>Ga0302326_10004386_pt1 | contig 32680 bp, 25 predicted proteins | sample Palsa_T0_3_FD_202264 | JGI IMG/M metagenome (GOLD analysis project Ga0302326, IMG submission 202264) | Peat permafrost microbial communities from Stordalen Mire near Abisko, Sweden - Palsa_T0_3 | ecosystem: Environmental > Terrestrial > Soil > Palsa > Peat permafrost | place: Sweden: Abisko...
TGATGGCCTGAACCTTTGGGATGGAAGTCGATTTGCAGCGATCCCGGGCAATTCAGTCGGACAAAATGCCACGCGCCATAGCCCATTGCCAGCGACGATTCATGCGATTTTGCAGGATGATCGCGGATATCTGTGGCTTGCCTCAGATGTCGGCCTCACGCGCCTAGAAACGCAGGCCCTGGTCGATTGCGCGAGAATGAGAAGCTGCAATCTGAGCGCTGCGAACTCGACCAGCTTTACCACCGCCGATGGGCTACGCAGCCGGGAGACGAGCAGCAACAGCTATCCAACAGTTTTGAGAGCGCGCAATGGGCAATTGTGGTTTACGACGCCGCGCGGCGTGGCGGTGGTCGATCCGCTACACTTCGCAGCAAACTCTGAGCCGCCTCCGGTGGTGATCGAGCGCTTCGCCATAGACGATCGCGAGATGGGCGACAACGATCATGATTCCCGAAATCTCATGCGTATTGCAGCTGGAGCATTGCGAATTCAGTTTGACTACGCGGGTCTTGAATTTGCCGCGCCACAAAAGCTGCGCTACCAGTATATATTAGAGGGTTTTGACCACAGCTGGACGGATGCGGGATCGCGCCGCACTGCGTATTACACCAACCTCCCGCCGAGCAAGTATCGCTTTCGAGTGCGGGTAATGCTGGGCGAATTGACTCCTCCCACGAAGGGAGACGGCGCAACACTGGCGTTTGAACTGTTGCCGCACTACTATCAGACGTTCTGGTTTTGGGTCGTTGTTCTGCTGTTGATCGCAGGGCTGATTCTGCTCATCTTTCGCCGGCGCGTATTACGCGTAGAACGCGAGTTTCGCGCAGTGATGGCGGAACGCAACCGCATCGCCAGGGAGATTCACGACACGCTGGCGCAGGGATATGTCGGCATTTCTCTGCAGTTGGAAATTCTGGGCGAGTTGCTGCGCCATGGTCGCTCCGACGCTGCCGCCAGGCATCTCGCAGTCACTCAGGGCTTGGTTCGCGAGGGTCTGGATGATGCGCGACAGTCGATCTGGGCGCTGCGCTCGCAAGACTCTGGCGAGAAGACTCTTCCAGTACGGCTGCGGAGGCGGGTGGAGTCTGCTCAGGGCCGCGACTTGAATGCGGATCTCGAAGTACATGGCGCTTATCGCGCGTTGCCGTCTGATGCGGAAAAAGAGATTCTGCGCATCGCTCAGGAGGCAATTCAAAACGCGAAGCGGCACGCGGCGGCGAGCCGGATACAGGTTCGGCTTGAATACGAGCAGAGGACCGTGACTCTCACGGTTTCCGACAACGGCAGAGGATTTCATCTATCCACGGAAAACAGGCCGGGCAGCCCTAATGAGGCGACGTCTGACGGCCACTATGGTCTTACGGGAATGCGGGAGCGGGCGGCAGTGATCCGAGGGGAGTTGGCGATTGAGAGCGAACAAGGCCGGGGGACCACGATCCGGCTGAAGGTTCCTGCGCCGGAGGTTTCGTCTCGAAGCAAGAACCAGTCGGCCGGTCCCGCGAGACTTGAGTTCTCGCTCCCTGATGACTCGGACGCAAGCCGCTCGGAAACAGATTCAGAAACAGAGCAAGAAAAGGAGCAGTTGTGACGTCCAATCCAATTCGAATACTGGTCGTCGAAGACCATCATGTCGTTCGCCAGGGTCTGGTAGCTTTGCTGAGCGTTGTCGACGGCGTGGAAGTGGTCGCGCAGGCTGCAGATGGTGCAGAAGCTCTTGAGCAATTTGCTGCCTCGCGCCCTGATATTGCGCTGATCGATCTGCGTCTGCCCAAGCTAAGCGGAGTGGAAGTGATCCAAAGGGTGCGCGCGGAGCAGCCTCAAGCCCGCTTCATTGTGCTTACCACCTATGACGGCGATGAAGATATCTACCGGGCTTTGCAGGCTGGAGCACGTGCCTATCTGCTGAAAGGCATGACGCTGGATGTGCTGGTTTCGACGATTCGCCTGGTTCACGCGGGCAAGTCGTGCATTCCTCCGGTGATTGCGCAGAAGCTGGCTGAACGCATGGGAACGGAGCAATTGACACATCGCGAGCAGGACGTGCTGGAACAAATTGTGCGCGGCAAGAGCAATAAGGAGATCGGGGCCGAACTGGATATTTCAGAGGCTACAGTGAAGACGCATATCAACAACCTCCTGGGCAAGCTAGGAGTTACGGATCGGACACAGGCTGCTACCGCCGCAATCCAGCGTGGTCTGGTGCAGCTCGATTCGCAGGGCGATGTGCGGTTATGATCGGGCTGGGCGCAGGCCCGCCCTTGGCAGTCATCCGGACCGTGTGTAACGCGTGAAAAGCCCCGAAGGAGATCGTCTTTAGGGCTTGGTGCATTCGGCTAGAAGTTGATGCGGCCTGCTAGTTCTAGGCTGCGAGGTCCGGCGCCTTCGGCAGTTTGCAGGGCTGTGATGGAGCCGAATGCGCCCGAATCCAACTGCATATTGGGCGGCTCGTAATTGCGATGATTGAAGACATTGGCGACCTCGACTGAGAACTCGAACTTCGTCCGCTCATGCAGTGCAACATCTTTCCTGAGCGAAACCGAGAAGATATCCGACCCAGGCCCGACCACGCTGCCGACCGCGGCGTCACCGAAGTAGCCACGGTCGTTGGCTGGAATTTGGAAGGCATTGGGATTGAGCCACCCATTGATGTTGCGATGAGTTGCATAAAGCGGCTGGCCGGGAACGATATCGGCGCGCGTCTGGCCAACCGTTGTGAGGATGTTGGTGCCGGCCGGATCGCTGGTCGCCTGATACGGAGTCAGAAACGGACCGCTCTGCAGCACCGTTACCCCACCCAGATGCCAGTCTCCCACCAAGGAGTTCAAGGCCGAGCCGGTCGAGAGCCAGCGTTGCCCTTTGCCGAAAGGCAGGTCGTAAAGGTAAGTCGTGAGAAAACGATGCTTGCGGTCATAGGCCACGTTGCCGTAGTCGAGACCGGGATGGAAGCGATTAGTCAGGAAGTTACCGCCTGAGCCCACGAAGCCACTGGGAGTAGCGCCAGCCGCATCCGAGAGATCACGGGTGAACATGTAACTGGAATCAAAGGTCAACCCCTTGCCGCTGTGCTTGGAAACCTCCACCGTTCCGCTGTTGTAATTGCTTTCAGCTAGATTTTCCACGCTCTGGATCACGCTCCAGCAAGGATAGGGGCGATAATCGGCGATCTCGTATGGATCGGATGCAGTTCCGCTATCGAGGACACAGCTGGGCGAGCTGGTGGGGGCAGCGGTGCCTGCAGGCACCCCGTTGTAGTAACCGACAGTGTTGGGAGCAACCTGGTTCAGGTCGACCATGGTCTCAAGATTCTTGCCGTGGTTGCCGGTATAGGAAAAACGCGCGCCGATCCCATGTCCTAGATCCTGCTCCAGGGTCAGATTCCACTCCTGAACGGAGGGATCTTTGTAGTGAATTGGAAATGCATAGTAGAAACCAGCCGTACCAATGGCACTGCCTGGCGTTTGCGGAGGAAATGCGTTGTTCAAAGAAAGCTGAGGGGTTACACCGTCGGCCTGATAGCCCTGGTTGAAGACGCCAACATAACTGGCTGAAACCGCCCATCCTGAAACCAGCGAGAAGCCCAGAGGAGTCTCAATGAATTGTCCCCATCCGCCGCGCAATACGGTCTTGTCGTTGCCGAAAGGCCTCCACGCAAAACCCAGCCTCGGACCCCAGTCATTCCTGTCGGTGTAGCGCAGAGTTGAGGGAAGGCCTGCCTCTTTGGCGGTAAACGTCGGCGTGGGCGCGATGGCGTTGATGAAGTCGCTCGATTCGAAACCGATTGCCTTTGAGTTAGGCACTACCACTGCGCCGGCAACTGGAGTGCCGTCCGTGCCCGGCCCGGAGTAGCCGGGCTGGAAGAATGCAGTGTTGTATCCGACCTCTTTGAGGGGCGGATGCAGCTCGTAACGCACACCCAGATTCAGGGTCAGATTTGGAGTTGCCTTCCAGTCGTCCTGAGCGAACACGGCGTACGAGTATCCCAAGCCGTCCATCTCGGGCTTGTTGATCGTGGCCGCTTCGGTGTAGTCAGGATAGCCCTCAAGAAACGACGTGTACTCGTCTCCGATGGTGCTGCCCACTGCCGAGGAGCCGTCAAACACATACCAGCCACTGCTGTAGTTGCCGAACACGTTGGTATCGAAGTCGGTCAGCCGCTTGAAGTCGCCGCCGAACTTGAACGTATGGTGCTGCTTGGTCCAGGTCACATTATCGAGCAACTGGATGATCTGGCTGCGCTGCACGGTGGGATTACCGCCGCCCGTGGCCATGAATCCGTTGATGATCAACTGCGGCGCCTCAGACCAGCCGAGATTTGGCTGAGGAACAGTAAGTCCGGTTTCCTGCAGCAATTGGTTTGTGCTGTAGAACTGATTTGTAGAAGTGTGCTGGGCGTTGTACCCGCCGCGAAATTCATTCATCAGCTTCGGCGTGAAGATGTAGTTATGGGCAAAGGTCAGGCCTTCGTCGATCTCGGGAAGATTATAAGCGCCTTGCAAGGGACTGCCTGCCGATTGACAAAAACTGTAAGTGCAGCTTGTGTCTGGCGCCCCAGTAACCTGACGGTTCTTATAGGAAAACCGCGCAAAGATGGACTGCTTCTGGGATATGGTCTCATCCAAACGGAAATCGCCCTGGTTGGTTGAGATGGGCGAGGGAAAGTTGATCTGATAGTTGTTCACATACGAGTCCGCGGGGCCATAATTCGGCGCGGGCATCAGGTACTTGAGCATATTCGCAGCGATCGGGTTAACGGGGACCGCCGTCGTGTCCGCGACCGGTGTGCCATCGGGATTATAGACAGGATAGTTGCCGTTCACGCAGCTCGACGATGGACTGTTTCCCTGGCAGTAGAGCTGGGAAAGATAATTCTGGACGTTGCCGCTGCGCATGGCGAGAGTGGGCACGCTGGCCACGATTGGAGTTTCACGCGGAAGGCGAAGACCTTCGTAGCTGGCAAAGAAAAACGTGCGGTCCTTGCCGCGGTAGAGATGAGGGATCGTCAACGGACCACCCAGCGTTCCTCCAAAGTCGTTCATTATGATCTTCGGCTTGGAAGATGCAAAAGCAAGAGGAACACCGGCATTGAAGTCCGTGTTCTGGTTATTTTCGAAGAGACCACCGTGGTAGTTATCAGTGCCCGCCTTGGAGACCGTGGTGATATCTGCCACTCCGGAAAACTCGGCGTTGTTGTTGGATTCGCTGACGCGAATCTCCTCAATCGAATTGAAGCTGGGGAACATCTCGTTGATCGGCCCCGAGTATTCGACGCCAACACTGCTGATGCCATCGACTGTCACGCTGAGCAGCGCCGGCGTAGTACCCATCACCGAGAGGTTGCCGCTGTCATCGGTCTGTACGCCGGCCTCAGTGGTTAGCGTATCGATAGGGCTTGTCGAACCCGTGGAGCGCGAGTAGATAGCCACAGGCAGGTTCACGAGTTCCTCGCCCATCTTTGTTTCTGCCAGACTCGAGACCTCGGTAGTGATGACGTTTTCCGCCTGCGCGGTTACGGTCACGGTCTGGTTCGATGCGCCAAGCTGTAATTTCGCTTCGATGTGGCGAGACTCACGCGCTGTGATTTCAATCTCCGGCAGGCTGTACTTCTCGAATCCAGCTGCGGTGACGGTCAGGCTGTAGTGCCCAATCTCGATGTTGCTAAATGTGAAATCGCCGCTGGCATCGCTGGTTACAACACGCTGGGCAGTGGTGCCGGTGTTCACGATGGTCACGGTTGCTCCGGGAACGACCGCACCGCTGGTATCCTGGACCGTGCCCAGGATGCTGCCGAAAGTAGATTGCGATTGCAAATGAGGAGCGATAAAAAAGAAGAAACAAGTAATAAAGACGGGAATTAACTGCGCGCGGAACCGGAAGGACTGGCGGAATGAATAACAAGGAGTGCATGTCACAGGAAGCGATGATGGCATACGCGGACCTCACTGATTGAAATAGATTCGGTTGTATTCGGGGGTTGAGTCCCCTCCTTCTTTGGGTTGCGGCAGCCCCAGCGCGTTGCAGGAGCTGTAACTCAGGAAATGAGTATGCGACTTACCCCAGGGCCCTGATCCCGAGTAGCGCGGAGGATAGAGCCCTGGAGCCAAGATCGTTCGTTGTGCCCTTTGCCTGGCCTGTAGTCTTAAGGAACCAGTGGCAGATCCAAGGTTGGATTCTTGGGCAGGAACTGGAACGGCAGCAGTGAAAAGGTATGCCACATGATGGGCATCTGCGGCCAGTCTTCAGGGCGCGGCACATGATGGAAACCAACGGTGTACCAAGCCACGATGTCGGTATTCATGATGCTGCGGTTCTGCTTCACCCAATTGGGCAAGCTGTCTTCGCCTTTGCTGCCCATGACGTAGACGCCTGAGGCATAGCGCTCCGTAGGATCGTAGGGCGTGACCCACAAGTTATGCTCGGACCATCCGGCACGCTTCTGTGGCCACTCATCGGGCGGCAGCAGACTGATGCCAGTCTCCCCAGGCATGATGGCGAAGCTGGTGGTCTGGCCAAGAGAGTTCTTCACGCTCTCATTGGTGAACATCCACATTGCTGGGTGCTCGATCGAGACATCCAGCTTGGCGTCGCCTTCCTTCTTCATCATCTCGGGCTTCACCGCCCATATCCAATGGCGGCCCAGCGCGGTATCCGGCAGTTTGTAAGGGATCAGTTTGTCCACCATGAGGGAGTTATTGACCCCGTCCACATCAAGATCGAGCCGGTAGCTGAAGTAGTGGTCGTGATCCACGGCAGAGATGCCGGGCGCGATGAGCTGGCCGAACTGAACTGTTTCGCCTTCAGGGGTCTTGCCAACCATGGAGGCTGATTGCGGCGTATCCGCACGCTTGTCGGCAACCGCCTTCACTTCGAGGACGCCTGTTGCGCCCACGCCGACAGTGATAGATGCGTCCTGGCCAAAGCGCCAGTCAAAGAGATAGTCATAGTTGCCCACTGTGGCAATCGTGCGGAAGATCAGTTCGCGCGTTGGTCTGCCGGAGACGGCGGAAGTATCCTCGTCCCAATGGCGCCATACGGGATCGCCAGTTACCCGCTCAAACATGCAGGCCAGTTGCGGACGAACATAAGGGATGCCATTGTCGTGGAAGAACGTTCCACTGAAGTAGGTGGCGTAGGTAGGGCAATCGACTCCCGGCAATAGCGGCTTGATGATGCCGCCTGAGCCGGTATTGGTGAAGTATTCGCCGGCATCCAGAAAGACGTGAGAATTCCATGTCTCTTCCGGGTCCTGGTAGGGCACATACATTTCGGCTAGCGAGCCTTCATACAAAACAGAGCGGCGCTTGCCCGCGTCTTCGTAGCTCACGAGGTTCACGATCGGACCGACGCGCGGGTCAAGCCGGAAGCGGAAGTGCCAGTTCTGCCAGCTTACTTCTCCGTCTTTGATGTCAAAGCTGGGGCCATCGGGTTGCAAAGTCAGCAGAGGTTTGGTGCCGGGTAGAGCAGGACCGCCATCTGCGTCGTAGATGCTCGTGGAGGGAGGCATGGGCACTGCACCGTAGTCCGAGAAGCGTGTGATCTTCTTCGCATTCATGTCTACGATGAAGAAGATACCGGGAATTTCTCGATCCCACCCGTACTTGGCGTTGGAGGAGTAGGTGCAACCTCCCCAGCCGATGCGGCGACCTTCGGTCTGCTCCGGTAAATCGACGTGCCCGGCAGGCGTCACGTAGCAGGTGACAAGCCGCAGATCGGTAATATTGCGCTTTTTCAAGGCTTCAAGGACGCGTGGATCTTTCTTAAGTACATCGTCGAAGCCGTGCATTTCAGTCTCCGAGACCGGTGCTTGATCTTTCTTTAGCTCGGTGTATGACTCAAGCTTGCTCGCGGCTATATCCACAACGGCGGCGTAGGATTTGCCTTCGGACAGCAGCACCACATCCGCCTTGCGCGGGATGGGCATGCCTGGCTTCCAGGCCAGAACTTCGGACTTAGGCGGTTCCTGCAACAATACACTTGAAAAGACTGTCTTCTCGGCCAGTTTTCCGGCGTCGTTGAGAACGTTATAGACCTTCCAGTACTCTTGCGGGGTCAATGCATCAAGCGGATGTTGCACCAAAGGTTGCAGTGCGAATATGGGTGTAAGGGCGAAACAAAGAATTGCAAAAACGATGACTTTACTGCGATAAACCACGTAAAACCTCCGCGGGATAAACCCTGAATGAATGAAGAGACACATGTGGGCAGGAACCCTGAATAAAAATAGAGGGAAACCAACCGCTAAGAAATAGATCAAAAGAAGAACAGCTGCGAGAGTCGAGAACAACCCTTTAGAGAAAGCCAGGAGGCCGATTCTGTTGCTTAATTCCGCTGAGGGCGCGAAACGAGAGAATTTCCGATTGAGGAAATTTCTCCATTTATCCGATACTTTTCATCTCAAGTCAAGAATTGTTTGTTAATTTTGCGGTCTAAGCGTTACAACTGTCCCATACGCGGAATCACTTCTCGACCTTCAAAACCAGCTTTCTGGATAGACGCGGGCCGCCGTCTGCGACAGACCACTACACTTCATCACGCTCCCGACCGACAGGCATAAATGATATTGAATCAAAAAGATAGCACTGCTTCGAAGACACCGCCTTCGACCCCTGCAGGGTCTGCTGTTTTCACTCGCTGGCACCTTCTAACTGTCTCGCTCCTGGTGCTGGGCTACTCCGGCTACTACTTTTGCAGGTCGGACCTTTCCGTAGTGCTGCCTCTCTTGATTAAGGATCTGGGGGCACACGGTATACCCGCCGACGTGGCCCAGGTGCGCCTTGGCTTCATCGCCTCGGCCGGGGTGCTGGCCTATGCGCTTGGCAAGTTTGTGTCTGGCTCACTGGCCGACCTGTTTGGCGGGCGCAACAACTTTCTCGGCGGCATGGCCGGAGCTATTCTCTTCACCATCGTCTTTGCGATGGGCGGAGGATTTCCCATCTTCACCTTTGCGTGGATCGGCAATCGGCTCTTTCAGTCTTCAGGATGGGTGGGGCTGGTCAAAGTCTCTTCGCGATGGTTTTCCTATTCCATCTACGGCACTGTGATGGCCGTCATCAGCCTTAGCTATCTCTTTGGCGATGCGGCAGCGCGGGAGACCATGGCTCTGCTGCTGGGTGCGGGCATGGGCTGGCGCGGCATCTTCTTCACTGGCGCCGGCCTCTTGTTTCTGCTTCTAATCGCCAATCTGGTGCTGCTGCGGGAGACGCCACAGGAGCGAGGATTGCCGGCTCCAGTGACCAATCCACTGAATGTATATGCGGAACAGGAGGCTGGCCAATCCAACCTTGGCTCGATTCTGCGACCTCTCTTGACCAGCAAGTTCTTCTGGATGGTATGCGGACTCTCGCTCGGCACGACGCTGCTACGCGAGACTTTCAACCTGTGGACGCCGACCTACTTTTCAGAATATGTGGGCCTGACTAACGCTCAAGCGGCCAGTCGCAGCGCGCTGTTTCCGCTGCTCGGCGGAGTTTCGGTGCTGGTTGCCGGCTTCATGAGCGACCGGCTCGGCCTCAATGGACGCAGCCTGGTGCTCTTCGGTGGCCTGACATCGGGAACAATCTGCCTGTTTCTGCTTGCGCAGGTATCCGCTGCGGGCAATCCCTGGATTCCAGTGACGCTGGTTGCCCTGATCGGTTTTCTGCTATTGGGGCCGTACTCGTATCTGGCCGGCGCCATGTCCATGGACTTCGGAGGTGAAAAGGGCGCAGCAACTGCTGCCGGCATCATTGATGGGGTGGGATACCTGGCCGGCGCACTCTCCGGCGACACGATGGCGCGCATCACGGTAAAGTATGGCTGGAGGAATGCCTTTGTTGCGCTGGCGGTTACTTGCCTGCTGACTGCCATTGTTGCTCTTGTGCTGGCTATTAGCCAGCGTCGCGAGGCACAGGCAAGGCTGATACAACTGCGCGCGGAGGAAGGATAACGACTATGCCGGACTTGCTGATGGAATTGGATTCACCGGAAGCTGTTCTAGAGTTGATGGTTAGTAATGGCGGAGAATCGTACTTTGGTGAACCGGTCACGGTGCTGGAGCACTGCCTGCAAGCGGCTTTCTTTGCGCGCCAAGCGAACAGTCCCAAGGAGCTGACGGTCGCGGCTCTGTTGCATGATATCGGCCATCTGCTGCATCACGAAGGCGAAGATGTTGCCGATCACGGCGTGGACGCTCAGCATGAAGAACTCGCCGACCGGTTGTTGCAAGCTCACCTGCCGCCTGCAGTCACCGAGCCAATCCGTCTCCATGTGGCGGCCAAGCGCTATCTTTGCTTTGCTGACCCAGCCTACCTTCATGAGCTCTCACCGTCGTCGATCCTGAGCCTAGGCCTGCAAGGCGGGCCAATGTTCGCGGCAGAGGCCGAGGCTTTCCTCGCTGGTCCATTTGCGCAGGATGCTGTTGCCTTGCGTCGCTGGGATGATGAGGCCAAGATACCTGAACAGCCGGTTCCGGAGATTGGCTCTTACTTACCGCTTCTGCACCCCCTCTGGCGCTAGAAGCGGAGCCATATCCAGGGCAATTGCATGAACGGAAAAGTGTGACTTCGATTACCGAAAAGCGAACAAAAAGGGCCGAAAACCCGGGTGGGTATCTGTTTTCTTGGCCATCTCCAATTTAATGAATAACTTGCGATCTTTTTTGGTGTCGCTATGGAACGATTAGCCGGGGATTTGCGCCACTTTTGCGCGCACTTTTTGCTACGAACTGGTGCCCTATCTGCGGCGAGTCGGAATATAACTGGGAATGCTGGCGGATGTCGGGCTACCAGCTTCACCTCCATTATGCACCAAACATGGTTAATTCCATGCAAACGGGCGAGACGCTGGAAATGGGTGGGCCGGAAATAGACTCTGAATGGGTTTGGGCAGTTCTGGTTTGGGATTCTTACATATTCATGGGATTGTCCTGGGGCCATATCGGAGACGGATTCCATCCGCAATGTTGTATATTCGAATTCAATGAAACAGGGGTGCTCCGCAGACAAGTTGCGGGGCTGAGAGAGTCCCTTCGGACCCGAACCGGATAATACCGGCGTGGGAAGTTTTCTTGGACGCTAGCCCGAAAATGGCTTTTGCGTCGAGCGAGCACCTCTTGTTTCTACCGGCATCATGCCGGATTCAAGGGGAACCCATGCTGAAGCTCGCGTCTGCTATCCACCGTCTGAAATTCACAGCCATTCTTTCCCTATTTTTGTGGCCCTTGGGCACGGTTCCCTGTACTGTGGCGCAAACCTCCGCAACTCCGGAGCAATCACCCGCGCAAGCACCTGCGCAGGCGCAGCAGAAAACTCCTGCAAAGCCGATTCAGCCGGTAACAACGACCGTCGTGGTGCAAGGGCAAGTGCCAGATGGCTATCTGCCCACCGATCTCTCCGTGGGCAGCCTCGACGGTCTCCCGCTGCTCTCCGCGCCGGTTTCAGCCACAGTAGTCACGCGGGACTTGCTCAATGAGCAGATATCCCGCTTGCTCTCAGACGTGGTGAAGAATGACGCATCGATCGGCGAGGACTACGCGCCGGTCGGCTACTACGGCGATTACCAGATTCGCGGCTTCACGATCGATTTCGCCACCGGCTTCCAGATCAATGGAATGCCCGTGGCCGGCGAACAGGATGTTCCGCTGGAAAATAAGGAGCGGGTCGAGTTGCTCAAAGGCATCGCGGGCGTGGAGAGCGGCATCACCACTGCTGGCGGTCTGATTAACTACGTCACCAAGCGGCCAGCGCTAGTGAAAACGATCGACCTGGCCACCGATCATCGCGGCACAGCTTACGCCGCTACCGATCTGGGGCGATACTTCGGTCGCGCAAATCGCTTCGGAGTGCGAGCTAACATGGCTGGCGAGGATATTCATACTTATGTCGAGAGCGCCAACGGCTGGCGAGGTGTAGGTGCTTTGGCTACCGATTGGAAGATCTCGGACACGGCGATCTTCAAGACTGACTTCGAATACCAGCACAAGCGAGAGCGCTCTGTAGCAGGCTACCAATTGCTGGGTGGAACAGAGGTTCCGCGCCTGAGCCAGGTATATCCATCCGTGATGCTGGGGGATCAACCATGGTCGCTGCCCAATATCTTCGACGCCATCAACAGCAACGCGCGGCTCGACCTCAACCCGACTCCTGTGTGGCATGTTTACTTTGCGGGAAGTTACAGCCATTCGCTGATCGACGACAATGTGATCTATCCTTACGGCTGCTACTACGAGGCGGAGTGCAATGTGCCGGGCGGTCCGCCGCCGTACTTCTTTGCGCCCGATGGCACCTATGATATTTACGACTATCGCGACCCAGGCGAACGGCGCGTCGATGCAGAAGGAGAAGTGATCGCCACCGGGCATGTCAAGTTAGGAAGTATTACCCACAGCCTGACCTTTGGCGGATCATTGTTTCATCGCGGCGTGGATTTGCCCGGCGGATTCAATGGAGACGGCGCGGTGGATGCCTATATCGGAAGCGAGAATATTTATCAGCCGAACATCCACTATCCAATTGAGAGCCCGCCACAGCAAGCCGCACCTCTCGCGCTATCCGACTTTGACCGCCAGGCGTCGGGCATTGTTCAGGATCGTGTGGATCTACCTCACCATGTTCGACTCACTGCTGGAGGCCGCTATGCCTCAGTGAGCGATTACAACTTCACCGGGACGAAAGGCGTTTGGCTGCCGAACTATTCCACTACCTGGGCGCCGATTGCAAACATGACTGTGTACGGCACTTACAACGTGATGCTATCTCTGGGGCCGCAAGCTCCCTTCTGGGCTATCAACGGAAGCCTATATCTCGCACCTTTCTACACGCGGCAGGCAGAGGTTGGCGCGAAGTACGAACCGAGCCAGCGCATTCTGCTCACGACGGCCTTCTTCCGGATGCGCGCGCCGTTTTTTTACCCCAGAGTTATCGAGGCGCCGGATTCCACCTGTACCGTAGTCACTGCTGTGGGCCAGTGCTTTGAGGCCGATGGCCGCGAGACGCATGATGGCGTCGAGTTAAGCGCGCAGGGCAAGGCAACAAGCTGGATGCGGCTTTCTGCCACTGCGGCGGGGATTCTGGCTACGTCAGCCGACAGCAACACGCCAGCATACAACAACAAGCAAGTGATCAATGTGCCGCGCGTGAAGACTGCGTTGTTCGCCGACATTGCCATGCCGCGCGCTTTGGGATGGCGTCTGGCCGGGCTGCATGTGATGCCCGGCTGGAGCTATACGGCACGCAAGGAAGCTACACGGGACGACACTGTGAGCGTGGGAGGATATAACCTGTTCAACCTGGGCGCTAGTTATACGGCCTTCCACAAGCCGGGCGGCGATGAAGGACGATTGACCTTTCATTTGTATGCCGACAACATTCTCGACAAGCGTTATTGGAAGGACACTGGCGCCAGTTACGGCGATACCTTCATTCATCTTGGAGCTCCGACGACGGTGAGGCTTTCGGCTAGCTATCATTTCTGAGTAGCTCATGGAGCGGGCCTTCGGCCCTTTGGAATGGTTTGCTCCGGTACCTGGGGCGTTGCCCCAGGCTGGTATAAAGCGGGCCTTCGGCCCTGAAATTCTAGTGCCTGAGCAGGCTCGATAATCCTCTTTCCGGAATACCGTGAACTTTCCGAGGGCCGCGAGGTTGGATTTTTCTGACGAGAAGCCGGACACTGGCATCGCTTCCATATCTCCAGACAAAGGAGGTCTGGAGATATGGGGCGTCCCGCCAAGTTGTGGCTGGGTGGAGGCTGCGGGAGCGATCCGATATAGTGGAGATTCGATTTTAATTGCAAGACGGAGGGCCTTCATTCCATGCGAATTCGTATCTCGGTTTCTTTGATGCTGGCGGCGTCGCTGGGTATCTGCGCGCTTGGAGCGCGGGCGGCAGATGAAAAGAAAAAGGATGAGAAACCTGCGGAGGCTGCCAAAGCCGAAGTGCATGGCGGAGACGTGCAGGCCGATTCGACTACCGACGGCACAGTAACGGTAGGCGGGCAGGTGATTTCTTATACCGCGGTAGCCGGCACACTCACCGTGGGTGCGACAAATGCGCAGGACGCGCTGCTCGGCCTTGATGGCAAGTTACTGCCGGACTCCGGCGAGAAGGCTCCCGACAAGCCGGAAGACGCTCCCGCGACGGCGCGCATCTTCTACGCAGCTTACTTCAAGAAAGGTGCGGAGGCGGAGCATCGTCCAATCACTTTTCTCTACAACGGCGGGCCCGGTTCGTCGACCATGTGGCTGCACATGGGCTCCTTTGGCCCGCGCCGCGTGGTCACGACGGATACCGTGCATGAAGCGGCCGCGCCCTACAAGATTGTGAGCAACGAGAATAGTCTGCTGGACGTGAGCGACCTGGTCTTCATCGATGCGCCTGGCACGGGATTCAGCCGCATATTCGGCAAGGACAAGGAAAAAGCTTTCTGGGGCATAGATGAGGATGCTCAGGCTTTCGATCGCTTTATCCGACGATTTCTGACCAAATACAGCCGCTGGAACTCGCCTAAGTATCTTTTTGGTGAGAGCTACGGAACGCCGCGCAGCGCGGTGCTGAGCGCCGATCTGCAAAATGTCGACCTCAATGGGATTATTCTGCTGTCCGCGATCCTGAGCTTCGACAACAGCGTCGATGGACCGAAGAGCAACCCCGGCGTGGATCAGGCGTATGCCTTGGCGCTGCCGACTTATGCCGCGAGTGCCTGGTACCACCACAAGCTGGCAAATCCGCCAGCTACGCTTGAGCCGCTGCTGACCGAGGTGGAGCAGTTTGCGCTGGGGGATTACATGTCTGCGCTGCTACAGGGTTCAGACCTGCCAGATGCCAAACGACAGGCTATTGCGGCCAAGCTGCATGACTATACGGGACTGCCAGTCGCATATTTGCTCAAGAGCGATTTACGCGTCGAGGGTGGTGCGTTTTCAAAGACTCTGCAAGACGATGAAGGGCTTACAACTGGACGCCTCGATACGCGCTACCAGGGTCCGCACCTCGATCCACTTAGCGAGGATGCCGAGTACGATCCCCAGAGCAACGCCATTTCATCGGCATACACAACGGCTATCAACCAGTACCTGCGCGAAGATCTGAAATTTGGCCAGAACTGGACCTACAAGCCGGGCGCCTATGGAGACCCTGGGTTCCACTGGCAGATGCGCTACTCTGATGGCGGGCAGAACGTGATGCCGGATCTGGCGCAGACGCTTAAGTCCAATCCCAAGACGAAGGTGCTGTTGGCAGGTGGATATTACGACCTTGCAACACCTTTCTTTGAAGGGATGTATGAGATGCATCACCTGCCGATTCCGCACGATCTGCAGGCGAATATCAGCTATCACTACTACCAGGCCGGGCACATGATCTATGTAAATGATGGAATTCTGAAGCAGTTCCACGACGATGTGGCTGCGTTTATCAAGGGGACGGAAGCGGCGAAGTAGGCGGTTGACTTAGGGCGAAAGATCAAATGGGACGGGCTTCGGCTCGTCCCATTTTGATTTTGGCAGTTTACTCTCGAGTGGCGGCTTGCTGGACTACATACATGAGCGGGTCGCCTTTAAGCAGGCGCCGGACCTGGTCGGCTGCGATCTGCATGGCGCGGGGGCTGAATTGGGGAGTGCTGCCTGCCACATGTGGCGTGAGGAGCAGGTTGGGGCATTGCCAAAGCAGATGCTCGGGCGGCAGTGGTTCAGGGTCGGTGACGTCAATGGCGGCGCGGATGTGGCCTGCATTGAGAGCGGTAACGAGAGCGTCTGTTTGTACGATCGGGCCGCGGGCGGAGTTGACGAGTAGAGCGCCCTGCGGCATGAGAGCAATCTGTTTGGCGCCGATGAGGCCGTGGGATTGCGGGGTGTGGGGCAGGATGAGAATAACGATCTCGGCATTGGGCAATAGTTCATCCAGATCCTCAACCGGGCTTACTGCGGGAGCAGTGCGGGCGCTGCGGGCTACGCGCGTGATCTCGACGCCGAAGGGCGCGAGCATCTGCTCGATGGTCTTGCCGATGTCGCCGTAGCCGACTATGAGAACTCGCTTGCCGTGCAGCTCTTCCTGCAGGATAGCCGGGTACTGCGGGCGCTCATCTTTGTGAATGGCGGCGTAGTCTTTACTGGCCTGGAAGCGGCCTCGCCAATCGGCAGCACGCTGCAGGTCGCGATAAAGCGGAAAATATTTGAGCATGGCAAGGATGGCCGCAATCGTCCATTCGGCTGTCGAGATGGAGTGGGCTCCCTGTGCATTGCAGACGGTGACGGCTGGTCCGACGAGCGTGGTGAGCCATTCGGTGCCGGCCATCATCGATTGGGCGACGGTAACGCCACGCAGGTGCGGCCAGACTTTTTGTCCGGGGCCGGGTGACGGCGGGGGAATCCAGAAATCGACGGCGATTTCGCCCTCGGGTGCGGCGGGAATGGGGACCAGCTCGATTCCGGAGGGAAAGAGTTGGAGCAGTTCTTCAGGGAGAGCGGCGGGATAGCCGACTTTAAGTATGGCCAAGGGTTTCTCGTCCTCAGTTTTATGCTAACGGAGATGGGTGGGGATTTTTGTCCAAGGCTGCTTCTGTTGTAATCGGATTTGACGGCTGGTGCTTCCTTTATGCAATTGTCTGCTCGCAAGACGTGGTCGCAGGAGGTGCTGGCCGTGAGGCAGCATCTGACTGGTCCGAAGGAGACTCGCTTCTTCACCTACGAGAAGCGGGCGATGCTGCTGCTGGCGCTCAAGACGGCCATGGCCGCAGGGCTCTCCTATTGGCTGGCGCGCCTGGCGGGTTTGCAGGATGGGTATTGGGGGTCGATCAGCGCGATCATCGTGCTTCAGTCCAATGTCGGCTCAACGGTGACTGCCTCGCGCGACCGGCTCATTGGGACGCTGATCGGAGCCGCGTTTGGAGCGGTGTTTTCGCTGCTGGGCGAGGGGTTGTGGGTGTACCTGCTGGCGGTGGTGGCGGCTATGGTCGCGTGCAGCTTGCTGGGGCTCAAGAACAGTTCGCGGCTGGCGGCGGTGACGGTGACCATCCTGATGCTGGTGCATCGGACGGGGTCTAACTGGACGATGCCGCTGCATCGCGTGATCGAGGTATTGCTGGGCATCGTCGTGGCGTTAGGGATTTCAACTCTGGTGTTGCCGAGCAAGGCGCGGCTGCGGCTGCGGGATGGGCTGGCGCAGGAGTATCTGCTGCTGGGAGCGCTGTTTGAGGCGGTAATGCAGGGCTTTCACGGCAAGTTTGCGAGCAATCTGCCGCAGCTATGGAAAGACGTTGAGGCTGCGATTGAGGCTAATGAGCAATTGTTGGCGGCAGCGCGCAATGAGCCTTCGGGCGTCCCGGCTTCCGTTGAAGGGCTGTCGCTGCTGCATCAGTCTGGGCGAGAATTCACGGATGTACTGCATGCGCTGGATCTTGCCGAAAAGAGCCACGATCCGGGTGGCAAAGATAGGTATGCGGCGCAACTGGAGCCGGAGCTTGGAACGCTGGCTGCGGATATCCACCGTGGGTTTCAGTACGTTGGCGGGTGTATTCATCGCTGGGAGTTTGGCGTGGTGCCTGAGGGGCTGGAGCTGGAGAAGGACGTTGCTGCGCTGGAGGTCAAGATGGCTGCAATTCGACCTACTGGGCTTGAGTTTCCTCATGCCGAGATTTTGCGGGCGTATGCTGTGCAGCTGCATTTGAAGCAGCTGGTGCGGCTGCTACGGGCGGCTCGGACCGAAACGAGCGCGGCTGTTGGGTAGGTTCATGACCGGTGCTTCTTCTAGAGTGCGCAGAATCAGAACTGTCGAAATCTGCCTGTTGAATGTGAGAACTGGAGGCGAATTTTTTTCGCTTGAATATAACTACTTGTTTATATAATGTAATGGTTATATAGAGGCCTTCTTGCAGACTCAGCCAAACCTCGACACTGCTTTCGCTGCCTTGTCTGACCCGATCCGAAGAGCGATCCTCGCTCGGCTGACGGAGAGCGAGGCGACTGTGATGGAACTTGCTGAACCCTTTGCGGTGACGCAACCTGCGATTTCGCGGCACCTCAAAGTGCTGGAAGGGGCAGGCCTGATCCTCCGGCGAGTCGAAGGAACGCGACGCCCCTGCCGGCTCTCGGAAGCTGGAATTGAGGCAATTGATCAATGGCTGTCGATGTTGCGCAAGGCGTTGGCCGCGAACTACAACCGGTTGGACCAGGTACTGGCCGAGATGAAACCCGAGAAAGGAAGGAAAACACGATGAGCAAATTGACGATTGAGACGGAAGGCGATCGATATGTGGTAGTTCGAAGACGCTTTGCTGCGTCACCTGAGGCTGTATACCGTGCTCACACCGAGCCAGAATTGATTCAGAAGTGGCTGCTTGGACCGGAAGGATGGACTATGCCTGTCTGCATCAACGAGGCGCGGCCCAAGGGCCAGATTCGCTATGAGTGGACAAATGAAAAGGGCGGCGGATTCTATCTGACCGGAGAGTATATCGAGTTGCAGCCTTTCAGCAGAATCGTGCACGTGGAGAGAATGTTTCTTCCCGATCCGACGCCGGATAATCTGGTTGAAACGCGCTTTGAGGCAGACGGTGACGGCACGTGGATGACGATGCGCATGACCCTGCCCGATGCCGAAACGCGGAAGGTAATGCTGGCCAGCGGCATGGAGCACGGGATGGAAGCGAGCTACGTTAGACTCGAGACCTTTTTGATATAGCTGGTGCTATCCCAGAAAAGTTTTGAGGGCGTCGACGCAGGCTTCGATTTCGGGGATGGAGATGGCATAGCCGAAGCGCAGGTGGCCTTCGCCCTGAGCGCCAAAGACCGACCCTGGGATCGTCGCGATGTGGGCCTTTTCGAGCAGGATTTCTGCAGCGTTGCGGCTGTTCTTGTGGATTTTTTCAACGTTCGGAAAGGCGTAGAACGCGCCTGCCGGAGGGTCGCAATCCAAGCCGACCGAGTTTAGGCCGGCGACGATGAGTTCACGGCGCTTGCGGTACTCTTCGCGACGCCATGCGATCTCGCTTTCTGGGGTCTTGAGAGCCTGGAGCATGGCGTTCTGGACAAAGGTGGTGACGCCGTTGGTGGAGTAAAGGACGATCTTCCGCAGGGCGGTCATGAAGGGTTCGGGAGCCTGCGCATAGCCGCCGCGCCAGCCGGTCATGGCGTAGGTTTTCGAGAAGGTGTAACAAGTGATGGTGCGCTCAGCCATTCCTGGCAGCGAGGCGATGGAGAAGTGGCTGCCGTCGTAGACAAGATCTTCATAGGCTTCGTCGGCGACGACGATCAGGTCGCGCTCGATAGCAAAAGCTGCGACTTCTTCAGCTTCGGCGCGGGTGAAGACGACTCCTGAGGGGTTTTGCGGAGTGTTGTAGTAAATGCAGCGCGTGTGCGGCGTAGAGAACTGGGCCAGCGTATTGGCGATTCCGTTGCGACGGGCCGTGCTGGTGGGTACGAGCAACGGGCGCGCCTGGGCTCCGCGAATTAGATCGGCGATGGGCGTCCAGTAGGGCGAGAAGACTAGGGCGTCGTCGCCGGAGTCGAGGACGCTTTGGAAGGCTCCATACAATGCCTGGCTGCCTCCGACTGTGGCGATGACCTGATCGGGCGTGGTGGGGATATTGTTCTTCTCGGTGAGCTTTTTTGCCAGAGCTTCGCGCAGCGGAGCGATGCCGCTGGATGGGGCGTAGTGAGTCTGGTTCTCTACAAGGCCTTGAATTGCGGCGTACTTGATGGACTCGGGGGTTTCGAAGTAAGGCTCGCCACCATGCAGCATGTGGACCTTTTCGCCAGCAGCGCGGAGGGCCATGACTTTGTTGCGAATCTGGACGATGTCGGAGAAGCCGACTTCGTCGAGGCGCTTGGCGAGGCGTAGGCCGCTTACTTTGGTGGTCATAGGATTGCTCCCCTTCCATAGATGAGAGATAAGGAATCTTCAGAATAGCGCACGGAATAGATCTAATTCCGATCTTCAGGCTGGGAGCAGGTTGGTGTAGACGGCCATGCCGGCTACTGCGTCTACGTGGATGGCTGCGAGGTCGTCGATCTCACGCTGGCTGCGAATGCCGCCGGCTACGATGAGCTGGCGCTGTGTGAGGGCGCGGAGGCGTTGGGCGATTTCGATGGGAAAGCCTTGCATCAGGCCTTCGCCATCGATGTGGGTGTAGAGAAAGGCTCCGGCGTAGGGTTCGAGCGCGGGAATGGCTTCGTCGGGCGTAAGTGCGACTTGAGACTTCCAGCCTTTGGTGGCGATCATGCCACCTCGGGCATCGATGCCGGCTACGATGCGTCCGGTGCCCAGCGCAGCGGCAAGTTCGCTGGCGTGATCGGTGTTGACCTGGCCGGCCCCATCTTGTTCGGAGAAGAGAGAACTGCCGACGATCACGCGGCGCGCTCCGGCCGACAGCACTGACTGAGCTCGCTGGACGGTTCCTATGCCGCCGCCTACCTGGCAGGGCAGGCGCTTGCATATCTGTTCGACAAGTTCGGTGTTGTCGCCCTGACGCATGGCTGCGTCTAGGTCGATGAGTTGGACCAGCGGGTAATTGGAGAATCGCTCGATCCAATACTCGAAGTCGTCGAAGGCGAGGCGTAGTTTTTCGCCCTGGACTAGCTGGACAATTTGGCCGCCTAACAAATCTATGGATGGGATCAGCATGGGAGCCTCACGGGGATTCCTGTTTGGGCAAGTTCCTGCTTAAGAGAGCGGGCGCTGGAGACGCCGAAGTGGAAGATGCTGGCGGCGAGGGCGGCGTCGGCCTTGCCTGCCGCGAAGACTTCAGCGAAGTGGGCTACGGTGCCTGCTCCACCGCTGGCGATGACGGGGATCCGGACAGCGGAGCTGACGGCGGCGGTGAGTTCGCAGTCGAAGCCGTTTCTCATGCCATCGCTATCCATTGAGGTTAGGAGGATTTCGCCTGCGCCTCTCGATTCGGCTTCCTGGGCCCATTCGACTGCGGTTCGGCCGGTGTCTTTGCGGCCTCCGTGGGTGAAGACGCGGGCGTTGCGAACTGGGTCGGGAGAGTTGGGATCGCGGCGGGCGTCTATGGCGACGATTACGGCCTGAGCTCCGAAGCTCTGGCCGATCTGGCCGATGAGGTTGGGGTCAGCTAATGCGGCGGAGTTGATGCTGACTTTGTCGGCTCCGGCATCGAAGACGGCTTCGGCATCGGAGGCGGTGCGGATGCCGCCGCCTACGGTGAATGGGACGAAGAGGGATTGCGCGGTACGGCGTACGGTGTCCAGCAGCGTGGCTCGGCCCTCGTGCGTGGCGGTGATGTCGAGAAGGACGATTTCGTCTGCTCCCTCCTGCGCGTGGCGATGAGCTAGGGCGGCTGGGTCGCCGGCGTCAACGAGGTCTACGAACTGGACGCCTTTGACTACGCGGCCATCACGGACGTCCAGGCAGGCTATGATGCGGCGGGTTAGCATGATTCCAAGTTTCCCTCAGGGGCTAAAGCCCCGTTAATTTTGCGGTGATTATGTACGGGCCAAGCCCGTACCCTTCAGGAATGCCGAGTTCAGAAAAGCCTAATTCAGGAACGCTGAGTTATTGAGAGATTCAATCAAGCTCAAGGAAATTGCGCAGGATCTTGAGGCCGGTTTCGCCGGATTTTTCTGGGTGGAATTGGACGCCGAAGACGTTGTCCTGCTCGACTGCTGAGGCGAAGGATTGGATGTAGTCCGTCGTAGCTGCTGTGGCCGCTGTAATTGGGGCGCGCCATGCGTGGGTGAAGTAGGCGAACTCGCCGCTTTGGATGCCGGCGAGGAGCCGGGAGTTGGGGTGGGGGTCGAGTTGGTTCCAGCCGACGTGGGGAACTTTTTCGCCTGCTTCGGGAAAGCGCTCGATTGTCTCTGGAAATTGGGCGAGGCCGGGTTGGCTTGGTGCTTCGGTGCTTCGGGCGTAGAGCCACTGCATGCCTACGCAGATGCCGAGGAATGGGATGCCGCGGGCGATGGCGACGCGGATGGCTGGGGTAAGGCCGGTTTCGTCGAGGCGTTTGGTGGCGGCGAAGTGGCCTACGCCGGGGAGGATGATGCGGTCGGCTTTGGCAACAACTTCGGGATCGTCGGTGACGGTCACCTCGGCGCCTAGGTGGCGGAGGGCTTTGACGACTGAGGTGAGGTTGCCGGCTTTGTAGTCGATTACTGTGACTTGCATTCTGAAGCTCCTGGCTTCCGGGGCTAAAGCCCCTCTTTTTGTGCTCTTTTTCAGGGGCCTAAAGGCCCCTGCTCCCTCCGGAAGAACATTGTTTTGCCGCTATAAGAGGCCTTTGGTGCTGGGGAGTTGTTCTGCTAGTTGGGTGTCGCGGGAGACTGCTACTCGCAGGGCTCGGGCGAAGGCTTTGAAGATGGCTTCGATCTTGTGGTGGTTACTGCGGCCGTACATGGTCTTGACGTGGACGTTGGCTTGCGCACCGCGAGCGAAACCTTCGAAGAAGTCGGTTACCAGCTCAGTTTGCAGGTCGCCTACGAGACGGGTGCGGACTTTGGTTTCTACGGCGTAGGCGGTGCGGCCGCTGAGGTCGATGGCGGCTATGGCCAGGGTTTCGTCCATGGGCATGAGGAAGTAGCCGGCGCGGTTGATGCCGCGTTTGTCGCCGATGGCGCGGGCGATGGCTTCGCCGAGTGCAATGCCGACGTCTTCTACGGTGTGGTGTTGGTCAACATCCAGGTCGCCACGGCAGGTCAGGTCAAGATTGAAGCCGCCGTGGCGCGTGAAGAGCTCGAGCATGTGATCGAAGAAGCGGATGCCGGTCGAGACTTTGTATTGGCCCTGGCCTTCGATGGTGAGGTGCAGCTCGATATTCGTCTCGGTGGTGTGACGGATGATTTCGGCGGTGCGGATTGCGGCGGTCATGCGGAGACTCCGGTGAATTGGCTTGCCTTGAATTGCTGAATGGCTGCGACGGCTTGCTGCATTTGTTCGTGGGTGCCGATGGTGATGCGGACGAGGCCGTCGCAGCCGGGGTCGGCGGAGCGGTCGCGGACGAGGATGCCGTGGTTGCGCATGGATGCGCAGAATTCTTTGTGTGCCGTGCCGATGTCGACCAGGACGAAGTTAGCTTCGGTGGGCCAGTATTGCAGGTCTAGTTGGGTAAGTGCAGCGAGGAAGTCAACGCGGGCCTGCTTGACCTGAGCGACGTACCAGTTCAGATAGCTTTGGTCGTTGAGTGCTGCGGTCAGAGCAGTCAGAGCGATGCTGTTGACGCTGTATGGCGAGAGAACGCGGCGCGTCCACTTGAGCAGGGATTCGGGGCCTGCGAGAAGACCGATTCTGAGGCTGGCTAGGCCGTACGCTTTCGAAAAGGTGCGGGCGACGATCAGGTTGGGTAGTTGGCCTACCAGATCGATCACGGTTTGGCCGTAGAAGTGGAAGTAGGCCTCGTCTACGAGGATGACGGATTGAGGGGCTGCTTGGGCGATGGCGATGATTTGTTCGCGCGTGGCTACGCTGCCGGTGGGACTGTTGGGGTTGGCGATGGCGATGAGTTTCGTTTTGGGGGAAATGGACGTGAGCAAAGATTTGTAGGGAAAGCTGAAGTCTGGGCCGGCTGGTACACGGCAGATGGTGGCGTCGGTAGAGGAAGCATAGATCTCGTACATGGTGTAGGTGGGGACGGGCAGGAGCAGTTCGTCACCCTGGTCGAGAAATGCCTGGCAGAGGATGTGGATGGCTTCGTCTACGCCATTGGTGAGGATCACCTGTTCTGGCCGAAGGCCGAGATGCTTCGCTGCCAACGCTTCTACGGGTTCGCGCTCGGGGTAGCGGGTGAGGTCAGCGGCGGAGATGTTGCGCAGGGCTTCGAGGACGGCGGGAGAACAAGCCAGTGTGTTCTCGTTGAAATCGAGGCGTAGCGAGTCGCGGTTGCCGAGTGGGGGATGGTACTCGGGCATCTGTTTTACTCGGGCGCGGGGTTGGGGTTCAGACATTGGAGGCTTCCTTGACAGTTGAAATGACATTTATCGGCTCCCACATCTCAGAAGCGAGATGTGGGGCACCCCGGTTTATTCCTTACTCAAGCGGGCGCGAATGGCTTCGGCGTGGGCGGTGAGGCCTTCGGCTTCTGCGAGGCGGATGGCTTTGGGGCCTAGTTCGGCCAGGGCTTCGGGCGTGTATTGCTGGACGGTGATGAGCTTGACGAAGTCATTGACGCTGAGGCCTCCGCGCACCTTGGCCATGCCGCCGGTTGGTAGTGTGTGGTTGGGGCCGGAGATGTAGTCACCCATGGGCTGCGGGCTGTGTTGGCCGATGAAGACTGAGCCGGCGTTCTGGATCCAGGCCAAGTCGGATTCGGAATCAACGGTAAGGTGCTCGGGGGCGAGACGGTTGGTGATGCTTTGGGCTTCTTCTGGCGTGTTACTGAGGAAGATGTAGCCGTTCTTTGCCAGGGCTTGTCTGGCGACGGGATTCTTGCGCGCGCGAAGTTTGGTTTCTGCGAGGACTTGGCGGGCTAACACCTCATTGGTGGTGATGAAGATGGCGAGGGCTTCGGGGTCGTGCTCGGCCTGGGCTACGAGGTCTGAGGCTATGCCTGGGGGGTTGCCGAGGTCGCTGGTGACTACGATTTCGGTGGGCCCGGCTAGCATGTCGATTGCACATTCAAAAGCTACTTCGCGCTTGGCGGCGGTGACGTAGAGGTTGCCGGGGCCGACGATTTTGGCTACGCGAGGAATGGATGCTGTGCCGTAGGCAAGGGCTGCTATGGCGTGGGCTCCGCCGATGCGATAGAACTCGGTGATGCCGAGAAGGTGTGCTGTGGCGAGGGTTTCTGGTGCGGGGCGCGGCGATGTGACGGCAATGCGCTGGACTCCAGCGACCTTGGCGGGGATGACCGTCATGAGCATGGTGCTTGGGAGAGGATGACGGCCCCCGGGAACGTAGCAGCCTACGGAGTCTAAAGGACGGACCAACTGGCCGGTGACTAATCCCTGCATCGGCGACGATTGCCAGGATCTGGGCAGCTGGCGCTGGGCGAAGTTACGGATGTTTTTCGCTGCGGTTTTGAGGGCTTGTTGAAGGATAGGGTCGAGTTGAAGCCAGGCTTGCGCGGTTTCTTCTTCGCTTACACGAAGGGGGGAATCTGGCTGGAGGTTGTCGAATTTCTTCGCGTAGCTTAGGAGCGCTTTGTCGCCCTCGTGGCGGACTTTGGCGAGGATTTTTCGGACTGCGTGGAGGACGGAGTCAAGGGATGAGCCGCTGCGGTGTTCCAAAGAGACAAGGAGTGCTTCGGTTTGTTTGGAGGCTCGGCCTTGGGTTCTTAGGAGTTGCATTGTGCTCCTGGAGATTTTGCTTTGGAGTTTTGGGAATCCCACATCTCAGAATCGAGATGTGGGGCACCCATGTTTGTGTTCAGTGCTAGAGGACGACTTTGTTCAGTGGGTATTCGACTATGCCGGTGGCGCCAGCGGCTTTTAGGCGCGGGATGACTTCGCGGACGCTGGTTTCTTCGAGGATGGTGTTGACAGCTACCCAGTCGGGGTCGCTCTGTTCTGAGATGGTTGGAGAGTTGAGCGCGGGCAGCACCGCTATAGCCGCTTGCAGGTGCTGGCGCTGGACGTTGAGCATTAGGCCAACCTGGGCTTGGGCGTCAATGGCGGCGCGCAACATCAGAGCGAGGGATTCGATCTTCTGGCGCTTCCAGGGGTCGGCGGCGGCGGCTTGGCTGGCGATGAGGTGGGTTTCGCTTTCCATCACGGTGTCAATGATGGTAAGGCGATTAGCTTTGAGGCTGCTGCCGGTTTCGGTGACTTCGACGATAGCGTCGGCGAGCATGGGAGGCTTGACTTCTGTGGCTCCCCAGCTGAATTCGACTTTGACGTTGACGCCTTTTTCCTTGAAGTAGCGTTTTGTGACTTCGACCAGTTCAGTGGCGACGATTTTGCCTTCGAGGTCTTCTGCTTTTTCGAAGCCGCTGCCCTCGGGGACGGCGAGGACCCAGCGGACTTTGCGGCGGCTCTGCTTGGAATAGGTGAGCGAGGTGATACTGGTGACCTGGAGGCCGCTTTCTACGACCCAGTCGATACCCGTAAGGCCGGCGTCGAGAACGCCGTGATCGACGTAGCGAGCCATCTCCTGGGCGCGGATCAACATGCACTCGATCTCTTTGTCGTCGATAGATGGAAAGTAGCTGCGGCCGTCGGCGTAGATGTTCCAGCCGGCGCGCTTGAAGAGGGCAAGGGTTGCGTCCTGGAGGCTACCTTTGGGGATGCCGAGACGGATCTTATTGGAGGACGGCCCAGAGACTGGATTAGGCACTTTGAACCTCTTCCTGCGTTTGGATTTGGATGGGCTTGGTGAAGCAGGAGACGGTTCCTTCGTGGCAGACCAGACCATCGCCTTCGACGACAACCTTGAAGACAATGGTGTCATTGTCGCAGTCGGTGGCGGCGGAAATGACGCGGAGGCGGTTGCCGCTGGTTTCGCCTTTCATCCAGAGCTTCTGGCGGGTGCGGCTCCAGAAGGTAACGAAGCCGGATTCGAGGGTTTTGGCGTAGCTGACGGGGTTGAGGAAGCCGAGCATAAGGACTTCGCCTGTACCCGCATCCTGGACGATGCCTGGAACGAGGCCGTCCATCTTTTCAAAATCAATTTGTGGCAATTCGGTCGTCATTGGGGTTCTCTTGGCAATTCTGGTTGGGCCGCTGGTTTTGGATTGTTGCCGGCAAAAGCGAAAAGCCCGCTGGCGTCTGACGCCGGCGGGCATTTACTTGATCCGATTCTGGCCGTTCAGTTCAGGCCATAGCAGTCCGCCGACATGGGCATCCCATGATGATGGTGATGACGATGATGGCGATGAGTCTGCATCTGGAATTGAGATTATGAAAGCTGGGCTGGTTTGTCAAATCGTATTCGGCGAATTGTGTTGTGAACTGACCGGGTCTAAGCGGAGAATGGCGGCATGTTTCGTTCGGTTTGGATGACTACGGCAATTCTGGCGATGGGTCTTGGGTTCAGTCAGGCGGCAGGTTCGTCGCGACCGGCAGGGTTGGTGGATTTGAATCGGGCTACCGTTGCGGAGTTGATGCAGGTGCCAGGGATGACAGCAGTTTGGGCGGAGCGGATTGTGCGTTTTCGGCCGTATCGGACGAAGCTGGATCTGGTGGAGCAGGGGGTGGTTACACCGGAGGTCTATCAGCGAATTCGCGATGGTGTGGTCGCGCACCGAGCCGGGAACGGCGGATGATGGCGATGAGCCCAGGCTTCAAATGCGAAGCCTGGGCCACCGAAATTGCTGAGTCTATCTAGCCGAGCTATACGGCGGCTGGGGATTCTTTGGCTTTGGGTTTGCCCTTCAGGCTGGCGAGCAGTGTGCTGAGAATTACGTACAGCACGGGGATGAAGACTAGATTGAGCACGGTCGATAGCAACATGCCGCCGACAATTGTGGTGCCCACCGAGTGACGTCCCAGCGAGCCAGCGCCGGTGGCGAAGACCAGCGGAAAGACACCGAGAATAAATGCAAATGAGGTCATCAGGATAGGACGCAGTCGCAATTCGGCGGCTTCGATGGCGGCATCCGAGATGGATCGGCCTTTTGCGCGCAACTGCTCAGCGAATTCGACGATGAGAATAGCGTTCTTTGCCGACAAGCCGATAAGCATGACCAAGCCAATCTGGCAGTAGACATCATCTGACAGGCCGCGCGCTGCTACCGCTCCCAATGCACCGAGAACGGCCATGGGAACGGCGAGCAGGATGATGAACGGCAGAGCGAAGCTTTCGTATTGAGCTGAGAGCGTGAGGTAGACGACAAGCAGCCCCAGAGCGAAGATGATGACTGCCTTGCCGCTGGATTCGATCTCCTCCTGGGTGAGGCCGGTCCAACTGAATGTCATGCCGGGCATCATGATGCGGTTGGCCAGCTTCTCCATGGAAGCGATGCCTTCGCTGGAACTGCGGCCAGGAGCTGCGGAGCCATCAATCTCGACCGAGCGGAAGAGGTTGTAGTGGGAGATGACCTGTGGTCCAGCTGAATCCTTGACTACGACGAGGCTGTCGAGAGGCACCATCTGGTTGGTGGTGTCAGAGCGAACGTAGAAAGAATGCAGATCGCGGGCAGTCATGCGGAAAGCCTGATCGGCCTGCACGTAGACGCGATAGGTTCGGTTGTTGTAGTCGAAGTCGTTCACATATTCCGAACCCATGAAGACGTTGAGAGTGGTGGAGATTTGGGTGAGTGAGACGCCCATGGTCTTGGCTTTTTCACGATCGATGGTAACGAGCAACTGCGGGTCGCTGGCGGAGAAGCTTGTGAAGAGACCGGTTAGACCCAGCTTGGGATCCTGGCGGCTTGCGCCGATGATGGTGTGCGAGATGCGATCGAGATCGGCGAGGGTGTTCTTGCCCAGGTCCTGGAGCATGAACTGGAAGCCTCCGAAGGAGCCGAGGCCTTGCACGGCTGGCGGCTCGAACATGGCGACCGTGCCGCCGGGCACCATGAAGAGCCTGGGCCCGAGGCTGGCCACAATATCCGCAGAGGAATGGCCCTTGCCGCGCCGCTCATCGGAAGGCTTGAGGCCGGCGAAGATCATGCCGGCGTTGGGCGATGCGCCGCTCATGCTAAAGCCAGAGACAGCGAAGGCTCCTGCCACATCCGGGTCCTGCGAAATCAATACCTGGGCGCGATCTGAGATAGCTGTGGTGTCGGCCAGCGATGCTCCTGGCGGCGCCTGGACGATGACCATCAGATAGCCCTGGTCTTCCTGAGGAATGAAGCCGGTGGGGACGTGAACGTACATCCAGCCGGTGGCGGCGAGGCCCGCGAAGAAGACAACCAGCAGCACATAGCGCAGCTTGAGTGCGACATGAATCAGCCGGGCATAGGTGCGGGAGATCCAGTTGATAGAGTTATCGATGCCGTGCGCGAATGCGGCGTAGCCGTTGGATAAGGGACGGATGCGCAGGAAGTCGAGCTGATGGTATTTTGCCTCTTCGCCGCGAAGAAAAAGCGCGGCCAGGGCTGGTGACAGCGTGAGTGCATTGAATGCAGAGATGGCGATGGCGAAAGCGATGGTCAACGAGAACTGCCGGTAAAGGATGCCAGTGGTGCCGGGGAAAAAAGAAACTGGCACAAATACGGCGATAAGTACGAGAGATGTGGCGATAACTGCGCTGGTAACTTCAGACATGGCGACCGAAGTGGCTTCGTGGGGGTCGCTGTGTTCCTGGGAGATATGGCGCTGGACATTCTCAATGACCACGATGGCGTCATCGACCACGAGCCCGGTGGCCAGGGTGATGCCGAAGAGCGTGAGTGAGTTGATGGAGAAGCCGAATACCTTAATGAACGCAAAGGTGCCGATTAACGATACGGGGATGGTTACTGCGGGAATGATGGTCGCGCGCCAGTCAAGCAGGAAAAGGAAGATGACTACGATGACGATGACGATGGCTTCGCCGAGGGTAACGAGGACCTCGTGAATGGAGTCGCCGACGATGGTGGTGGAATCAAAGGCGATTGCGTATTCCAGACCTGGCGGAAAGCTCTTTTTCAGCTCCATGAGCATGGCCTTCGCGTCGCGATCCACCTGTAGGGCGTTGGCGTTGGAGAGCTGCTGCACGCCGATGCCGACTGCGGTGTAACCGCTGAACTTAAGGTTGCTGCTGTAGTCTTCTGCTCCGACTACGGAGTGGCCAACGTCTTTGAGTTGGACGACACCATTGGGGGTGTTTTTCACGATGATGTTGTTGAACTGTTCGGGGTCGCTGAGACGGCCCACGACGCGAACGGCTACCTGGAAGGACTGAGTATTGTCGGTGGGCGGTTGGCCCAACTGACCGGCTGGAACTTCGACATTTTGTTCGTTGAGCGCGTTGACCACGTCGACGGCGGTAAGGCTATGTTCAGCTAGTTTGGCTGGATCAAGCCAGATGCGCATGGCGTATTTGCGCTCGCCAAAGATCATTACATCGCCCACGCCTTTGACTCGCTTGAGCGCGTCTTTTACATAAACATCGAGATAGTTGGAGATGAACTCGTTGGAATAGCGATTGTCACGGGTAAAAAAGCCTGATCCAAAGACGAAGTTACTGTTGGCCTTGGTGATGGTGATGCCCGCGGCGTTGACGGCTGCGGGCAACCGTCCAGTGACGCTCGAAACCCTATTCTGCACATCCACCGCTGCGATGTCGAGATCGTAGCCGGTTTGGAAGGTAATGGTGATGGTGCTGACGCCGTTGTTGGTGCTGGCGGAGCTAATGTAGTGCATTCCTTCGACGCCGTTGATCGATTCTTCGAGGGGAATGGTGACGGCTTTTTCTACTGTCTCGGCGTCGGCTCCGATATAGCTTGAAGTAACCATAACCTGCGGCGGCGCGAGCGTGGGGTAGAGCGCGATGGGCAGCGTGGGAATGCACACCGCGCCCGCGAGAATGATGAGCAGCGCCGCTACAGTGGCGAATACTGGACGACGAATAAAGAAGTCTACGAACACTGCTTGTGTTCCTTCCTACGGAAAGGCTCGTGTGTAGTGCCTGGTGTGAGTGTTAAGTGAGAGCGATTTCGGACTGCACTCAGCCGTGTGGCATTACTGGCATGTTATCGACCAGAAACTGTGTTCCGGAAACGATGACTTTGTCTCCCGGCTTCAATCCGGAAGAGACGGCGTAGGAGTTCCCTACCGTTTCTCCTACCGTGATTGCAATCTGTCGAGCTGCGAAGTGACCGTCTGACTGCTGTTGGGCAAGGAAGACGAAGGTCTGCCCTCCCTGCCTTGATACGGCAAGGACAGGGATGACGGGCTGGGGCGAGGTCTTCCAGATTACGCGAGCTTTCACCAACTGGGCCGACCGCAATATGGCTGCAGTGCTGTGCACGGGAGCCTTGAGCAGAATTCCCTGTAACTGGCTGTCGATCTGAGGTGAGAGAAAGTCGACGCTGGTGGTTTCGACTACCTTGTCGTCGGCGTCCAGGATTTGGACAGGCAGGCCGATGCGAGCCTGTCCGCTGCGCTCGGTGGGGACATAGATGTACGCTTCGAGGTCCTTATTTTCATCCACCGTTGTGAGGGCGGCAGTTGAGGTGACGTAATCGCCCAGATGGACGGGAATGTCGCCTACTACTCCGTCAAAGGGCGCCTTGACTGCGTAATACGCAAGCTGTTCTTCGAGTGACTTGCGAGTGGCGATCGAGGCTTGCCAGTCAGCGCGGGTGTTGTTGAACGACTGCTCGGCCTGGTCGAGAGCGTCACGGCTGGTGACGCCTGCTTCGAAGAGCTTTCGCTGACGTTCGATCTGGAGGACGTTGTAATCGTAGAGAGCTTTTTTCTGATTTTCAGTGGATTTCTGCGCGTCTACCAAGGCCTGCTGGCGGCGAGGGTCGATCTCCATGAGTAGCTGACCTGCGTGGACGTGGTCTCCAGACTTCACCGAAATTTGGGTGAGGTTGCCGTCCACTTGCGGCATGAGGGTGACGGATCGGCGCGATTTGATGGTGGCGACGAAGTCAGAACTCTGCTCGACTGGGGAGAGAGCCACGGACTGCGTTTGGACGGGCAAGGCCTGCATGGCAGGGGCCTTCGCGGCTGCCTCTGGGGGTCTGCAGCCCGAAGGCAAAATCACGATACCGGGTAGGAAGATGCTCAGCAATATCAGACGTCTCAACGTTCGGCCTCATTTGGTGTTGGTTGGCGCTTGGGCGCCAGCGGACGCATTCTTTTTCGCCATTTCGATCGCAGTTCAATGCCGCAACCGGGTGGTCTGCCGGAAAACTTTCGCCTATGCCGCACAAGGCGAAAATTCGGGAAAGAGGGTGTATTTGACAGATGAGACAAATCGTCCAACCGTCGCAATAAATTGTGGTCGGCGATCTGCTGCGGTCTAGAAAAACAGGTCGCAGAGCTGCGCGCTTGAAAGTGTCAAGCCGCTGCGTTTACAACGCAAACGGATTGAAATTGGTTCCCCGATCGAAGGTATCGACCATCTCGACGCGCTTTAGCCAGCGGACGACGAGGTAGGTGAGTGGAGTGGCAACGACTTCGTAGACGACTTTGAACCCGTAGGAGGAGGCGATCAAGCGAAGCATCTGCGAGCCGGATTCCACGCCCCAGAAGGCTATCAGGATCACCACAACAGTGTCGACCAGCTGGCCGCTGATGGTAGAACCGATGGTCCGAGTCCAGAGGAAGCGGCCGCCGGTAACCAGTTTGAGCTTGGCGAGGGTGTAGCTATTGGTGAATTCGCCGGCCCAATATGCGACCAGGCTGGCGATGGCGAAGCGGGGAACGAGGCCGAAGACGATAGCAAAAGCCTGCTGGTTATGCCACCCGGGAGCCGGCGGAAGCGCAACTGCGATCTGCCCCATGACGGCGAGCAGGCCCATCGCAAAAAATCCCATCCAGATGGCCCGGCGCGATGCGGCGTACCCATAAACCTCAGTGAAAACGTCTCCACAGATGTAGGTGACGGGAAAGAGCAACTGCGCGCCGCTGACCAGCAACGGCCCAATGTACGGTAATGGCCCGATCTGGCAAATCTTGGGCCCGACGAGGTTGGAGACAACAAGGACGACGACAAATCCGATCGTCAAAGTATCCAGATAGCGAAATCGGGCAGTCACCCTTTGAGAATAGCCGACGCCGGACGTAACAGCGACTAGACTGGCAGCGGCCTTTGACACACCCGGCACAAGTTGTTAGCCTCAAAGAGTGCGGTAGTCGAAGGCCTCTTCGACGCACCACTCGCGTCCCCGTCGTCTAGCCCGGCCCAGGACACCGCCCTTTCACGGCGATAACACGGGTTCAAATCCC
>Ga0302326_10004388_pt1 | contig 32671 bp, 33 predicted proteins | sample Palsa_T0_3_FD_202264 | JGI IMG/M metagenome (GOLD analysis project Ga0302326, IMG submission 202264) | Peat permafrost microbial communities from Stordalen Mire near Abisko, Sweden - Palsa_T0_3 | ecosystem: Environmental > Terrestrial > Soil > Palsa > Peat permafrost | place: Sweden: Abisko...
CGTCGTCGTGGGCCGGCGCCTCCCGGCACCGCCTGGCCGCTGGCCACCAGTTTGGACAGCTCCGAGGCGCCGGGCCGGTACTCGCTGTAACGATCGCTCAGATGTGTGAGGGCGGCAAGGAAGTTCCAGGCGCCACTCCCCTGTGGTTGCAGGCGAGCGAACGCAGCGCGCAGCGCAGCGACGGCGTCGGCGTCGTGGTCCTCCGACCCACCACTGTCACGGCGGGAACTGCGCTGAGGCGGAGAGGGAACGGACACGCCGCCGATGCTACCTGGGGTCCCTCCCTGGCCTTCGAGAGGCCGTCGACCTCGACGCCCGACGCATCACAGGACGCCGGGCGTGCCGCGGCCCCGCGCCACGACGGAGGCCAGAAACCCGGCGTAGCGCTCTATGAGCACCGGCCACTGATAGTGGCGATCGACGTAGGCCCGACCGTTGGCACCGAGCGTGGCCCGCAGGGAGGGGTCGGCGAGAAGGCGGTCCAGGGCGCCTTCGAACTCCGGGTAGGAGGTGAACCACAGGCCCCCGCCCGATCGTTCGCAGTGCTCGCGCGTCGGCCCGCAGGTCCCGTTGACCACGACCGGCACGCGGTCCACCCACGCCTCGAGCACGACGAGCGAGAAGGACTCGAGTGCCGAGGGCGACACGGCCACCAGCGCGTCACGGGTGATGTCCCACTTGTCGGCTTCGTCGACCGGCCCGGTGACGACGATGTCGGGGTGCGGATCGAGGGTGAACGACACCGGGCCGACCAGCGCCAGGGCCAACGGGCCGGGGTGCCGCTCCTTGTAGGTGGCGAAGTAGGACGCCAGCATCTTGGACCCCTTGTGCTCGTCCACCCGACCGACGCTGACCACGTAGGGGCGGTCACCGAGGCCCAGGACGACGCCTCCGGGCCGCCCGGCCCCGGCCGACTCGCCCACGCCCAGGCCCAGCACGATCTGCGGCTTTTCGGCCACCGTATAGGTGCGTTCCACCAGCAAGCGCTCGGCCGCCGTGTGGAAGCAGAAGGCGTCGGCGTCGCCGAAGGTCCCGCGGAAGACCGGCAGGTACAGGCACGGCTCGTCGTGCGCCGCCGGATGGAGGACGGCCGGCACGCGCACGCGCCCGATCGCCGCCACGGTGGGGTGGTAGAGGTAGGGATAGAAGGCCACCACATCGGCGTCCGTGGTGCAGACGGCCTCAATCAGATCGGGCGAGACGGGACCGTTGTAGTCGACCCACCGTCGCCCCTCTGCCCGGGTGGCCTTCTGCGGGGCCAGGCGGAGCCGCCCGTCGAGAGCGTAGAAGCCCGGTACCCGCCCGTGCTCGGAGGCGAACCGGTGCACCGGTACGCCGTTGATCTCCGTGTCGCCGGGATCGAGTTCGTCGGCCCAGGTGTGCGGGTCGAGCGCGCAGGTCGAGTACGCCTCGGCCTCCCACCCGGTCTCCGCCACCAGATGCTCGGCCAGCTTGCGCGCCGCCGTCTCGGCACCGCCCATCACCTGCGGGCCGTACCGCGGCGTCACGAAGATGACCTTCATCGGGCCGAGCCGGCGACCGTCGCCACCGCCCTCACGAACTGCGGGCCCACGGCGTCGAGGGACAGCGCCGGCACGCGACGCCGTCCCGCCTCGACCAACCACCGGCGCAGCGTGGCATCGGTGCACACGCGTCGGAGCGTGGCGGCGACGTAGAGGGGATCGGTCCCGGCCAACCGCAGCGCCGCATCGCCGACCGTCTCCACCACCGCGCCCGCGGCCCGGGTCACCACCGGCACACCGGCGACCATCGACTCGACCAGCGGCACCCCGAACCCCTCGTGGGCCGAGAGCGAGAGGTAGACATCCGCCGCGGCGAAGTAGGCGGACAGTGCGGCGTCGGACACGTCGCCGGTGATCCGCACCGAGTCGGTGAGCCCCAGCTCACCGACGAAACCACGGAGTGCCTTGAGGTACGCAAAACTCGACGTGCCCCCGACGAGGTGGAGCCGGGCGTCGGGATCGTACAGTCGCCGATAGACCCAGAGGGCCTTGACCAGGTCGTGCTGCCGCTTGGAGGGCACGATCCGCCCGACGAAGAGGATGTCGGACCCTCCCCGACCCTTGGCGCGGGCGAGCTCGGCCGCCACACGGCGGTCGGGCGCCGCCCTCACCCTCGCGTAGTCCACCAGCACCGGCGCCACCGTCGTCCGCCGGTACCCCGCCTGGCGCAGGGCCCGCTCGTTGTAGTGGCTGTCGGCCAGGCCCAACGACGTCCGGGGGGCAAGCCGGGCCAGTTCGGCTCGGGCCCGGAGCGCCCGTTGCTCGGTGTGGGGCTCCCACCCGGCGAAGTGCTCGGGCCCGGTGAAATTGTGGAAGTTGACGATGAGGGGTTCCGCCCGGTCGGCCAGGTAGCCGGCCACCGCCGAGGACGTGGAGAACTGGTAGATGTGCACGTCCCCTCGGGCGGCGTACTCGGGGTACCTCCAATGTTTGTGGGCCTCCGCCGCCAGATCGTCGTGTATCGCCTCGGCGAAGATCTCCGACCGCCACCCCGCGGCGCGCAGGATGTCGCGCAGCAGCAGGGCGTGCGTCCCGGTGGCATCCCTCGGATTGAGGGTGGGAATGAACTGGTGGACGGCTGCCGACGGGCCGTGCGGCCCGGCGGCGCTCACTGAGGCAGGGTCGGCTCGGCCGGGGAGACGGTGGCCCTGACGGCGCTCACCAGATAGTCGGTGTCGCCGGGACCGTGTGCCACCGTGGCCTTGTAGCCGCCCTGCGCGAGGAGGTGCCGCCAGGTCTCCGCCCGCAGGGGCCGGCCGGGAGCCAGATCGGCCTCGGACGGGGCGTCGGCCGACTCCCACGCCGACCGGGACAGCGAGTGCACCACCAGGACGCCGTCCGGCGCCAGTGTGGTGCCGATCAGCCGGAGGAGCTGTGCCCGTTCCCCGCTGGACATACCGTCGACGACCCCACTGAGCACGATGGCACCCAGGCCGGCCGGGACGACAGCGCGCAGATGATCCGCCAGCTCCTCGCCCCGCAGGTCGGAGACGGTGAGCACCCCCTGATCGACCGGCTCGCTCCGCGGGTCGACGCCGTAGGCGTCGCCGCCGGCGGCGATGATCTTCCGCACCAACCACCCGTCGCCGCTGGCGGCGTGCACGATGCGACCGGGGACCGACCTCACCGCCTCGACCGCCGGCCCGACCCACCAGGCATCGGCCTGGTGCACCCCGGGGAACTCCACCACCCCGGCGCTCGCCACACGCTGGGCGTCCACCTGGCGCTCGAGCTGCTGGAGGCGGCCGTCGACGATGTGCAAGGTCCGGCTGACCGCCGAGGCGAACTGGCTCACCTGGTGGGTGATCCATCCCACGTACCAGAGCAGAAGGGTGCGCATCCCCTTCTTCACCACCATGCCGGCGGCCCTCTCGGATGCGATCGGGACCACCGGGTCCACGAACGTCGCGGCATCGACCATGCGCAGGGCCTCGGTGAGATCCCCCCCGCGTCCGGCCACCGGGGAATGGGCCAGGAACAGCTCGTCGAGCTCGCGCTCGAGTTTGGGCGGCAGATCACCCGAGGAGCGATGGAGACGGACCTCCTCTTCGATCTCGGCCATGACCCGGGCCACGTAGGCCCGAGCGTCGGCCTCGGCCGCCGGATCGGCCACGGCGCTTTGCGCCTGGTCAGCCTTTCCCATCTCGGTCACGCCCGCGTCTCGAAATGGGTCATCTCGTCCGGGGCCATGCGGGCGATGGCGTCGGGCTCGGGTGGCGCCAGGATGGCCTGGACCGGCAAGGTGATGAAGCCGGTCGCCTTGCCCGGGCTCATCACCGAGAACGACCCGGCCGGCTCGCGCCAGTCGTAGAGCACACCCCCCTTGCTCAGGATCCCGATGCAGTAGGTGAACTCGCCGTCGAGCAGGGGGATCTCCTTCACCAAGAAGTTGACCAGACCGGGCCCGACGGGCAGGTCGAACCGCAGCCCGAGAATTTCGGTGTCGGTGCGCAGGAAACAGGCGTCCTCGCGGTCCCGCAGCTCCAGTGAGAACACGACGTCCTCGGTGGCGATGGAGGCGTGGTACCCGACCCCGATGGTGAGATTGTCTCCGGTGGACAGGTAGGGGACCTCTTCGAATCTCGGGTAGGTGTGGGCGGTGTAGGTGATCCGGACCGGGTGCTCGGCGTCCGGCTTCCCCAGGTCCACCGGGATCCGGTGGACCTCCTCGGGCTCGTCGTCGGGCACCGTCAAGATGCCGTCCTCTTCGAGAAGCCCCTCGCGGAAGATCCGCACCGCCTCGCCGGGGACACCCTCGGCCACGACGTCACCGTGGCTCAACACCAGGGCACTGTCGCAGATGGAGCGCACCTGGTCGGGCGAGTGGGTGACCAGGAGGATGGTGCGGCCCTCGCGCTGGAACAGCTTCACCCGGTCGATGCACTTGCGCTGGAAGCGCTCGTCGCCGACGGCCAGCACCTCGTCGATCACCAGGATGTCGGGATCGACGTTGACGGCCACCGCGAAGCCCAGGCGGACGTACATGCCCGACGAGTAGAACTTCACCTGCCCGTCGATGAACTCCTCGAGCTCCGAGAAGTCCACGATGTCGTCGAAGACCTTGTCGACCTCCTTCTTGGACATGCCCAGCAGCGACCCGTTGAGGTAGATGTTCTCCCGCCCGGTCAGGTCCTGCTGGAAGCCGGCCCCGAGCTCGAGCAGCCCGGCCAGCTTTCCTCTCACCACCACCTGGCCCTCCGTCGGCTGGAGCACACCGCAGATGCACTTGAGCAGCGTCGACTTGCCCGAGCCGTTACGCCCCAGGATGCCGACCGTCTGCCCCTCGCTCACCTGGAGCGAGACGTTCTTCAGCGCCCAGAACTCCTCGTGCGGGGTGCGCCCGCCATGGATGACCCGCTCCTTGAGCGAGTTGTACTTGCCATGGGACAGCCGGAACCGCTTGGACACGCCCTGGACGTCGACCGCCACCGCGCTCACGGCCTAGAGCTCCTCGGCAAAGTTGCCTTCCAGGCGCCCGAACACGACCAGGGCGAGCAGGAAGAGCACCACACCGGCGGCGAGCACACCCAGGTCGAGCCCGGCGTACCAGCCGATGCCGTGGGGGGGCAGCTCGGCCACGAGGCGATGGGGTGGGACCGTCTGGCGGACGATGACCTGGGCGTAGAGGACCCGCTGAAAGCTGAGCACGAGCGGGGTCATCGGGTTCATGAAGTACAACCACGTCAGCCCGTGCTGGGACAGCCTGAGGGCGACCTGGCTCTGGAACGAGTAGACGATCGGGCAGGCCCAGAACCACGCCGTCATCACCACCTCTATCAGGTGTTGCGTGTCACGGAGGTAGACGTTGATGGCCGACAGGAAGATGGCCAGGCCCGATCCCAGCACCAGGGCGGCGAGCAGGGCGAGCGGCAGGAGGGGGAAGTAGCTCCAGTCGGGTGGCGCCCGGAAGACGATCAGGAAGATCGCCATGACGATCGCCTGGAAGAAGAAGAAGACCAGGGCCGATCCGATGGAGGCCAGGGCCAGGATCTCGCGGGGGAACGACACCTTCTTCACGATGCCGGCGTTGTTCACCACCACCCCGGTGGCCGTTTGGACACCGACCTGGAACAGGTTCCACAAAAGGAGCCCGGCGAAGAGGAAGATGACGAAGTGCGGGATGCCGTTCTTGGCGATGAACTGGAAGACGATGAAGTAGATGGCCAGCGTCATGGCTGGCGCGATCATGGACCAGACCAGCCCGAGCACCGAGTTCTTGTACTTCACCTTGATCTCGGTGCGTACCAGGTAGACCAGGAGTTCGCGCGAGAGCCAGATCTCGCGGAGGCGTTGCCACAGGCTTATCTTCGGCGAGACGACGCGGGTGGCCTTGTGGCCTCGGGCTTCTCGCGCGCTGAACCCGGCGGCCTGGGCCGCCATCGGAGAGTCGTCGGCCACCGGGCGCGGCAACCCGAACCCGTCATGCCCGCCGCCATCTGTCGGGGAATTGGCGCCCGACGCCGAGGCCGGGACGTCCAATGCCACGTCTATACGTTCCCTGCCGCGGCCACGGAACGGTCGATGACCTGGTCGATGAACCCGTACTCCTGGGCCTCCTCGGCGGTGAACCAGCGGTCACGGTCCGAGTCCAGCTCGATCCTCTCCAGCGGCTGCCCCGTATGGAAGGCGATGCGCTCGGCCATCATCCGCTTCAGGTAGATGATCTGCTCCGCCTGGATGGCGATGTCGGCCGCCTGCCCTTGCATGGCGCCCGAGGGCTGGTGCATCAGGATCCGGGAGTGGGGCAGGGCGAACCGCTTACCCGGGGATCCGGCGCACAGCAGGAACTGGCCCATGCTGGCCGCCAGGCCGACGCAGATGGTCGACACATCGGGACGGACGTACTGCATGGTGTCGTAGATCGCCAGCCCGTCGGTCACCGAGCCCCCCGGTGAGTTGATGTAGAGCGAGATGTCCTTGTCGGGGTCTTCGGCCTCCAGCAGGATGAGCTGGGCACAGACCAGATTGGCCGTGAGCTGGTCGATGGCGCTGCCGATGAAGACGATCCGCTCCTTGAGCAGTCGCTGGTAGATGTCCGGAGTGGGGTCGGGTCCCCCTCCGGCGCCGACGATCGTGGGGATACGGGATGAAAGAGCCATGGCACGAGGCTACTTCCCGCGCCGGGCGCCCATGGTCAAGGGGCCGTACACTCCCTGTTCACCCGCACTGCGGGGCGCTGCGGGCGTGGCGGAACAGGCAGACGCGCCGGGTTTAGGTCCCGGTCCCCACTGGGGGTGGAGGTTCGAATCCTCTCGCCCGCACCACATCGCCGGGATCCGGCGGGTCACCGAGGCAGGCACGAGCGCCGCATCAGGGTCGGCGCTCGGGGGGCACCCGGCAGAGGTAGGCCAGCAGGTAGCAGTCCTCGAGGTCGCTGAAGATGCCCCGGGCGCTGGCGACGGCCTCGGCGTCGAAGCGACCGGCCGCCACGCTCGGGCCGGCGTAGTTGAGGCCCTTGGCCTCGACGATCTCGAAGCCGGCACGCTCCAACTTCCCGCTCAGCTCGGTGTGGGTGTACTCGTACTCGTGATCGGGGTCGATGAAGTCGGCCTGCTGCAGGCGGGTGACCCGGGCGTTGGGGGTGTCGAGGCCCAGATGGCCCCCGGGCTTGAGCACACGGTGCACCTCGGAGAGCACCACGTCGGCCACCTCGAGGGGCACGTGCTCGATGCTCTGGCCGCTGTAGACGAGGTCCACCGAATCGTCGGGGAAGTCGGACAGGTCGACCATGGAGTGGTAGCGGTAGCGCACCGGCCCCAGGGCGGTCGTGGTCACGGCGTGGGCCGTGTCCTCCCGGTAGAGCTCGTTGCGTTCCTCCGAGGGGAGGTCGATCACCACCAGGTCGTCGAAGCGGTACGGGTAGCCCATGAGCACCAGGGCGCCGGTGGGATTGCCCAGGGCCGTGCCCCCGAGGTCCAGGATCCGTTTCCCCGCCGGCAGGGAGCGGACGAACATCATGCGGCTGAAGTGCAGCGACTGGCCCAGGCCGGGAAAGGGCGTGACCGACCACCACTCGCCCGAGGCCACGGCCCAGTTGGCCACCTGCTGGGGGGTCAGCGAGCCGTTCGCCAGTCCCGAGAGGTAGCTGGCCGTCCCCGTCGGGTCCGGCTCCCGACCCAGGATGAGCTCGTAGACCACGTCGAGCACCTGTTGGGCCGAGAGCGGCGACAGGCCACGCCACCCCTGACCCCCGGGCGTCGGGGCGGGTGCTCCGCGCACGCGGCGCAGTGCGCCCTTCACCGTTGGCATTCCCCTCAAGGTACCCGCCGCGGCCGGTTAGCTTCGACTCCCGTGCCCCACATGACGGCCGCTCCCGACAAGTTCCGCGGTATCGCGTCGGCGGCCGAGGTTGCCTCCGCCGTGGCGGCCGCGGCCCGGAGGGCCGGGTGGACAGCCGACGAGGTCCCACTGTCCGACGGCGGCGAGGGCCTCTTGGAGGCAGTCGGCGGCACGCCGCACTTCACCACGGTGCCCGGTCCGCTCGGCACCCCGACGCTGGCCGAATGGCGCCTCCTGCCGGAGACCGGCGCGGGCGGCCCGACGGCGGTCATCGAGATGTCCCGCGCCGCCGGGCGGGCCCTGCTCCCCCACCCCCTCGGCGAAGACCCAATGGTGGCCGACACCGCCGGGGTGGGCCATCTCCTCCTCGGCGCCCGGGATGCCGGGGCCAGCCGGATCGTGGTCGGCTGCGGAGGCTCGGCCACCACCGACGGGGGGTGGGGTGCGGTGCGGGTCCTCGGATCGCCCCAGGCCCTGGCCGGCATCGACCTGGAGGTGGCCTGCGACGTCACCACGCCCTTCGGCCAGGCAGCCATCGTCTTCGGACCGCAGAAGGGGGCGTCCGCCGAGCAGGTACAGCGGCTGACGCACCGCCTCCACCTCCTGGCCGACCGCTACCGGCACGAGTTCGGCGTAGCGGTCGACGCCCTGCCCGGCGCCGGAGCCGCCGGCGGCCTGGCCGGGGGGCTGGCCGCACTGGGGGGGCGCATCGTGCCCGGATTCGACCTGGTGGCCGGCGTGACCGGGCTGGCCCGGCGCATCGCCGCAGCCGATCTGGTGGTCACCGGCGAGGGGCACCTCGACCCCCCGTCCTTCGAGGGCAAGGTGCCCGGCGGCGTGCTCCGGCTGGCCCGCGGGCACTGCCCCGTGCTCTGCGTCGTCGGCGACGCCGACCAGGAGCTCCTCCGATCGCCGCCCCCCGGCATGGAGATTGTCAGCCTGACGGCGCGGTTCGGCGCGGCCCGGTCGCGGCGGGAGACCACCGGCCTGATCGCCGAGGTGGTGATGAGGGAGGCCGTCGCTCGGCGCGGGCCGGTGGACGACGCGGGGTGACGTCGCGCGCCGCCCGGCCGCGCTCACCCCGAGGCCAGCATGCGGTGCAGATCCCGCTCCATCGCATCGGTCAGCTCAACGAGGAGTTCCAGGCGGTCCGACGTGCCGCTGGCCGAGAGCAGGCGTTGGGCATCCATCATGTTGAGTGGCGCCTCGCTGCACAGCTGCCACGACGCCACGTCCGGGTCGTCGTCGAACCGTGCCTCGGCGGGGAGCGCCGACGACCTTCCACTCTCCGACAGCAGGCCGCGGGTGCGGCGCACGCTCAGTTCGGCTCGGCGCACCAATGAGGGCGCCACGGCGTCGATGCGGGGTGACCACTCCTCCACCAGCGCCAGCGGGTAGGGGTCGTCCACCAACCACTCGCCCACCCGGATCCTCGCCTCCCCCTGGACGACCAGCAGCCAGCGCCCATCGGAGAGTGCCGCCGCCTTGGTGATGGCGGCACACGTGCCGACCGCCATGCGTTGGTCACCGCCGCCGACCTCCCTCCCCCGCTCGATGAGGACCACACCGAAGCGGGAGTCACCCGCCAGGCATTCGCGGGTGAGCTCGCGGTAGCGGGGCTCGAAGACGTGAAGGGGTATCTGCGCGTGGGGATAGAGGACGGCCGAGAGGGGGAACATCCCCAAGCGCCGGAGCTGCGACTGCTCCGATGGTGCTTCCGGTGGCACTGCTGTCATCGTCACCACACTGTCACGAAACAGATGAGCTGGGAAAACTCTCACGGGGTCGAAGCCGGCGGGGGTCCGGCGGGAAGGTGGCAGAGGTTCTTCGGGACTCCCGCCCCCCGACGCGAGCAGGACCGACGCTGAGGTCGGTCCTGTACTCGTTCAGTGTCCTGTTCGCAGCCTTCGGGACCAACCGTTTGCGACGTTGGTGGGGGCCACATCGTCGGCCGGCCGGCACACGCGCCGGCTCGGGCTCGACCTGGCTCTGTGCAAGGTTGACTGCCCTCGAGCTGCTCTGCGGCGCCACCGACACCAAGTCAGTGGCGCGGGTTCAACCCGGTGGATCGCCTTCCTCGGTCGAGCGTGTCGACGTCATCGGCAGCTCCTTTCCACTCGGGGCAACGGAGCGATCCGCTACCTCACTGCGTCCAGTATCTGCCCTCCCGTGGCCCGTGTGAACCCCACGCGAACTGGCCATTCGCAAACAACCTGGTCACGGATCCGGCGCGTGCGGCCTTCCTCCGCCTCCGGCGCTCACCCGTGGGTCGAACCGCCGGCCACCTCGTAGGACCACAGCTCGGAGGAGATCGACACCGGACCGCCGTGGGGCGATGGCCGGTCGGCGCCGGCATGCCCGTGGGCGAAGGCCGGAGAGCTCACCCAGCCGGCGAACGACGCTTCGTCCCTCCACCGGGTGACCACGAGCCACTGTCGTCGGTCGTCGGTCGGTCGCAACAGCTCGAACCCCTCGAACCCCTCCTGGTCGTCCACCGCACCGGCCCGGGCGGCAAAGCGCTTGGCCAACTCGTCTCCGGCCTCCTCGGGCACCGTGATGGCGTTGATCTTGATCACTGTCATGACGCGAACCTACCCCTCAACCTCGTCGCCGTGACGCTGCTCACGCCGCGTGCGCGTCGGCTCACGCCGGCGGCGACCCACGAACTCCTCCAGAAACGCGCCGTAGCGCGCCATGACCACCGGCCAGCGATAGGTGCGCTCCACATAGCGGAATCCGTTCTGCCGCATGGTCTCGTGGAGCGCGGTGTCTCCGGTCAATCGCCCGATCACGGCCTCGAACTCGGCGAAGCCCTCGAACCAGAGTCCCGCCCCGGACTGCTCGCAGTGCTCCCGGGTCGCACCGCAGACCGCATTGACGACGGCCGGGGCGCCCGCCGTCATCCCCTCGACCACCGTGAGGGAGAACGACTCGAAGGGTGACGGGGCCACCAGTGCGTGCGCGCCGCGCAGCAGGCCCCACTTCGACGCATCGTCGATCAGTCCGGTCACCACGATGTCGGGTCCCTCGTCGGGCGGATCGACGACCTGTCCCACCAGGACGAGCCGCAGCGCCCCCGGGTGGCGTTCCTTGTAGGAGCGGAAGTAGCGCCAGAGGATCCCCGTGCCCTTCTTGTCGTCCACCCTCCCGATGCACAGCAGGTAGGGCGCCTCCCCCAGCCCGAAGAGTGCCCGGGCGCCCTCGGCCGATCCGTCGACCTCCTCGACCCCCAGGCCGATGACCACCTGCGGCGTGGCCGCCACGCCGAAGCGCCCGACCACCAGCCGTCGCTCGCTGCGTGTGTGGAAGGCGAATCCGCGGCACTGGGCGAACACGGCGTCAAAGATGGGCAGGTGGAGGGCCGGCTCCTCGTGGGCAGCCGGATGGAGGATGGCCCTCTCCCTGACGCGGGGCAGGCCGCGGATCGTCGGGTAGTAGAGGTAGGGGTAGAAGGCCACCACGTCGGCGTCGCTGGACTCGACCGCATCGAGGAGTGCCGGAGAGAGGGGGCCCTGCAGGTCGACCCAGCGCTCGGTGTCCTCCAGGGCCGCGCGCTCGGGATCGGCCAGGAGCATCTGTGACAGGGGGTGGAACGCCTCGCTGCGTCCCGCCTCCGAGGCGATGCGGTGCACCGTGACCCCGTTGATCTCCTCGGAGCCCGGCGGCAGCTCGTCGCGCCACGTCAGGGCGTCCAGCGACGCCGAGGTGAAGACCTCCACCTGGTCGCCGCGATCGGCGACCAGGTGCTCGGCCAGCATGCGGGCCCCGGTCTCCGCTCCACCGCGGATCTCGAGACCGTAGCGGGGCACTACATAGGCGACCTTCACGACCCGAGGGCTGTCGCCACCGGTCGGCGGTTCACACGGGCCCCACTGGCTCGCGGAGGGCGGTGACCATGGCGAAACGATAACGGCCCGACTCCGGCGGACTGCTCCGTCGCACCCACGGGGGGCAGCGATATGGTGCATCGAATGCAAGAGCACCAGTTCTTCGTCGACATCGCCGCCACGCCGGACGAGCTGTGGGAGCTCTTCTGGCTACGGCGCGCCCTGACGCAGTCCGGCGACGTGACCATCGAGATCCTCCACCGGGGGGATGCGATCGGCGAGGGCCTGGTGCGCCACTGCACCTTCCGTGTGCCGCGCTACCTGCTCTCGGGGGGCCGGGGCCAGTCGTGGGAGTGGCTGACCGAGGTCACGCCCAAGGTGTCGTGGAAGTACAACGCCGTGGGCAAGCCGCTCTGGTCGGAGGCCGAGGGCCGCACCCGCCTGGAGGACCTGGGCGACGGTCAGACCCGCGTCCACTTCTCCGAGACCTACCGCGCCTTCAATCCGATCATGCGCCTGCTGCTCGAGAAGCGTGTGCACGACTTCATCTCCAAGGACAACGATCGCCTGATCCGCGAGTCGCTCACCAACGGGGTGCAGATGATGCGGGCGGCGCGGGCGGCGGGATCGCCGGACCCTTCATGAGCGCGACGAGCTCGACACGCTCAACCCTCGGAGCGGTCGGGCCGTTCAGCGAGGGCAGCCGCCAGCGATCGGAAGGCTCGTCCACGGTGCGAGATGGCGTGCTTCTCGGTCGGGGCCATCTCGGCGAAGGTGCGTCCGCCACCTTCGAGGGGCACGAACACCGGGTCGTAGCCGAAGCCGCCGTTCCCCCGGGCCCGTGGCGAAATGGTCCCCTCGACCACCCCTTCGGCTGAGAGCTCCGCCCCGTCGGGGAATGCAGCCAGGGCGATCGTGCGGAACCGGGCCGTCCGCGCTGCGCCGGCGTCGGGCAGCGCGTCGAGGTCGACGAGCAGCTTGGCCACGTTGTCGGCGTAGGTGACGCCCTCGCCCGCGTAGCGGGCCGAGTACACGCCGGGGGCGCCCCCCAGCGCGTCGACCTCCAACCCCGTGTCGTCGGCGACGGCGGCCAGACCGGTGGCCGCCACCAGGGCCCGGGCCTTGAGCCGGGCGTTGTCGAGCAACGTCGCGCCGTCCTCCACGACGTCGGGCACGGCGGCCGGGCGGGGCACGAGCTCGACGTCGAGCACGTCGTCCAGCACGGCGGCGATCTCCGCCACCTTGTCCGGATTGGCCGACGCCAGCACGAGCCGCAACCGGGCACCGCCGCTCATCGCGCCGGCGGTGGCTCGGCCAGGACGGCCGCCTGCAGCGTCGACAGCTCCTTTATGCCGCCCTCGGCCAGACCCAGCAGGCTCTCGAGCTCGCCGCGGCTAAATGCCATGCCCTCGGCTGTCCCCTGCACCTCGACGAACCGGCCGGCGCCCGTCATGACGACGTTCATGTCCACCTCGGCGCGGGAGTCCTCGGCGTAGGGCAGGTCGAGCATGGGCACGCCGTCGATGATCCCCACCGAGACGGCGGCCACCGAGTCGGTCAGCGGGTTGACGCGCAGGGCGCCTCGCTGCTGCAGGCGGGTGAAGGCGTCGTGCAGTGCCACATAGGCGCCGCAGATCGACGCGGTGCGGGTGCCGCCGTCCGCCTGCAGGACGTCGCAGTCGACCGTCACTTGGATCTCGCCCAGCGCCACGAGGTCACACACGGCCCGCAGAGACCGCGCGATGAGGCGCTGGATCTCCTGGGTCCGGCCCGACTGCTTCCCCTTGGCCGCCTCGCGGGACGCCCGCTCGGGTGTCGACCCGGGCAGCATGGAGTACTCCGCCGTGACCCATCCCTTGCCGCTGCCGCGCATCCACGGGGGGACGCGCTCCTCGACCGACGCCGTACAGAGCACCTTGGTCTGGCCGAAGGAGGCCAGAGCCGAGCCGGGGGCCATGACGGTGAAGTCCCGCACGAAGCTCACCGGGCGCAGCTCGTCGAGGGCGCGCCCGTCGCCGCGGGCGGTGCGAAGATCCCCGCCGGTCTCCGTTGCTCGGTCGTGATCGGACATCGCACTCCTCTCCTCGCGCTGGCGCGGTGGTGACTACCAGTCGAAGACCGCGCCGCTGCTGGCCTGCTCCACCGGCTGCCCGAAGGCGAGCTCGGCCTCCCGGCGCACGTCGTCGGCCGCCACCGTAGGCCACCGGTGGGTGAGGATCAGGCGGCGGACCCCGGCGGCGCGCGCCATGGTGCCCGCCTCTCGCCCGCTCAGATGGAGAAACGACCCCTCGCGCTCGCTGGTGTAGGTGGCCTCGCAGAGGAACGTGCCGATGTCCGAGCCCAACTCCTGGACGGACCAGCTCGGCCCGGAGTCGGCCGAGTAGGCCAGCGTGGCACCGCCGTGAGCCAGGCCGACGGCCAGGGTCGGCGTGCCGTGGTCGGTCGCTCCGAACCGGGCCTCCATCGATCCGATCGTGAGCACCATGGAGGGGGCCAGCTCCTGCCAGTCGACCCACTCCGCCGACGAGTAGTGCGACCTCTCCCGCAGCCCCGGGGGGGCATACACCGCGAGCGGGTGCCCCCCCTCCCCCCGAAATCGCTCCCGGCCGGGACCGAACCCGGCCCAGGTGGCGAAGGCCTCGAGGTCCGTCCAGTGGTCGGGGTGCGCGTGGGTCAGGATCACCGCGGCGACACGACCCGGGTCCCCCCAGGCCTGGAGCCGGGCGAAGGTGCCCGATCCCGAGTCGAGTAGGACTGCCGTGTCCCCGGCTTCGACGAGATACCCGCTGCCCGCGCCGCCCGGGCCGGGCCAGCTCCCGTCGCATCCGAGCACGGTCAGCCTGCGCCCCGTCGTCACGACCCCCCACACTAGGCAGGGCCGCGACACACCCCGGCGACCTGTCGCGGCGGAGATTCCTATGCTCTCGGTTGCCATGGCCACCTACGTCGCCCTCCTGCGCAGCGTCAACGTCTCCGGCCACGGGCGGCTCTCCATGGCCGAGGTGCGACGCTCCTTCCTCTCGCTCGGCCACACCGACGTGTCGACGTACATCCAGACCGGCAACGTGCTCTTTCGCACCCGGCGCACGAGCATGGCCACCCTGGCGACGGAGATCGAGCGCCAACTGGAGCGGGATTTCGGGAGCAGCCCGGCGGTGATCCTGCGCACCGTGGCCGATCTGTCACGCACCGTCGCCACGAGCCCCTTCGCCCGGCGGGGGGCCGATCCCTCCAGACATCACGTGACGTTTCTGGCCGAGCGCCCGAGCGACGAACGGCTGGCGGCCTTCACCGTCCCACCGAGCGGACGGGACGAGCTGGTCATGGACGGCCTGGAGCTGTACGTGCACACACCGGACGGCTACGCCGGTTCCAAGCTGACCGGTGCGCTGGTGGAACGCCGGCTCGGCGTCCTGAGCACGACCAGGAACTGGAACACGGTCGTGAAGCTCAACGAGCTCGCCGGGGGCTGAGCCGCCCTGGACGTCGTGGCGGTCGACTGGTCGGGCGCGGCCCAAGGCGCTTCGGCGCACATCTGGATGGCGCACGTCGCCGGTGGCGAGCTCGTCACGCTGGCCAACGGCCGCAGCCGGGGGGAGATGGTCGATCACCTCATCGCCTTGCGGGCCGGCCGCCGGGCGCTGGTGGTGGGGCTCGACTTCTCGTTCTCCTTCCCGGCGTGGTTCGTGCGCGACCTCGGTTCCACCACCGTCGGCGAGCTCTGGTCGTTGGTCGGGCGAGAGGGTGAGGGTTGGCTGGCCGAATGCAGGACCCCCTTCTGGGGGCGGCCGGGACGTCCGAGGCCCGAGCTGGCGGCCCACCTGCGGCGGGCCGAGGGGCAGGTCATGGTGGGGGGCATCAGCCCCAAGAGCGTGTTCCAGATCGGCGGCGCCGGCTCGGTCGGGACCGGCTCGGTGCGCGGCATGCCCCACCTGGCGCGGCTGCGTGACGCGGGGTTCTCGATCTGGCCCTTCGATGAGCCCTCCCCCTCAATGGTGATCGAGATCTACCCCCGCCTGCTCACCGGGCCGGTGCACAAGAGCAGCCGGGCCCGCCGGGCCGACTACCTGGCGGCCGCGCCCTGGTCGGTCGCCCCGCCGTTCGCCGCCTCCATCATCGATTCGGAGGATGCCTTCGATGCCGCCATCTCGGCATTGGTGATGCACGACCACCGGGCCGACCTGGCGGCGCTCCCACGAGCCACCGACCCGGTCGGCCGCCTTGAGGGCGACTTCTGGCGCCCCCCTAAAATCGCACCGTGATCGACGGCGGAGAAGGGACGCCCGACGGGCCGACGGCGGCGGGCGGAGCGGCGACGCCGGGGGCGGCGGAGGGAGACCGTGGGCGCCCGAGCCTCACCACCGCGGTCCGGCGGCGGCGGACCGATCAAGCGTTCTTCCTCCGGCTGCGAGACACCATCCAGCAGAACCACAAGGCGCTGGAGCGACTGGGCACGTGACCATCGCCTACCTCGAACTGGCCGACTTCCTCCTGATCGCCGAGGCGATCCTGCAGACGCCGGCCCGGGAGATCGCGCGGGACTCCAGTCTCAATCTCGCCGATTCGGCCCTCCACGCCCCACGGGCACGCTTCGTCGGCGAGGACTTCTATCCGGACTTCCCGACCAAGGCCGCCGTGCTCGGCGCGCACCTGGTCAAGAACCATCCGCTGCGCGACGGCAACGTCCAGGTGGCGCTCGTGGCCACCATTGAGTTCTGCGAACGGAACGGATTCCACTGGTCCCCGCCCCCGGGCGACGAGGAGGGGGAAGCCACCGCCAACGTCTTCCTCGACCTGGCGGCGGCCCCTCTCAGCGAGCGGCTCATCGGGGAGCTGGCCGGGTGGATCGCCGATCGGATCGGCGTCAGTGCCCCCGGGACGATCAGAAGTAGATGATCGAACCGGCCCGCTCGGTGACCTCGTCGAGATCGCCGGTCCAAGCTCCCGTGGACAGGTACTTCCACCCGCCGTCGGCCGACACGACCACGATGGACGCCTCGACCCCCGGTCCGAGCGAGGTCGCACATCTGACCGCGCCCGCGACGGCCGCGCCCGTCGATATGCCGGCGAAGATCCCCACCTCGGTCAACCGCCTGGTCCACTCGATCGACTCGCGGGGACGTACCACCGTCTTGCGGTCCAGGAGCTCGGCGCCCCCCAACTCCTCGAAGATCGGGGGGATGTAGCCGTCGTCGAGATTGCGCAGGCCATCGACCATCTCGCCCGATGGTGGTTCGACCGCCCAGATCTGGACGGCCTCGCCCAGCTTCTCCTTCAAGAACCGCCCCACCCCCAAAAGGGTCCCCGAGGTGCCGAGCCCGGCGACGAAGTGCGTCACGCCGGGGCAGTCGCGCAGGATCTCGGGACCGGTCCCTCCGTAGTGCGCCATGGGGTTGGCCGGATTGCCGTACTGGTACAAGAAGACCCACTCGGGGTGTTGCGCAGCGAGTCCCTGGGCCATCCGCACGGCGCCGTTGGACCCTTCGGAGCCGGGGGACTCAATGATCTCGGCGCCCCACAGTTCGAGGAGCTGGCGGCGCTCGATGGAGACGTTGGTCGGCATCACCACCTTGAGGTGGTAGCCCTTGATCCGGCACACCATCGCCAGGCCGATGCCCGTGTTCCCCGATGACGGCTCCATGAGGGCCTGAGCGGGGCCGCCCGGGACGAGCAGACCGTCCCGCTCGGCCTGCTCGACCATGGAGAGGGCGACACGGTCCTTGACCGATCCGCCGGGGTTCTGTCCCTCGAGCTTTATGAACAGTCGGGCCGAGGGGTTGGGGCTCAACGAGCTGATCTCGACCAGGGGCGTGTTGCCGATCAGCTCCAGCACCGACGGGTACAGCGGCACTCAGCCTCCGGCCACGGCGGGCAGGATCGACATCTCGGCACCGTCGGGGACCGGGGTGTCCACTCCGTCCAGATAGCGCACGTCGTCGTCGTCGAGGTAGATGTTGACGAACTTGTGCAGGGAGCCATCGGCCTGGACCACCTGGCCCGCCATGCCTGGATACTCGGCCACCAGTTTGCCCAGGACCTCGCCGACGGTCGCGCCGTCGAGGGTCACCACGGGAGCCCCTCCGGCATAGGTGCGCAGGACGGTAGGTAGGCGGACTTCGACGGCCACGGGGCCTCCTCGTAAGGTCATCACCTGGGGCCCGGGGGCAGGTCGGGTGATTGTTGACTGATCGGGTCCAGATTCTAACGGGAGTGTCCGGGCTCCCCCACTCGGGGCTCTCCCAGCGCCTGCCCCCCGTCACCGGGCCCCTCGTCACCGGGCTCCTCCCCGAGGCCCGGTACGACGACGGGTTCCTCGGTGATGACGCCGTCGACGATGGCGTAGCTGCGCACGACCGGATGGGTGTCTCGCAACGAGACCAGGACGTAGTGCCACCCCGGGTCCTGCGCCTGGGCCACGTCGGTCGGCGAGGGGTAGGCGTCGGTGTGGGTGTGCGAGTGGAACACCCCCATGATGTCGGACCCCGACGCCTGCGCCTGCCGGTCCACTGCGAGCATCTCCTTGGGGTCGATCTCGTAAATCAGGGCGGACGCCGCCGCGTTCTTCGTGGGGAAGATCTGGTCGGCCTCCTCCCCCCCGTAGGAACCCACCAGGAGGCCGCACGCTTCGTCGGGCAGACCGCCCAGGCAGTGCCCGATCATCTCCATGTAGATCTCCCGGGACAGACGCAGCACGTGGTCACGCTACCCTCGACCCCTATGGCCAGGGCGAAGAAACAGATCGCCAAGCGGGCAGCGGCCCGCGAGGAACGTGGTGGCGACCGCACGGTCGCCACCAACCGACGCGCCCGGCGCGAGTACGAGTTCCTCGAGACGCTCGAGGCCGGCATCGTCCTTCAGGGCTCGGAAGTGAAGTCGCTGCGCGAAGGCAAGGCCCAGCTGAGCGAGGCCTACGCCCGGGTCGACGACGGCGAGCTGTGGCTGTTCCAGATGCACATCCCCCCCTGGCAGTTCGCCACCGGGTTCGGCGCCCACGACCCCGATCGCCGGCGCAAGCTGCTCCTGCACCGGGACCAGATCGACGAGCTGGTAGGCAAGACCCAGCAGCAGTCCCTGACCCTGATCCCCGCCTCGCTCTACTTCAAGAACGGCCGGGCCAAGGTGCAGCTCGCCTTGGCCAAAGGGCGCCGGCTCTACGACAAGCGCAACCTCATCATGTCCCGCGACGCCGAGAGGGAGGTGGCCCGGGCGACCAAGGAGATCAACCGGTGGGGAGGGACGTAACGGGGCGTGAGGGGTCCCGAACAAAACCCCCCTAGACTGGGGCGACTGGCCGAACGGTCAGCTGGAGAACCCACATGGGGGTGATTGGCTTCGACTTCGGTCGTTGATATAGGAGAAGCGAGCCGTGGTCTCCGGAGCCACGTTAAAGAGCCGGAACCAAAAACAAACGCCGAGCCTCAGCTCGCGCTCGCTGCTTAGGTAGCGACGTCCACCCGGTCTCAGCCCTACGGATCGGAATGTGGGCGCCATCTAGTGGGGCTTACTTAGCGGACCACACCAGCTGACCGCCAAGGACAACTTTGCTGGCTACGGGGCGGCACAGCCGCCGGCAGTGATGCCGCCCCCGACAATCCTATGCCGGCTGCGCTCGGAGAAGGCCTATTGATACTCCGGAGGACGCGGGTTCGATTCCCGCCACCTCCACCACGATGCCATGCTGCTGACCAGGACTTTTATGGCTCCTGGCTCGCTTCGCTAGCTCAAAAGACACAAAAAAGACACAAGAACTGTGAGTCACCATCCAGGTCGCAGTAGACGGCGGACAGCGTCGAGGTCGTTTGACCTTGGATCAACTGGCTCGTGTCTTTGGCCTGGGTCGGCGGCGACTCGAGTGACACTGCCGACGGTTGCTTCGATGTGTTGCATTCGGTCTTCTCTAAGAACGAGTGTTTCCGCGCCTGAAAAGCGTGAGGGTACCGGATCGACGTCAGTCCCGACCACTCTGAACGTCCAGTTCAGAGGCACTTTTTGGATCAGGCATTTTGTGTAGCCGAAATTTCAGTGCCCACTACGTGCCCAATAGAAATTCAAAAAGTGGTGATCTGAGGGAAACAAACGCTGTGAATGGGCTGAGAACCTGCGCCAAACGAGTCCGTTCAAGGCTCGAGAAATATCGATCAGCGGGGATGCGGGACCTCGACTTTCTGACCACCAGGTGGGTCATGGGACGGCCTCGGGCCGAGCGAGGACACGAAGCGCAGCGAAGTCCCGCAGCGACCCTTGACGCACCGGTCGGGTGTCTCGGAAACGATAGAAAAGGCCGGACCCCTGGGCCGGCCTACATGCGCTGTTCCCACCTCTTCGAGGACGTGCCTGAGGACCGCTGATCACCGTCAACCTCGGTACATTCAACGGGCCCTCGATTTCAACGCGGGGATTGCCGCACTCAGTTCATCGTGCGTCGGTCGCATACCTCGCGCCGCCATAACACGCACCTCAGTCAAGCTGTCGAGGCTTAGTAGCGGCGAGTAGTCCAGATCATCGACGATGATCGTGTGGAGGATGAGTCGCTCAAGCTTCTTGAGATTGCGCAAGAATCCGAAAGAGTCCACGTGCGCGATCCGCGGGCTCTTCCAATCCCCTCCAACCCCGAGGTCCCGAAGTTCGAGCAGCGAGCCAAGCGGCGTCAGGTCATGAACATATCGGAGGGACTCCACCCCGAGTACGCGAAGCTGCGGTAATCTCGCTAGCGGCGCAAGAGAGCGCAGGCTCGATGCACCCCCCAGCCTCAACGTTGTGAGCTCGTGCATTTCTTCAAGGGCGTCGAGGCTCTCATAGTTTCCCCACTTCACCCTGAGCATGTTCAGCTGCACCTGGGCCGCCAGGCTTTCGAACAGACGTCTAGGCGTCCTCGAGGTGAACGATAAATCGGTTATGGGGCTGGGCCCAGCAGAGAAAAACTCGCACCACTCATCGACAATCTTCTTGGCACGATGGGCCGTGTACTGGTTTCCCAACTGAGTGGCTGCTATTCGTACGCCAGACTGACCCGCATACTCGTCGACCGTTCTGATCCCGACGATTGTCTCACCCCGCTGCACACCCGGAACGGTACCCCGCGGGGAACTCTTTCGCGACGCGGATTCGACGGCTTCGTGAGGCAACAAGCTACCCGAATCGCTGAGCGATCTCGCGGGACACGGCCCGACGAATTGATGCCCTCAACGACGGGTCTTTCAGACCCTCTCGGTGCGAGCCAAAATATTCCTCAAATCGCTCGGCTTCTTTTGTAGAAGAGTCCTCCCAGTGGGGATCATCTTCCGGGCATGAAGCGTCGATCCAGTCCTCCAAAAGCTCGGCTTCTGCCAGCACATTGCTGCACTGTTCATAGAGGACCGGGGTCTCCACGACGTAGCGTGTCACGTGGTGGGCGTGGCGCTGTTGAAGAAGGACCACTCCCCGGTCATCGAGGCAGGCGATTCTTTCCCTCAGGTCAAGAGTCGCTGACCCTACGGTACCAAGGTCTTCGAAAGTAGCCACCCAGTTGCCGGGAGCCTCCCCGAGCAAGAGATCGGGAAGCGGCATTACCCTGAAATTTCCAGTCCACGGGAGACCGATGCGAGTTGAGCGCGGCGTCACTCGCGCCATGAGCAACCGAGGTCGAAGAGAAGCGCCGTTCCGCATTGTGCAGGCATGTGTGGTGATCATCGCCAATCCGCGTCCGTCATTCAAACCAGGAATCTCTACATTGCGGAATACGTCACCCTGGAAAACGGGACGTGCACGAGGGATGTCGGCACCCCGGTAACGATAGAGCTCGTCGGGTGAGGAGGGGGATTCCAGATGGGACACGTCCTACTCAAACGCGGCGTCTTATCGACAGTTGTCCGTCACCTGCGTCGAACACTTCGTGTTCGTTACGAAAGCGCTCTCTCCAGTCGGGCGATAGCTCGGCCATAGCCTCTTCAGCCGAGTTCCTCAAGTGGGCCAGATCGAAGAGGAGATCCGCACGTCCCTGCTGATAGAGGTCAGCATGCCTCAGCGAATAGCCAGGAATAAGCGGAATTTCCAACCAACCCGCTGGGTCGGATACCGGCACCTGTTCCAGAAGATCCAAGAGCGCCGCCAAGCGAGCAACCGCCAAACGGTTTTCACCGGTTACCGGACCGCTCTGTCGCCATTTGCGAATGGCCTGGACACTCACACCCACAAGCCGGGCAATGTCACTCCAGCCGAGACCGCGACGGGCTGATAGTCCATGGAGCAGAGCAGATACGTCTTCTCGGGCGCGGTCGCGTGCAAGCAACTCCAATGTCTGAAGCTGCGCCGCACGGTGGTCGTCGCCCACATCGGAATCCAGGATCGAAGTTCTGTCGCGCAGCGCGCCATATCGGTTGGTAATGGAGGCCATGGTCACGGTGGGAGATCGGGGCGCTTCTACACCTGTCGATCCCGTACCAGGAGTCATGTCGAGTTCAAAATTCAGTGAGGTCATTGCGGGCTCCTTAGGACATCAGCACGAAGCCGTTCGGTTATACACAGTTCGAACAGATCGTCAATGGGTGCATGAAGGCTATTTGCTGTCTCGATTGCGGCGGAAGTATCCCACTCGTTCACAGTTCCAGTACGGGTCCAGAAGCTATCGATATCGATAAGAAAAAAGGGCCCATTCTGCGGAGCTGAGGGCAGACGGAGTGGGGTGGAGTTGTCGACGACATGTCCTTCCAAAATGCCCAGACGAATCAACAACTCTGCGTCATCACTCGTTTGAAGGTGAAGGGCCATCTGTGCTGTCTTTACAGCTGCCCCTATGGCGATATTTGTGACGGCAAGAAGATCAGGATTGATGTAGGACTTCCAATCGTCGGTCGTCAAAGAATCACCCGGTACCCTTACCTCGTTGATGTATCTCAATCCGATCCGGTCGATGCCGACAAGGGCCCCGAGATTGTCACCAAGTGCAGACAGCGCGACCCTAACGAGTTCCTCTCTGAAATCTTCCCAGTGGCGATAGGCCGTGGTCTCGATAGCTACCCGGCTCGGCGTCACCGTCACCGATGACGTCCGGTCCCGTGCAAGCAGCCTGTACCCGTTTCCCGTCGAACTTGCCACCGGCGACTCCGGCCCAAAGCTCAACTGCAATCCCTGGGGTGCTGGCTCAATGATCGGGAACGTCTCGCCCAAAGTATCGGCAAGGAGCGACAGAAGATCGGAGCCAGAAAGCAGCGGCGATAGTGGAAAGCGGAACTCAGCCGTCACGAGGCGAAGGGGCGCGTTGGTATAAACCTCTCTTTTCGGCATGGCGCCACCTCCCTAGGCTGCAACTGATTCGACAACTGAATCGTATACCAAAACTCAATCTAATGGTGAGAGCCCTTGAATCAGGCCGTAAGGTGCCTAATCCACTGCGAGCGTCGAGGGATCAGCCGTCGGAGGTGCTCTTCGAAACGAACCTGAAGGGACCGGAGGGGCCGAAAGGCCCCGACCGCCTGCCGAGGCGGCGGCGCAGCCGCCGGCCGACGGCGGGGCGGCTTGAAGCAGTAGAGAAAACTTCTGACATCAGGGGGTCATTGGGTGTGATCTCGCATGGCATTCCAGATCTCATTTCGGTCCATTTTTGTTGCTCTTGGTTGTGTTGTCAGCTGTGTTGTTCTCCGGCCATCTCCGGCTTCCCCGTCACCGCGACAACGCGATCCATGAGGATGTCGACCACGTGATGCACTGACGATTTCTGCAGCGTTCTGACCTGGGGTTTGTCAGATTCGGTGTCGCGAATTGCCCATTTATAGGTAGGGAAGGAAACGCCTTTCCCGCCTTGAAGGGAGCAATTATGCGCCTACCAGTTGACACAAGTGCCGTGAATTTCGTCTCGGCCGGACCACCCGAGCCGGCGATCGACTTCGGCACCAAAGCGCAGAAGATCGACGACAAGGGACTGGGCATCAACCAGGTCCACCTTTTCGTCGTCGGTTGCGGTACCCGTGAAGTGATCACGGTCAAGGTGGCCGGCGAGCTCAAGGGCATCGGCGAGTTCACCCCAGTCAAGGTGACCGACCTGGTGGCCACGACCTGGAACATGGAGGACCGCTCCGGCGTCTCCTTCCGTGCCGCCAAGGTCGAAGTGGCGACCCAGAGGACACCGGCCTAATGGAACGGTTCTTCGGGATCGTGCTGACCATGATGGTGGTCCTGTTGCTGCTCGGGTTCGTGCTGGCACACCTGACTATCGCCATCGCCTTGTTGTTGGCTGCCGGCCTCATCGGCCGTCACCTGCGCCGGCACGGTGTCTGAGCGCCGCACCCGGCGCCTCAATCCCTACTCCCGGATGGCGCTGGCTGTCCGGGGGTGGGGGTTCGAGGTGGCCCTGACCATTGCCACCTTGGTCCTGTGGCGGTTCGGCACCGCCATCGACGGAGAGGGAACGGGAATCCTCGTGCTCGGCACCGCCGGGATCGTGCTCTGGAGGACTCCCGCCCTCCAGGCTCGCCTGGCCAAGAGGTTGCGGGACCAGTCCACTCGGCGCTGGTTCAACCGGGTACTCGTCTGCTGTGAGGTGATAAGTCGCCACGGCCAGATACCGAAAGTAGAGGGAACCGAAGTGGTCCCTGCCGGTCAGCTGTTGCGCCTGCGCCTGCCCGCTGGGTTCTCGACCGAGGAGATCGAGGGAGTCTCTGAGACTTTGGCGGCGACCATCGGGGCTCGTGCGGTCCGGGTGAGCCGGGATCCGGACAACGCCTCGGTCGCCCACCTCTCCATCATCTGGCGCGACACGCTGTCGGTGGCCGCCCCGCCGTGGCCGGTCCCGACGGGGACATTGTGGGAGCCGATCTCCCTGGGGGTCGACGAAGACGGGAACCCGGTGCGCATCGGGCTTCCCGAGCGCAACCTGCTCTTGGGAGGTGAACCAGGCGCGGGCAAGTCAGCGGCGCTGTCGCTGTTGATTGCGGCGGCCGCCCTCGACCCCGCCGTGCAACTGACGCTTCTCGACGCCAAACAGGTCGAGCTCGCCCCATGGGCCGGCTCAGCGGAGCACTTCGTCGGCCCCGACATGGAGGGGGCCACCGCCGTGCTCAAAGATCTCTGTGCCGAGATGGACCGGCGCTACGCCACGCTGCTGGCCGTCGGCGTACGCAAGATAGACCCCGATGGCGAGTTCGGTCTCCGCGTCGTGGCCATCGACGAACTGGCCTTCTACATGCGGGGCGGCAAGCGCGAGGAGAGGGCCGAGCTGACCGAGGCCCTGCGGGACCTGGTCTCCCGGGGACGGGCCGCCGGCATCATCGTCATCGCCGCCACCCAGAAACCCAGCGGCGAGATCATCCCCACCTTCGTCCGGGACCTCTTCTCCTTCCGCATGGCGTTGCGCTGCACCACCCCCGAGGCCTCCGACACCGTGCTCGGTCAAGGCTGGGCCTCCCAGGGCTACTCGGCCTCCACTCTCGACCCGACCACCCGTGGGGTCGGGTTCCTCCTGGCCGAAGGTGCAGTACCGGTCAAGATCCGCACCCACTACCTCGGCGATGCCGACATCGCCGCCCTGAGCAAAATGGCCACGCAGCGACGGGCGTCGCAGTTTGGTGAAAGGCCATGAAGTCAGCACCAGACTGGCGAGCCGTCTTGGCCGAGGTCAACCAGGCCGGCGGCTGCGCCCACCCGATCCGACTGCAAGGTGTCGTGTTGGACCGGGTCAACGGGGAGTTGGTCGACAGCGGAATCCTGGTCCCATGCAAGGACCGGCGAGCCGCCGTCTGCCCTTCGTGCTCCCGCCTCTACCAAGCCGACGCCTGGCAGCTGGTGGCCGCCGGAATCCGGGGAGGCAAGGGCGTGAGCCCCGACGTCGTCGATCACCCCCAGCTCTTCGTCACCCTCACCGCCCCCTCGTTCGGACCGGTGCACAGCCGATCCCGGTTGGCGGGGAGCGATCGACCGTGCCGGCCGAGGAGAGGGGGCGGTACCTGTGCTCACGGCCTGCCGGTCTCGTGTCACCGGCGGCACGCAGAGGGCGATCCGCTCCTGGGAGAGCCGCTCTGCGCCGCGTGCTTCGACTATCGGGGTGCGGTCTTGTGGAATGCCCATCTCCCACGACTGTGGGAACGGACGTCTCTAGAGCTCTACCGAGAGGTGGCTCGGGTGAGGCACATGAGCACCCGAGAGCTGCGAGGGGTGGCCCGACTCTCGTATATGAAAGTCGTCGAGTTCCAACGGCGCGGCCTGGTCCATCTCCACCTGGTGATCCGGGCCGACGGGAAGGACGGGCCCTCGGTGCCGCCTCCGCCATGGATCGATGCCGCCGCGTTGATGGACGCCGTCACGAGCGCCGTAACCAGGGCCGGCGTGGCCGTTCCCGTGGTCAGTGGGACTCGCCTGACGAGAGCCTCGTGGGGCGTTGAACACGACCTGCGGGTGCTGGCCCCAGGCGATGACGGCGACAGCACCGCCATTGCTGCCTACGTGGCCAAGTACGCCACCAAGACGGCTGACGGGTCCCCGTGGCTGGCCCACCCGATCCGTTCGGCCGCCCAGATGGAGCGCCTCGAGTTGCGGCCCCACATCCTCAGGTTGGTGCGGGCGGCGTGGATCCTCGGCCAGCGCAAGGATCTCGGCTCGCTGCGCCTGCAGGCCCATGCTCACACCTTGGGCTACACCGGTCAGTTCTCCTCCAAGAGCCTGCGCTTCTCCACCACGTTCGGGGTACTGCGGGGTGCCCGCGTTCTCCACGTGAAGAGTGCGCTCGCCGAACCTGGGGAGACCGATGGCCGACCCGACTACGACGGGGCGTGGCGTTATGCCGGCCGTGGCTACGTCCACGCTGAGGCCTATCGGTTGGCCGATTCCCTCTTCGAGGCCTCCTCTCGGGCTCCTCGCCACCTGGACACCACCTCGACAACCACCTCGACAAGCTCGTGAGCTTGGCCAATGCGAAAAAGATTTTTCCGGTGTGGAAGTGGTTGTCGAACTGTTTGAGCAGTTGGGTGTCGAACCTTATTTGGCGCGATGGGGCCATGACACCACCGCGCAGACCATTGACTCTCCTTCGCGATCACCTGGCTCAGGTCAGCCGGACACGGCAGGGGGACGTCGCCCTACAGAGGTTCGCCGCTGCCGGACTGGATATCGCCGACGCTGGGACGCTCTCGGACTTGGTGCGCCAATGCGAGGGCCCCGGGCGCCGGGCCCGCAGAACCGAGGTCGTCGAAACGTTGTTGACATTGGCGCCCCATGACGAGGCCGCCGCTCTGTGTGCTCTGGTCTCCCTGGGTCCCGAGCTCGCACGGATATCGCGGATACTGGCTCACGGAGTAGTGGACCACGAAGAGGCCGAATCGGAAGTGGTGTCCGTCGCCTGGCAGGTGGTCGCACGTCCCCTGACCTCTGGGCGCCCACGCCCGGGACTCGGGCGTGTGCGCAATGCCGTCTGGACCGAGACCCGTCGAAGCGCTGGGCTTCGCCGACGGGGAGGGTTCGACCTGGTCGCCCTGCCTGAGGGCCTTGACCCCGTGGCACCCGACGTCGATCCACTCGAGCGTTGGCCCGGGCTCTTGGCCGCTGCCGTCGCACGGGGGGTGCTGACACCCCGACAGGTCGTCATCATCGCCCAGTCGCGGATGGAGGAGCGACCCTTGACCGAGATTGCCGTCGCCCTCGGAAGACCCTATGACGCTGTGTGCCAAGAGCGCTGGCGGGCCGAATCCGCCCTCCGGACGTTCGCCCGGTCCTACTTCAGCGTGGAGTCAGAATGAGCGCTCCAGCCTCACCCTTCCTGCCCGGTTTCTTCTGGCTCGAGCGACGCCCCATCTTCCGGGGCACTGTCTCCTGGGGCGGGGTCGGGATGTACGAGGCCCTCCTTATGGGCTTCGATGGCCCGGTCCCGAACTCCTTTGAGATGGACGTCCTCGGGCGCCCCCCGCAGTCCGGCCCGAGCGGCGTCCTCGGCGGGGCTGTACCGGCCGAGGGCGAACAGATCGTTGGCGAGACGCAGGGCGCAGGTGACCACGGCAGCCGCCATCTGCGTATGGAGGTCTTCGTTGAAGGCCCACTCGTACTGGCCACGGGCGACGCCTTCGAAGGGCTCTCCTCGCACCAGGGACAGGGCCTGGGTCCGCAGCGTGATCGAGGCGCGGCCCACCGTGGTGTCGGCTTCGTCGCTCAGCCGTTGGAACGTGAACCAGTCACACTCCACGCCATTGATGTGGTAGCCGGCGAAGTTGGTGGCGTCGGGCAGGTGTTCGGCGCCGATGCACTGGCGCAACCCGGAGATGTAGCTGTGGAAGGTCTGACGGGTGACTTCGGGACGCTGACCCCCGGTCGGCCAGATAGCGAGCTGGATCTGGTCGGCGTTGAGGGGATGCCGGTTGTGCAGGACCAAGAAGCAGAGGAGCTCTTCGATGATGCGGCGTTCGGGCACCTGGCGGTAGCCGTGCGCCTCTGGCGGGCCCAAGACGTTCATGGCGAGCTCACTGGTCGCCGGTGCCGGGGTGGGATGGGGTGGTTCTGCGGCCCGTGGGGCGGAAGCGACGGGTGGCACGGCGCTAGGTGGCGGGGTCGGTTCGGGAAGGTCTGCGCCTCCCAAGGTGCCGGCGGCAGTGGGTCCTGTGTGGACAACCTGTGCGGCTGTACCAACGGGTGCGGCCGCGAGAGGCGCTTCAGTCGGCCCTCGAGCGGAAGCGTGCAAATTCGAGGGGCCGTCGGCAAGAAGCCTTCGGTGTCGGTACAGGCGTTGAACCGCGACAACCGCTGCGGCCAGGATCACGAGCAACAGGACGGCCAACCAGATGGGAAACCCCGAACCGTTCCCGGCGGGGGTGCCAGTCGTCGACGAGCTCGCCGCTGCGGTCGGGGGAAGCGGGGCCTCGACCCACGGAGGGCGCTTCTGCGGAGCAGCGACGGTGAGCGAGGGAAAGGCCACCGTCATGGTTGCCGGGGTGGGGATGTCGACAGTCATGTTCCCGCCCTCGGGGGCATAGTCGACGACCTCGACCCCGGTGAACGAGCCGGGCCCAATGGCGAGGATGCCGGTGGTCAGCGTGGCCGGGACCACGAAGGAGTAGAGCGCGTCGAAGAGTCCGTCGTCATTGTTGCTCTGGCCGGTGGTGTCACCCGAGTCGCTCATGGTGGCCGCAATCGGTGCCGCGCCGGCCGGGGTGAAGGTAACCAGAGTGCCCGGAATCGGAGACTCGGCACCGAGGTAGTGACCCGTGGCGGCTGCATCGTTGTCGTTGATGGGGTGGTTGCTTTGGATCACCACGCTCAGGATCGCCTGGTCAGGGAGGATCACGGCGCCACTGCCCACGGTCGGGGCCCAGTAGGAGAGCGTGGCGCTCGACAGGCTCAGCTCCGCCGTGCTCGAGAAGCCGTCGGACGGGTTGGTCATCGACAGCGCGGTCGAGGCCGGAGCCGAGTCGCTAATCGTAGGTCTGGAGGTGTCCCGGTAGAGAACGGTGGGTGCCGGTCCATTCCGCTGCAGGGTCCACAGATTGAATGTCTGGGAGAACGAACCCTGGAAGATCGCCAGGTCCACCTGGCGGTCTCGACTGGGCACGGAGACGACGTAGGTCGCCGATCCCGAGGGCCACGTCGTTTCGGATGCTTGGTTGGCGATCTCGGCATCGATGGCCGCGAGGGAGAGGGAATCCGAGGACTGCCCCCACTGCACCGCTGCGGTCACGCCCGGGTCGCTGCCAGTCGGAGCGATAGCCGAGGCATCCTCGGTCAGTTGCAGGTGGAAGTCAACGAAGCGGTGACCCGGAGTGGCGAGTTCGTCCTTGCCGTCGATGAGCACGTGGTCGGGCCAGGCCACTCCGGTGAGCGTCGCTGCGAAGTCCTGGCCCCGCAGTCGCCCATCGGACGGTGCAGTCGGGAGCAACGAGGAGTCGCCAGTCCCAAAGACGGGGCGAACGGACGCGCCCACCCCAGGACCGGTGAAGGCGAACAAGGACGCAGCACCCACAGCCGCGACGAGAGCTGTCGATGACCACGGTACCCGCATCCCCTATGAAAAGCCTCTCATCGGCATCTTTTGATCCGGCGCCGAGAAAGAACGGTCGGCGGCCAGCGCCAAATGTGTCATTGCCGCAACTTCTCGACATAGAGGCGGTCGCCGACGCCATGGCGACGTCGGTACGCCACGTTCGACGCCTGGTGAGCGAGCGCCGAATTCCTTATCTCAAGGTCGGTCGTTTTGTCCGCTTCGACCCCGCTGAGCTGGCCACGTGGCTGGACGAGCGGCGAGTCGATGTGCACGTTCCCCCCTACCGGTCCCAGCCGCTCGGGCGGTAGCATGGGTTCCAGTAAACCAGGTGGCCCGGAGCCCCTCAAATGATTGAGACCTCCGAGAGCGTTCGCCTCACTCAGATCCCGCCGCGGCGGGAGTCATCCGGACGGTGAGGCGAACGTTGTGAGCTCGATTTTGAAACAAGCCAATGGTCGGTGGAAGGCCCGCTACCGCGACGCCTCCGGGCGATCCCGCTCCAAAGTGTTCGACCGCAAGATCGACGCCCAGCAGTTCCTCGACGACGTAAGCACCGACATCCGCCGGGGCGAGTGGATCGATCCTCGGTCCCGCACCCTCTCCTTCGACGACTGGGCCCTGCAGTGGTGGAAGACGACCACCAAGCTGAGGCCGACCACCCGACGCGGCTACTGGGGCATTCTCCGCCGCCGTGTACGGCCCTATTTTAGAGGCCGCCGACTGACCGACATCTCGTACATGGACGTGGAGACTCTGATCGCCGACCTCCTCGATGATGGCTTATCGCCCAAGTATGTGCGAGAGTGCATCTCAGTCGTCTCGCTCATCATGAAGCTGGCCGTAAAGGCGAACCTGCGCAACGACAACCCTGCAACCAGCCACCACGTCCCCACCCGGCGTCGCAAGCTGCACGAGAGTGACGTGCTGACCATGGAGCAAGTCCATCAACTGGTGGCACAGGTACGAGACCCGTACAAGCCGGCGGTCTGGTTGATCGTATTGGCCGGACTGCGGCCGGCAGAGCTCTGTGGCTTGCGGGTCTGCGACCTCGACACCTCGAAGCAGGTCCTGCACGTCAGCCAGACGCTGCTCCCGCTACACGGCTTCGACACTGAGTCATTCCGGCTGGTGACCGGCCCACCGAAAACGACCGCTGGCGACCGCAAGATCCCTTTGCCCGAATGGCTCTGCAAGGACATTGCCACCATGGTCACTGCCCGAGCCGAGCGGCGGGGCTATCCAACCGGTGCCTCCGAACTCCTGTTCCAAACCCGCTATGGGAACCCCATCAACCGTGACAAGTTCCGCGCTGACGTGATCCGACCAGCACTGCGGGCCGCCGGGCTGCCCGAAACTTTCCGCACGTACGATCTGCGCCACTCACACGCCTCGTTGCTCATCGACCTCGGGGCCAATCTCCTTGCCATAGCCCAACGGATGGGACATAGCGATCCGGCCATAACCCTCCGGGTCTACGGACATCTCTTCGAGGGGACGCAAGAGGAATTGAGCCGGCAACTCGATGAACTCCGGGCGGCGACGGCTCCGGAGAGCGACAATGTCGTGCCGATTCAGGCCGTTACTCGTCGTAAGCGCCGGTCGTGAGTTCCGAACAGTCGATCGAACGAGCGGACACTTCTGAGTCGTAATTGGGCGTTACTACGACCCGGCCACCGGGCAGTTCCTCTCCGTCGATCCCCTGGTCGACGAGACCGGGCAGCCCTACGCCTACACCGGGGACGACCCGGTGAACGGGACCGACCCGCTGGGGCTGTGCAGCACCCAGGGGACCTTCCTGGTCGCCGGGGCCTGCGACTGGACCTCGAGGTCCTGGGTGGCCCAGACCGAGAACACTCTCCAGAGCCAAAAGGGTGGAGGCTTCAGCCTCCTCAACGGTCTGAAGGCCGACGCCGACTTCTTCGTTTCGGCCGGGAGCGCCGTGGTCTCGACCGTCACCCTGGGCCACGTCCACATCTCGGCGCCCTTCTGCGGTTTCGGATGGGCGTCAGACGCCGGAGGCATCTACGGAACGATTGCGCTACTAGCGCTCGGTGGCGGAGTGGGCGACGCCGCGGAGATCGGCGACGGTGCGGAGACCGTTGATGAGGTAGAGGCTGGGTCACAGGCTGCATCCAGCGACTCGAGGGTTTTACTTGACACAAATGCCGTTATTCGTTTCAACGACGCGCAAGCTCTGATTGCAGAAGGCGAGGAGCCCGTCGTCACACAGAGCGTGGTTGATGAACTAGCTGACGTTGCCGCCAGGAAGGGCTTCTCCGGGCAGCTACCGGCTGGAGTTGGGATTATTGATGATGATGATGAGGGGGCCCTTCTTCGCTCCCAGGTCATGCAGCAATTGCGTGGTTTTGGGGCCGCTGAACAAGGAATCGACGTTGACGCTCAGGTCGGCGCAACGGCTTTGAGTAGGTCCTATCCTTTGATAACGGGTGATGAAGCACTTGGCAACTCAGTTGCCAAGCTCGGAGGCGAGTGGAGGCAACTTCCTTGATGGACTTATGGGTTCGGGCTCAATTCTTCGACAGAGTTGCAAGAGTCGACGACTTCGTGACAGCTCGATTAGAAGCGTCGTCGATCGGACTCGATTCACAGATTGGAGAGGCCATTATTGAGGACCCGTCGATCGTGGCGTCTATTCTCGGAATTTCTCTTTGGGTACAAACCACAAATCGAGTTGTTGTTATAGCATCTCGATCCGCGTCGAATCTCTACCGGGTTTCTCTGTCGGACATGGAAGTTCAAGAGCTAGATGTGTTGTTCCGAGGTGAAGACGATGATCTCAGGAACCTGAGCGGCAGATCGATGACCGACGGTTCACTTCTTTTGCTTTACGAACGCGGTATCGTATGTCTCGACCCAGAGGGATTCGTCCGTTGGCACCGCCTTCACGATGACATAAGTGCACGGATTGCCGAGACCGACAATGAGATTGTATGGGTAGAGACGCAGTGGCCGGCGGAGCTCGCAGGTACGCGAGTCGGGTATGACCTCGCTTCTGGGCAGGAGCGGTTTAAGTAACGCGGCCGCGGGTCGCTCAGGTGAAGGTCGGGATTCGCGAGGTCGTAGTAGCCGCCAACGGATCGCCATCTCCAGCG
>Ga0302326_10004390_pt1 | contig 32669 bp, 25 predicted proteins | sample Palsa_T0_3_FD_202264 | JGI IMG/M metagenome (GOLD analysis project Ga0302326, IMG submission 202264) | Peat permafrost microbial communities from Stordalen Mire near Abisko, Sweden - Palsa_T0_3 | ecosystem: Environmental > Terrestrial > Soil > Palsa > Peat permafrost | place: Sweden: Abisko...
AGCGTTGCCCGGCATTCCACCACCATCCTTTACGTCGGACCTTTTGTCTACCAGCAGAATGACAGCATTACCATCCCCGAAGGAGGGGTGGATACCTTGCAGTTTATCGGACATGAAGAGGGGCGCACCAGGTGGGCCTATCATAAATACACGACAGGAACAACAGCCTATAATTATCAGTATGATTTCTTTGAAAAGGATCATTTAGGCAATACCCGGATGGTGCTGACGCAGGAGAGGGATACGACCAATTACCTGGCAACGATGGAGTATCAATACCGAACGACAGAGCTTCAGCTGTTCGGCAATATCGCCAATACCTGTGCAGCGTGGACTTCGATGCCCAATGAGTCAACGAACATTCCCAATAACATCCGGTATGCCTACACGAGCCCGAATGACAGCGTATCGAGAGTCGATTCCAGCAGCGCTGGTGGCCAGAAGATGGGTCCTAATCTACTCTTGAAGGTCATGAGCGGGGACTCCGTAAATCTCAGTGTACAATGCTATTACACTACCCCCGGTGGCGGCAGCACGAACTACAGCTCGTTCAGTGATGTTCTTACTTCACTTGGCCAGGGACTGGTCAACCTGACCGGTGCGGCACATGGCACTTTAGGTAACCTGGAGAGCTCCGGCAGTTCGGTGTATACAGGACTATCCAGCTTCCTCAGTAGTGACGATACGGCCCATAGCGGCTATCCGAAAGCCTATATCAACTGGATTTTCCTGGATGACCAGTTCAATTATGTCAGCAGCCTTAGCGGGTCGGTACTGGCCGCCAGTTCCACCTATCCGGGCAACCAAATGAACCTGGTGGCGCCGGGGGGACCCTTGGCGTTAAATCGCAACGGATATTTGTATATTTGGGTAAGCAATGAGACTTCGGGATGGGACGTGTTCTTTGACGATCTTTCGGTGCAGTTTAAGCAGGGGCCGCTGTTAGAAGAAAATCATTATTATCCGTTTGGGTTGACGATGGCCGGGATAAGTGATAAAGCTATTAAGACCAATTATGCTGAGAATAAATATCGCTACAATGATGGAAGTGAATTGCAGAACAAGGAATTTAGTGACGGAACCGGGTTGGAATTGTACGAAACTACTTATCGGGGATATGATCCGCAACTAGGAAGGTTCACCCAAATTGATCCATTGGCTGTCCTGGCAACAGGATGGAGTCCATATCAATTCGCGTATGATAATCCGGAGTTGTTTAATGATCCTAATGGGGCTCTAGTCCCTCAGCCTCAGCCTCAGCCGTCGCCTGTTAACTCTCCTTTGGCAGATCCGCTTGGACAACTTCCAGCTTGTGTAAGTTGCCAATTCTTATTGATTGGTGGAGGAGGCGGAGGCGGTGTAGGTGGAGGCGACGGTGGCGGTGGAGGCGACGGTGGAGGAGGAAGCGATGGAGGAGGAGGTAACAGCGGCGGAGACAACGGAGGTGGATATTATGGCGGAGGATCCGGAGGTGGATCTGCACCAGGGGCACCCGGTAACAACGGACCCGGTGACGTCGGATCCGGTAACGGCGAACCAGCACCAGGGGGACCCGGAGATAGCAACCCTAACTCTTCACCTTCTTTTGGGTGGAAGCCACTATTCAAGCAGGACCTAATTGACTATTATAAGTCGACATATGACAAGACGCCTAGTGACAATGATTTGGGAAAGGAGTTAGAAAATTTATTTGAAGACTTTATTGCCCATGATATTGTAGCAAATATGGAGTATCGTATAACAAGAAATAGGACGAAATTTACGGGGGGCGATAGAAATACTATTCCAGATTTTACAGGAGATGCCATAGTTCACATAACTGATCCTGTAACAAGAAGGCCAATTAGAAACGAGAGAGTGGTGGGCGCGCATTGGTTTGAGCTTAAGTCTTCAACTGGCGGTATATACCTGTCTTCAAATGCTTATCAGGTAGAAGGACATATCGATAATTTAGCCCGAGAATTTGCCGGAACGGTGTTACAATATGCGGACCAAAGCTTTAGACCTAAACTTACCTTGATTACTACAGCAGATGTTCCTTTTTCGCCAAGTATTAAACTTTATTCGGAGACTAATAATGTCGATTACTCTCATACAGTTCCTTCATTTCGAAAAAATGGAAATCAATGGCAATTTACTTTCGCATGGTAAATATTCTATCTTTGGGATTATTTTATCTAATTTATTCAACTGGTATGAATCAAATCAACCCGGAGTACAGAATTTTGCCGACCAATGAGTGTGAGCAATACATCATTAAGAATGGCCTGGAACTTCGTCAATTTAGTATGCATTATTCTATTCCAAGCCAGGCCGGGTTGGTTTACACGCTGCCAAATGGGGAATTTGTATTGGTGCCCAGTCATTCTAAACCATCCTATCCCGGAATAATCTTCCGGGATGCGGCGATCTTCAAGAAATATTGCGAGAAGGATTTTTTTCCGATTGAGAAGAAGGATATGACTTGGTTGGAAGCGCATGCAGAGAATATGAAACACTTCAATGTAGATAGCAGTTTTTATATTGCCCCCTTGGAAAACAAATTCTTTATAAAATTTCCGTTCAAAACAAGTGATGATTTTGAGGAGCTTTTTTACAAGATTGTAGGTTGTGTTAAGGACAAGAAGACAAAGGGCTCCGAAAAGGAATCGCTGATTTATTGTTTTGCATTATCGATAATCGAATACCTGAATACGGTCAAGCACTTTAAATTAGATTTGGTCAAGTATCATGAGATATACAATCCATATTTTGAGCCCATTATAATTTTCCAGAGTGGAAGGAGAGTCAATGTTATATCATATTTATTTATTGCTATGGATAATCCCGGTAAGGATTCTTTCCGATCATTTCGCCACTATGTGGGGCTATAATTTGGGTAGTGTATCACATTAGGTAGTGTATCACATTAGCAGGTTTTCAGAAAATAAGGAATTTACTAGGGTTACAGGGGGCTTCTTCAGAAGCCCGCTGCCTTTTTAATGGGTAAAATGCTGGTAAAGTCGTTCTAGTAAGCCCTGGAATAGCACATTTTGACTATTAGTGTCTCAAAATAGCAGCTTTTGTATGGATTGTAAATATTGCGTCCGATTATGCCGGCGTGCCGGGCGACAGAAAAATGGGCTACAGCGTTATTATTGCGTGTCTTGCCATAAATATCAACAAAAGGAATATTTGTATCACCCTTGTCGTGGGACCACCAATGAATCGATCAAGTCCCTGGTCTGCGAGAGCGTTGGGGTCAGAGGCATCAGCCGGGTTTTGAAGATAGCCACCAATACTGTATTGGAAAGGATTAAGCGAATAGCCGATGTTATTCCCCAACCACCTATTCAGCAGGATCAATCGAGCTTTGAAGTGGATGAACTGTGGACCTATATTGGTTGGAAGGAGAATGAATATTGGCTGGCCTATGCGCTGGAAAGGAGCGGGCGAGTAGCGGACTTCGTGATAGGAAAGCGGACGAAATTGACGTTACGAGGATTGATCGACAGGTTGCTGGCATCGGGGGTAAAGAAAATTCGAACCGACAAACTCACGCTTTATCAGCGGCTGATTCCAAGGAACATACATTGCTGCAACCCTTACGGCATCAACCACATCGAGCGAAAGAATTTATCGATCCGGACACATATCAAGCGACTAAGTCGCCGGACAATCTGCTTTAGTCGGAGCGCGAGAATGCTGGAAAGCTGCCTGAAGATTTATTTTTGGCGGTAGATCGAAGCGAGATAATTCTTACAACGGGTCATTCCCCGTTGCAAAAGACAAGCGGCAGCTCCTGGAAGTCCGTCAGCACGTCTTTAATGCGATCGCCTCTCAGCAGGATCTTATCGCCACGCAGGGCGAGGAACCTGGTTTCCTGCTCCGGGCGGACCTGGTAGATCTGAAGTTCGTTTTCTTTTTTGATCAGATAGACACGGATACGCTGCAGTTTGTCGGACACGAAGAAGGCTGCACAAGATGGGCCTATCACAAATATATTAATGGCGCGACCGCCTATAAATTTGAATATGATTTCTTTGAAAGAGATAATCTTGGCAATACCCGGACGGTGTTGACCCAGGAGAGGGATACGACAAATTATTTGGCTTCGATGGAGTATCAATACCGAACGACGGAGCTTCAGCTTTTCGGCAATATCGCCAATACCTGCGTGGCCTGGACCTCGATGCCCAATGAGTCAACCAATATTCCCAACAACATCCGGTATGCCTACACGAGCCCGAATGACAGCGTATCGAGAGTCGATTCCAGCAGCGCTGGTGGCCAGAAGATGGGTCCTAATCTGCTCTTGAAGGTCATGAGCGGCGACTCCGTAAATCTCAGTGTGCAATGCTATTACACTACCCCCGGTGGCGGCAGCACCAACTATAGCTCGTTCAGTGATGTTCTTACTTCACTTAGCCAGGGACTGGTCAACCTGACCGGTGCAGCACATGGCACTTTAGGTAACCTGGAGAGCTCCGGCAGTTCGGTGTACACAGGACTATCCAGCTTCCTCAGTAATGACGATACGGCCCATAGTGGCTATCCGAAAGCCTATATCAACTGGATCTTCCTCGATGACCAGTTCAATTATGTCAGCAGCCTGAACGGGTCGGTACTGGCTGCAAGTACCACTTATCCGGGCAATCAAATGAACCTGGTGGCCCCAGAAGGGCCCCTGGCCTTGACTAGAAACGGTTATTTATATATTTGGGTGAGCAATGAGACATCGGGATGGGACGTGTTCTTTGACGATCTTTCGGTGCAGTATAAGCAGGGGCCGGTACTAGAGGAAAACCATTACTATCCGTTCGGGCTCACCATGGCGGGGATATCAGACCAAGCGATAAAAACGCAGTATGCGGTCAACAAATACCGGTATAACGGAGGCAATGAAATGCAAAATAAGGAGTTTAGCAAAGGTAATGGGCTAGAGCTTTACGATGCTGTCCACAGATTGTACGATCCACAGTTAGGAAGGTTCGGACAAGCGGATCCGCTCACAGATTTTACGCCCAACAACTCACCATGGGCTTTTGTAGGTAATAACCCCATGATCTTCTCCGACCCGCTTGGTCTTGATACAGTAAGAATTTTTGGTGAGGGCAAATTTAACATCAAGATTGGCGTAGGAAGTGTACTTGCCTGGCAGATAGGTAACAATACATCCTACTATACATATGACCCCGATAACAAAGATGCGGTAGGGGGATTCGTCGGCGAAGGCATAAAAGAGGGGTATGCAACGCCCGTGACCGTAACCCCGAGTGCAGAGCAAAATGCTAAGCGGGCGTCGGCAGATTATTCAATACCCACTGCAGCACTCGGAGGATTCGCCTTCTCCTACGGCGAGCATAAGATGTTCAATGAAAATACTTGGTCAAGCGTAAAAACATGGAAGACATACAGCCAAAGGTTTAATGGTAATCAATTTACAGGCGGTAAGCTAAAGTTGGCAGGCAAATGGTCTAAAGGTTTCAGGTATGGCGGATATGCCTTGGGCGTACTAAATTTTGGCACTATTTATTATGATAAATCAATGTCAGGAACACAAAAATGGATTGAGGAAGGATCAAACGCGTTTAGTACCTTTGGTGGCGTCTGGGGAGTTGCACATTCGATTGGCTGGGAAGGCGGCAGGTTTATATCAACCCGTGATTGGTATCGGGAAAATGTAAGGCCGCTTCTCCAAGATGCGCTTAATATAGAAAGGGACGAATTTCCAAAACCATCAAAATACGCAGACATACCATTTGAAGTTCCAAAAAATTGACGATGAAGGTTATCTATTATTACTATTATCTCTTCTACCAGAAAATTTTGGACCCTGATCCCAGGTTTGCTGCCACACTGGGGGTGACGTCTTTGGAAGGTTTTTTTTTAGTTGCAATAATTAATATTTTTCTTGCACATTTTTTTTGTTTTGGTGTTAATAAATATGGCATCATTGCCATTTTTGCGGTTACTTTATTAGCGAATACCTTTTACTTCTTTACGGATAAGAGGGTGAAGGTCATTTTGAAGGAAAAGCCAGTGTTTTTTAGTAACCACAAACTTACCATCTTATTCATTTTGGTCTTTAGTTTGGTGGTTATATCTACACTGTTTTGGACGGGAGATTATGTGAACAAAATACTTGATAATTGCCGCTAGGAATGATAGCGACCCATGTCTGTAATTAGGTAGTGTCTCAAAGCATCTGGTTTTTGCAAAATAGGGCGTAATAATCATAAACAGGGGGCTTGCGGCCCCCTCTTTATGTTGCTGCCGTTCAGGAAAAGGGCCAAGGAAGGACAGAACACGGGCTGGAAAGCGCTTTTTTCGTACCTCGTGTATCAAACTATCTGGTAAATGGAGTGCCAATATTGTAATAATAGTTGTCAAAAAGCCGGAAGACAGAAAGATGGAACGCAAAAGCTGTATTGCAGGACGTGCAGAAAATATCAGCAGGGCATCTATCGAAACAAGGGTAGTGTCTCAAAGCATCTGGTTTTTGCAAAATAGGGCGTAATAATCATAAAGAGGGGGCTTGCGGCCCCCTCTTTATGTTGGTGGCGTTCAGGAAAAGGGCCAAGGAAGGACAGAACACGTGCTGGAAAGCGCTTTTTTCGTACCTCGTGTATCAAACTATCTGGTAAATGGAGTGCCAATATTGTAATAATAGTTGTCAAAAAGCCGGAAGACAGAAGGATGGAACGCAAAAGCTGTATTGCAGGACGTGCAGAAAATATCAGCAGGGCATCTATCGAAACAAGGCGTATGAACAAAGAACGGATCGTATGATCGTGGAGTTGGTCTGTGAAAGCGTAGGAATCAGAGGGATTAGCCGGATACTTAGAATAGCCACAAATACGGTAATAAGAAGGATTACGAAAATAGCTGTTGCTATACCTAAACCATCTATTCGGCAGAATCAACCGGCATTTGAAGTCGAAGAACTCTGGACGTATATTGGGCGCAAGGAGAATGAATACTGGCTGGCCTATGCGCTGGATAAGACGACCCGACAGGTAATGGATTTTGTTATTGGCAAACGTACGAAAGCGACGTTGAAAACTTTGATTGATAACCGAGCGGAGCGAAGGTTACGAATGAACTCTCAACGGTGTTGAGAACGAAATTCTCAGCGGCGGAGGGGTCAGCAGGACAGCCTCAACCAACGTTGTTGATCGGCTGCATCCGATTCAAAAGCTCCGCTAATGCAACCTCAGACTTTTCGCAGACCCATGAGCCAACGAGTGTACCCGGTCGGTATCCGGCTGCCAGTTCTCCAACAAACTCTCCGCAAATTCAGCCAGCAATTGCCCCCCGGATTCTCTCGACGCTACCGCTGCCACGACAATACCCGCCAATGCAGCCGTACCAATCCAGATGGCAAATCCCTTGTCGGCATTTCTCCTGATCGTTATGTTCCGGGAAAAAATATGGACCCCTACAAACCCAACCGGACCAAGAGCCAGACCCGCTATCCAACCGATCGTACCCTTTCCTTTTTCATAAAACTGTCTTTCTTTTCGCGGGTTTTTACCATGTCCGTGCGAAAACAGATTATCCGGACTGGCACAGGATCCCTGAAGGGATAAAGCAAGGGCAAAGCCGAGCAGCAATAATTTCATAAAAAGGGAGTTTGGGGAAGCAAATTGTTTGACCGTTAAGCTAAAAAAAAGCTGCCCCCGCAGCGAGTAAATCTTGTTAATTTTTTGCCGGCCAATGTTAAAAAAATTTATTGACCGCCAACAACTTATTATTATTTTATCAAAAAAGATCGTATTTCTACCACGTAGAATCCCCTATGATGCCCGGGTTTTGTGAACTATCTTTGTCCTGGTATTACGCCTTCCGCAAAATGAAAAACCCTAATTATCCGTACCCACGGAAGGTCGTAAAATCCCACCAATATTCTATGACTGGCTTTCGACTATAAATCCATACCTGGGGTCGGCATTGTTTTACCCAATAATGAAAACGATGTTGAAGTCACGCGTACCCTTTTATTGTTACAGTATCGCTCTTATCATTGCCGTCCCTACCGTACCCACGGCTGCCGACCCTGGTCACCCCCTGTCAGCACCCATCCCGGTTACGTCTGACGGCGCGGCGGCGCCCACCAGCCCCGCAACAGTTGACTACCCGGCTATAGCCACCAGGCACGCAACAGGTCAAAAAGAAGAGATTTCCCTCCCCATGTCCAACAAACAGGGAATGAAATTCGTCCATAATTATATCCGGAATAATGACGAATGCCTCCACATCGTCAGGCAAAGAAGCGAAGGGCCTTTTACCATCATCGATTCGGTTCTCGATCATTATGGCCTGCCCCTTGAATTGAAATATCTCGCCGTCATAGAATCGGAGCTGAAGACATCCGCCCTTTCCCGCGTCGGAGCCCGCGGCCCCTGGCAGCTGATGCCCGAAACCGCCCATGATCTCGGACTAAAAGTCAGCCGCCGGTCGGACGATCGTATCAATTATTATAAAAGCACCGGCGCCGCAGCAAAATACCTCCGCGATCTGCACAGGGAATTCGGCGACTGGCTGCTCGTACTCGCAGCCTATAACGGTGGCCCGCGTCCCGTCTGTAAAGCTATCCATAAAGCCCATAGCCGGTCTTTCTGGGTGCTGCAAAAATATCTCCCCGCCGAATCGAGACAGCATGTAAAAAAATTCATCGCCACCGCTTATTATTTTGAGGAGACCGCCAAAGTCACTCCCTTATCCAGACCAACCATACAGACCGCCAGCGCCCAGGTCCCGGAAAATAGCCCGGCACTGACAAAAGAATCGGACGACGATAAATTCGCCCGTCTCATGCTCGAATCGGCAAAATCATTAAAAGCCTCTAACGAATTGCTCGGCATGTCGAACTAAGATCAGCGTCATCCGGCAATCGCCCGGACTCCGGGCATCAGCACCCCGCCAAAAGGCCAAAAGGCCCGCCTCCGCCAATCCGCGGGTCGGCGCCCTTACTCCGCCAATCCGCGGGCCGGCGCCCTTACTCCGCGACTTTGCCCGAGTCAATATCGACCCGGAAAAGGCGTAATGTTTTGACCAGATCATCCGTTAGCTGAACCCCCTCCACCCATAATCTGGAATAGCGGTGCTCTTTTGACCCAAGAACATAAAACTGGTGGCCAACCATAAAGACAGGATAAAGACTCCCCTGGATCATGACATAGGCCTGCTTGCCGTCGCAATATCCCCAAACGGTATGCGTAAGATAGAGCTGGCCATTCTCATCAGGAATACGCAGGTCAAAGTTGCCGGACCCGTCTTTAGAGAGTTCATACTTCGCAATAGACGGTGAATTATTCCTGAACTCTTCAATACTCGTATAGACTCCGTTTACGAATTGAGTGGCGGTGTCCATGGGATAGCTAAACCGCACCCGGCCAAAGGAATCTATCTGCCGGTAGGAAACATTCATCCTGTCCCTGTCCAGGTCCTGCGTGGCCAACTGGTCCATAAAGGCGGCGATCAGCTCGCGAAGATTTTCCTCCGCTGTCGCCTGTATACTGAGGCCCCTAAGTCCTTCCAAAACCGTGTCGATAAAGGTCAGGGGCTGATAGCCGTCTTTTGCCATCAAATAAGCTTCCGCATGAAAGGCTAAGTTCCATTGATTGTAATTCCTGCCGACAAGGCTGTCGGGAGCGGAGATCCAAAGATCTTTCAGCACGATGAGCAGCGAATGGCTGCCTTTTGCCCTGCCATAGGCGGCATCTAAATATTCCTTCACTTGTACGGAAACCGGCAAACCGAACAACACCTGGTCCTGGGATTTGTTCCCAACTCTGACTATGCCAATCCTGGAGGTATCCCGTCTGAAATCAACGACCCGGATGCTATGGAATAGATCGGGATATCCCTGGCCATATTTTTCCGGGCTCAGGGATATATGATCTGTACCGCATTTTTTTTTGATCAAGTGCTGACCGGTACCTGTTATTTGCGCCGAAGCGGTAAAGGCCGCGCAAAAAAACAGGGATATCAGAACAATAGATTTCATCGAACAAAGGGGTTATTAAACGCCAATATAATAAAATCTTTTATTTTCCTTTTATCTTTATAGCAGAATCAACCCGGTTTAAATGAAAATAGCTACCTACAACGTCAATAGCGTCAACGCCCGCCTGCCCGTGCTCCTCCGCTGGCTGGCGGAAACGGCGCCGGATATCGTTTGCCTCCAGGAATTAAAGGCGCCCCAGGAGAAATTTCCGGAGACCGTCCTAAAAGACGCAGGCTATCATGCCATCTGGCATGGACAAAAAAGCTATAACGGCGTCGCCATCCTTGCCCGCAGCGAACAGCCCCGGGAAATCCGCCGCGTACTGCCCGGCGACCCGGAAGACAGCCACAGTCGCTATATCGAAGCCGCCATCGCTGACATCGTGGTCGGCTGCCTCTATCTGCCAAACGGCAATCCCGCACCCGGACCAAAATTCGACTATAAACTGAACTGGTTCAAACGACTGACGACTCACGCCGCCGAATTGCTGAAATCGAAACAACAGGTCATACTGACCGGCGACTACAACGTCATGCCCACCGAACTGGATGTTTACAAACCGGAGAGCTGGGTCGATGACGCCCTCTTCCGGCCGGAAACCCGACAAGCCTTTGCAACCCTGATGGCGCAAGGCTGGACAGACGCCATCCGGAAACTCCACCCCGACGAAAAGATCTATACCTTCTGGGATTATTTTCGCAACGCCTATGGTCGCAACGCAGGGCTGCGCATCGATCACTTCCTGCTGAGCCCCGAACTCGCCCCCCGGCTGAAGACCGCCGGCGTCGACCGTGACGTGCGCGGGTGGGAAAAATCAAGCGACCACGCCCCGGCCTGGATCGAATTAGCCGACAACTGACAAGAACGGCATCCCACTGACAAGAACGGCATCCCGTTGCCAGGACCGGCATATTATTGTGCTGCCGCAGACGGCACCATCCTCGCCGAAAGATCCGGGTCCTTCATCGCTTTATCAAACGGGAACATCGGCCGCTGTATCCTTTTGTAAGTCAAATGCTCGATATCCTGGTCGACACCGCCCGGCGTCAACGCCATGATCCAATCCGCCCGCATCGCATATAGCTCGGGCTCCAGGTACCCGATCTTCACAATGACAATATCACTCTTGCGGGGCGCCAAACCCAACCGGGTAAAGTCGATCTCCTTATGATAAGGCTTGCGTTTTTTCGTAACGATGACATGCAGGCTTCCCACCCGCACAACGACCTCGACCTCCGCATCCTTATCACCGGAAACAATGGATTCGACCGTTCCCACCAAATGCGCCGGTGGCGAATACCGCGCATCTACGATCGCCCCCGCATAACCATCCACATGCCCGCCCACACCCGCTGCCATCGCAGCCTTGACCACCTCGGGCCCGGGAATGGAAGCATAGATCAGCGAAGGTCCGGCAGCAGACTTAAATTCCGGCCGCGACAGCAGCTGATTCAAGGTCCAGGTCACATCCCCCGCGCCGCCGGCTGTTGGATTATCTCCCATATCACTGATAAAGAAAGGATGCCGATGACTGGCCAGCGCGCTATCCAGGCATTCGTTCCAGGGCCGCGTGGTCGCAACAAAGGCATAGCCAAAGCGAGCATTCCAAAAGCTATCCGCCAATTGCTCAGCCACCCGGGCCACTCGTTGTTTGTTGTCACCGGTGACCATGACAACGGCATGATTGCGCGGCTCATCCGCCCAGGGATAGCCTACCCAGATGCCGCCGTCGATAATCCCTTCCTGCGCAAGCGCAGGCGCGATGGCCCTGAAAACACTCTTTGCCGGTTCTATCCTCGTGCTCGTTTTTTCGCCGGGTAACAGGACAGGTATAGGTATCCAGGCTTTGCAGGCCGGCTTGCCGATACCGCTTTCAAGCCTTTCCAACAGGTCTTCAATCGCCCGCTGTTTCGTTTCCATGGCATCCTCATGCGGAGCCAACCGGTAATCGGTAATAAGGTCCGTATTTTCCGCCAGCGCCCACGAAACATTGCCATGCAGATCCATGGAAGTGGAAATGAGCGCTGTCTTGCCGATCACCTTCCTGATCCTGGAAATAAAGTCACCCTCGGGATCATCCAAACCCACCACGCTCATCGCGCCATGGATATCGAAATAAAGGCCGTCATAAGGCCCATGCGCCCGCAGCGAATCCAGCGTCTTGCCGACCAGCGACTCGTACGCTTCCCTCGTCACCGTGCCCCCGGGCAACGCATGACCGACAAGGGTCGGCACCCACACAGCCCTGCTGCGCAGCGGCGAATCAGCGGCCATGAATGGATAGGTGGAAAAAACGTCATCGCCATATTTCGCATGAAAGGCAGCCTCATCCGTCCGGGCCGGCGAAAACGTACTCGACTCGATCCCGAGACCCGCAATAGCGATGCGGGGCTTTTTTCTGCATCCCGTCTGGACAAAGAGGACCGCTGACAATACCGAAAACAGGAATAGATATCGCATTACCATAACGTTTTTACAGTCACGCCAAGGGTGCGCGGATCGGCCAGATGCACCGCCCCAAAGTCATACGCGTATTCAATATACTTCTTATTGCCGAGATTTCTCGCCCACAGGAATACCTCCAGATGCCTGCCACTCACCCCTACCCTCGCATTCAGCTTACTATAAGGCGCCTGCGTGATCGTATTTTCCAGATCGAAATATTGCCGGCCCAGGTAAAACCATTCCCCACGGACGATCAGCCGCACATGCTGCCGGGTATTCAGCAACACACTGTATTGCGGCGCCAGCATCGATGTCGCATCCGGCGTAAAGATTTGTTTTTTTCCCGCCAGGTCCACAGCCGCCCCATTCTCGGACAAGCTCAGCGCCTGGTAGTGCGCATCCGTATACCCAAAACTATATTGAACCTGCAGCCCCTTCACCGGGTTGGCCGATGCTTCCAATTCCAATCCCTTGCTGATCAATTTCCCGGTATTCCTTGTAACCGTAATAGCCGAAGGCAGGATCAGCGTCGGCACCTGCGCATCGTTTACATGGGTCAAAAACGCGGTCACATTCAGCTGCAGACGCTCCCCCCACCAATTATTCTTGATACCCGCCTCGATATTATTACTGTACTCGGGTTGATACGGGTACAAGGGCGGCTGCGTAGGATCGGTAGACAACTGCGTCAGGCCGCCCGGCCGGTAACCCCGGCTGTAAGTCGAATAGACCATGCTATGGACGCTGATCGTATATTTTATGCCCAGCTTTGGCGAGAACGCACCAAAATGCAACGCAGCAGCCGTATCCGGCGTCGTCACAAACGCAGGCTGGCCGTCCGGCTGATATTCCCCTTCCACATTTAAATACCGGTGCTCATAATCGTAGCGTAACCCCGCGATCAACTCCAATCGCCCGGTGACCGCATAGTTCACCTGACCATACCCGGCCACCCCGGTATTCCTGCCCTTCGTAATATCGATCGAAGAAAAATTCGAATCGGGCGAGCCCACCAACGCCGCATCTGCGCCAAAATGCGTTGCCTGTTTATTTGGTTCGTATTGGGTAAAAAAATAAGCCCCTGCCGTCCAGTTCCACACCGACGACCGGCTGTCAGCCGAGCCAAAACGCAGTTCCTGCGTAAATACCCGGACATTGTTCCAGGCATGGCCGTAATCATTGATGATCGTAACGGCATCCGCCGGAGAAAAATCACCGTCAACCGAAGGAGTGTAGTAACGATAATTATGCTGCCACGAAGTCTGGGCCGTAAAATCGACAAAAGCCCCCGAATGTTTTATCGCCAGCGACGCATCCAGCGTGTTGTCCACCATCTTCCCAATCGCATTCTGGTCCAGGTGAAACGGCTGACTAAACGCCTGCTGAACGCTGTTCACCAACGGAAAGGCGCCCCAGTTCTGGTTGTTCTGTTGCTTCAGGTTGGCTATGACCGACCATTTTGCCGCCGGCAGATATTTGAGATAGTAGTTGCCCGTAAGTCCCTGCTGCCGGTCAAAGGAGGTATTGTTAAAGTCGTTCGTATAATACCCGTCGCGTTTGCTGAATACGCCCGAAACACCGGCAAATAAAACATCCTTCACCAACGCCACCCGGACCCCGCCGGCATAACGCTGCTGGCCATAATTACCAAAATCCACTTCCGCAAACCCATGGGTGGCATTCGTGGGCTGTTTGGTAATGATATTGATCACACCGCCCATGGCATTCCTGCCAAAAAGCGTTCCCTGCGGACCACGCAAGACCTCGATCCGCTCGATATCCGACAGCTCGGGAATATAAGTATCCAGACTGAACTGATTTACCCCATCGATATACGTAGCCACAGCAGGGTCATACGAGGTCGTCGTAATACCCCGGATCGAAGTCACATTCCGCCCATCCCCGGAATTTCCGGAATAAAGATTCGGCACGATGGCCGTAATGTCCTTGATATCCCACAGCCTGTACTCCTCCACCTGTTTCGCCGAAATAGCCGTCACGCTGACCGGCACATTCTGCAGCAGTTCCTCTTTCTTATCGGCCGTTACCGTCACCGCATCCAGCTGCAACAGGGAATTGGTCAGCCGGAAGCCCACCGGATTATCACCGTTCGCGATCTCGATGGGTTGGGCAAGCGTCGTATACCCGATGGCCGAAAGCTGGATGATATACCGGCCCCGCCCGATATTCCGGATCCTGAAATTTCCTGCTGTATCGCTCACCACACTGATCTCCGTATTCAGAAAATGAACGCTGACGCCTGCGATAGGCCTGGATTGATCATCTGACACCCTGCCTGACACCCGCGCCTGTCCCTCAACCCTGGCAGCGATCAGCAGGGCTATAATACCATAAAACAATTTTCCCTTCATGAATGCAGCAGTTGAATCGATATCACCCCGCCGGCTATAGGCTCCTGCGCCTTATACAGAAAATAGATCGCATGATAGTTCCCATCCGTTACCGCCCCGATGGGGACGCTGATAACGCCAAATAGCTGACCCTTCCTGGTCACCGGCGGCATCGTTCCCTTACCCAATAGCTTCCCGTCAGGACTGTCCAGCCTTGCCTCAAAAACAAGCGGTCCCTTTGGCGCCGCCTGCCAGCCGCAGGCCAGATTGACCCGCCGGACCCCCGTAAGATCGATACTGTCCGAAGCCAGCCAGCCCTCGCCCGCCGGCAATACCCAAACATGCTGACCATTGTATTTATACCCGGAAAATCCCTTCACCTTTTCCTGGCCGGTGAAAAAGAGTGTGTTGCTGCGAAGCGAGATCGTATTCTTTCCGGTCAGCGCCTTGATATTATTCCCTCCCTTGTCCGTATAGCTGGCCGAGATGACCATCGCAGTGTTTGGTTTGGTATCCGCCGGCGGCTTAATGGTTCCCGTCTGCGGCAGCGATTTTTTCACGGCCGCTTTGTTCGAGAGCGACAGGATCCAGGTAACGATCTGGTTCACATCGTCGGACGACAAACCGGGATGCGCAGACATCGCGACGTCACCCCACACCCCGCTGCCACCTTTGATAATTTTCTGCGTCAGATAATTGGCCGCCTTCGGATCGTTTTGATATTTCTGCGCCACCAGCAGGAAAGCCGGTCCGATGGATTTATCGGCTTCTTTGTGACAGCTCTTGCAATCAAGCGTCTGCGTGAGCTGCTTGCCACTGACCGCCGCCTGCCCCTGCTGATGACCCATGGGTACCGCCGACTTGTCAAAACCCTCCACATAGTCGACAGCCACATACAGGTTGGCAGGATCGATGGCCGCCGTATCGTTGTCCTTTACCGCCACCGAATAACCCACCGGCACCCCGGGCAGATAAAAGGATTTATTCCCACCCTTTAACTGTATAGAAACCACCGGCTCTTCATTACCGGCGTAAACGGAAACCGCATTGCTTTTCGCCGTAGCGCCCTGATCATCCTTCACCTCGACGGTGATGTTAAAGTCACCCGCGCTGGTATAGGTATAGTTCAGCTGCGGTTCGGTCGTTTGCTTTTTTGTGCCATTACCCAGGTCCCACTCATAGCTCAACTTGCCCTTCTCAGGGTCCCTCGCATCCGCCGTTGCCCTGACGGTAAAAGGCAATAGCCCCGACGTCTTATCGACAATGACCCCGGTGACGACAGGCGCCCGGTTACCTGCTATATAGTCGATGCGGGCCAGGCCCGCATCGGGATTTTTCTGGAACCAGCCCGTGCCGTATTCCAGCAGGTATAGCTTGCCGTCAGGCCCAACCTCCATATCGATCACGGAATTCATTTTTACTCCGGGCGCAAAAGGCTCCATCTTGTCAAAATCGCCATTGGGTAACATCGTCACCGCCTTCATCCAGCTCCGCATCCATTCATAAATGATCAGCTTGCCGTTGTAATAGTCCGGCAGCCGGGTTGAATCGGGGAATAGATCCGTATAATAAACCGGACCCGCCATGGCATTTCGTCCACCCGTCCCAACTTCGGGGAAATCCGGTGAAGCCGCATAGGGATACCAGATAAAGGCCGGCTGCGCAGGTGGCAATTCCCGCAAGCCGGTATTGTTGCGGGAATCATTGATCGGTTTCGCCGGATCGAACGCCGCGCCGCTCTTACCCGTAGCATAATCAAATTCGCGGTAAGGATAATTATTCGCTACAAACAGCGGCCAGCCAAAGAACCCCGCTTTCCTGGCCTGGTTGACCTCGTCATATCCGCGGGGACCACGGGTGGCGAAGCTATCGTCATTGGCATCCGGCCCCACTTCCCCCCAATAGAGATAACTGTTCTTCTGATCCACGGAAATCCGGTAAGGATTGCGATCGCCCATCACATAGATCTCCGGTCTTGTTTTGGCCATACCCACCGGAAACAAGTTGCCCGCCGGTATTTCGTAGCTGCCGTCCTCTTTTACCCGGATCCGCATGATCTTACCCCGCAGGTCATTACTGTTCCCCGCCGATCTCCGCGCATCATACTGCAGATGACCGGGAAGGTCGTTCAACGGCGCAAACCCGCTGTTGACATATTTGGCGCCTTTTTCATCAAAAGGAGTGGAATTATCCCCCGCGGAAAAATACAACAGCTTATCCGGGCCAAAAGCGATGGACCCGCCCGTATGACAACAGATCTCCCGTTGCGCCTTCACCTCCAGTATCGTCTTCTCGGTAGACCTATCCACTGTATCATTGGCAAAGGTGAAGCGTGACAACCGGTTGACCGAGCTGTCCGCCGGACTGTAATAGATATAGACCCAGTGGTTGGTGGCAAAATCAGGGTCCTTGGCCAGCCCCAGCATCCCTTCTTCGGCGTTTACCCCCGGTACATGCGCCTTAAAGTAAACATCCAGGAACCCCACCTGCCTGACCTGCTTGCTGTCATGCTTGTACAACATGATCTCCCCGCGACGCTGCAGGATCAAAATATCCAGGTTGGGCAGGATCGTCATCTCCGTAGGTTCATACAGCTGTCCTTCAAAAAGCTGCGTCTTGACAAAACGATCCTCATCGGGCGGAATAGGAGACGTCGCCCTGGTATAATCCAATCCATTGTTACCGCCGATAGCATACTGTATACCCGCCAGCAGGTGCTTCAGATAATTTTCTTCCCGGAAACTCTCCTTCGTATGCCCGAGCTCGGTATAGAAGGCACGACCGCCGTCATATTCATGATACCAGGCCATGGGGTGAACCCCCATCCGCTTGCCTCCTTTATAGCTGCTTTCGTCGATGGTCAGCAATACATGTACATCAGGATTCAATTCCTTATAACTGTAGAATTCATCGGTCCGCTTCCAGGGCTTTGGCAGAAAACGCGTCGCATCATTATTGGAGTCCACCACATTGAACACCCCTTCCTGCACGTTTGGATTGCTATCGTGGATGCCCGGATGATCGAAAAAATAACCGCCAACCAACCGGCCATACCAATGCCAGTCGTATTCCGCATCCGCCGCGGCATGGATACCCACAAACCCGCCACCGGCCTGGATATACCGCTCGAGCGCTACCCGCTCCCGATAGTCCAGCACATCACCCGTGGTACTTAAGAAAACGACGGCAGCATATTTCTTCAGGCTGTCGTCGGTGAACCAGCCCGCATCCGTCGTCGTATCGACGTCGAAATTGCCCTGACTCCCCAACTTTTGAATGGCGATATTTCCATCGGCGATCGATTCGTGATGGAACCCTGCCGTCTTGCTAAACACCAGCACCCTGGGTTTGCCGGAAGGACGATGACTACAGGCAGATAGCAACAGGAGGGTGAAGACCACCATAATCCTGCTTTTGGTCGAAAGGCAATAATCGTTCATGACTGGATTTTAAGATTTTCTATATATCACAATGATACAATATAATCCTTTTTTACACTCTAAAGTTAATACGCTCCGAATTTTAAGTTTCATAACTTGCCCACAAGCGCAAATCAATATTTGATATGGACTCAGCCAATAAGCTTGACCGACTGACAGCAGCAGGCCTTCTAATTTCCATCGGCATCGTTTTCGGGGATATCGGGACCTCGCCCCTGTATACCTACAATGCAATCCTCGAAAAGAGCCCCGTGGATGAAACGCTGGCTCTGGGCGGAGTTTCCGGCATTTTCTGGACCCTCATTTTTCAAACGACCATCAAATATGTCTTTATTACATTGAGAGCCGACAACCACGGTGAAGGCGGCATTTTCTCCCTGTATGCCCTTATTAAGCGGTATAGTAAATATCTTGTCCTGCCTGCGATCCTTGGCGGGAGTTTCCTGCTGGCGGATAGCATCATCACTCCCCCCATCTCCGTCACATCGGCCATCGAGGGATTGAAAATACTCAAGCCGGATATTCCGGTTGTCCCCATCGTGCTGATCATTATCCTGCTTCTTTTCCTGGTTCAACGGGCGGGCACGTCCTTCATCGGTAAGATCTTTGGGCCGATCATGTTTGTATGGTTCACCATGATTGGGTTTATCGGGATTGTGGGTGTTCTGCACAATCCGTCCATCATAATGGCCTTGAATCCGATGCGGGCTTACAACATGATCGTCCATTATCCCAACGGTTTCTATTTGCTGGGCGGAGTATTCCTGTGCACGACCGGAGCGGAAGCCCTCTACAGCGACCTGGGTCATTGCGGAAGGAGAAACATCCAGGTCAGTTGGTTTTATATCCAGATCTGCCTGGTGCTATGTTATTTAGGCCAGGCTCAGTGGCTAATGCAACATCTGGGTCAGCGCGCGGATACCTTGAATCCATTTTTCGGGCTGATCAGCAAATGGTTCCTGCTGCCCTCCATCATCATAGCCACTTTCGCCACGATCATCGCGAGCCAGGCCCTGATCAGCGGCACCTTCACGCTCGTCAGCGAAGCCATTCGCCTGAATCTCTGGCCGAGAATGCGGATCGTTTTCCCGACCAATCTCAGGGGCCAAATGTATATTCCCGGCATGAACTGGCTGCTGTTGATAGCCTGCTGCGGAGTAGTCATTGGTTTTCAGAAATCGGACAATATGGTGGCCGCATTCGGACTTTCCGTCACCATAACCATGTTGATGACAACTTTCCTGATCACGGCCTGGTTGTATATCAAACGGTACAACAAATGGCTCGTAGCACTGGTCTTCCTGACTTATCTGACGATAGAAGGCTCCTTCCTTGCCGCCAACCTGCAAAAATTTTCACATGGAGGTTGGGTCACCCTGATGCTGGGTCTTGTGTATGCTTCTATTATGTACGTTTGGTACCGGGTAACCAACCTAAAAGGATCCCTGAGCAAATTTGTTCCCATCGACAGTGTTTTGCACAAATTGCAGGAGTTGAGCAACGACGAAAGCGTGCCCTTCTATGCTACCAACCTCGTCTATCTTACTGCCAGTCAATCGCCGCATCAAATAGAAGATAAAATAGTGCAGTCCATCTTAGACCACCAGCCCAAACGTGCCGAGTTTTACTGGTTTGTTCATGTGGATGTACAGGATGACCCTTTTACGATGGAATACCAACGCACGGTGGTAGCCCCCCAGGACGTGGTCTATGTAAACCTGAAACTGGGTTTCCGGGTCGCGCCGCGGGTACAATACTACCTCCAAAAAGTGGCGGCCGAGATGGTCCAAAAGGACGAGATCTCCATCCATCCTAAATACTGCTTTTCCCCGGCGGCTATGCTTTTGGGAGACTTCCGGTTTATCGTTATGCAACGCTTCCTCAGCTATCAAAATGAGATAAGCATGAGCAACACCCTGATAATCAATATTTATTTTCTACTCAAGAATTTCAGCCTAAGCGAAGAAAAAGAATACGCTATAGACGACAGCGACGTGGTGCTGGAAAAATATCCGCTGATCATCTCTCCTATAAGGGAAGCTGCGTTGGTAAGAGTACCGTGAAATTGGTGAGAGCCCGCACGCTATTTCTTGCATTTTTGCATGTTAACATGTTTTTACAGATTTTTTTTTTGTACGTCTTCCCTCTTGTGCTAAATTTATTCCTTTACAAACCTGATTTAAACCTTATTAAACTATTGTCCTATGACCCGTATCACTACCACGCCGCCGGCAAGACTCCGCCGCCTCAACATCCGCCTCTCCCAGCAGGAATGGGATAAGGTGCATAAGCTCTCCGCCAACTCGACCTGCCGCAGCGTCAGTGAATATGCCCGGAAAGTACTCGCGGAAAAGCCGGTCAAAGTATTCTATCGCAACCAGTCCTTTGATGAGTTCGAAGAACGGATGACCGTGCTACTCCCCTTGCTGGAAGCCTTTGGCGACAACTTCAGTCAATTGATCAAAACACGGTCCGACCTGCAAACCCTCCTCGACGCGCACCGGGCCTTTTCAAAAACAACAGAAGAAATCAAAGCGCACCTCGAAAAATTATCCGACCAATGCGACCCAAAATAATGACCTGCCACAGTATAGCCAGAACAATTCAGTATAACGAGAATAAAATAAAACAGGGCGAAGCCAAATGTCTGGTGGCGGCGAATTTTCTAAAAGAAGCTTCCCACCTCAGCGTCGATGATAAACTCCGTCGTTTTGAAAAGCGAATGGAGCTCAATGACCGGGTCAGCACCAATCTGCACATCACCCTGAACCTCGACCCCCTGGATAAATTATCCGACGAAAAGATGGCACAGCTCTCCAAAGAATATATGAAAGAGATCGGGTTCGAACGGCAGCCCTACCTCGTCTATCTCCATACCGACGCAGGTCACCCGCATTGCCATATCGTCACCACCCATGTCCAAAAGAACGGCGATCCCATCGATCTCTATAAGATCGGAGAAAATCAGTCCGAAAAGGCGAGACTAAGATTGGAAGCCGAATTCGCACTGGTCACCACGGAAATGAAACGGCAGCTGCGCCAGCAACAACTGCTCGAGCGGCAACAGAAGCGGAAAAGCGACCCTTATTATGACGGGACCCCACGGATTACCTATGGCGAACAATCCCTTGCCAGATCCATGTCCGACATCCTTGAACATGTAACGGAGAAGTTTTCTTACACTTCCCTCGAAGAGCTCAATATTATTCTCCGCCTGTATAAGATGGAAGCCGACGGCGGAAAAGAAGGCACCAAACTGTATCATGACCGCGGTCTTCGCTACCGCGCCCTTGACGACCAGGGGAGACATATCGGCCGCCCGATAAACGCCAGCTTCTTCGATTGTAAACCCACCCTCGCCAACCTGGAAAAAAAATTCGTGCTGAACCAGACCGACAAAGAAGAACACCGGCGACGGGTCATTACCTGGGTAAAATGGGGGCTTTATGGTGAGCCGGATGACCTGGAAGCTGTTAAGGATAGCATAAGACAAGACGGCATTGCAATGCTTCTCGACCGTGACAAAAACGGCGACTGCCAGGGGGTGGCCTATGTGGATTTCACCTACAATACGGTATACACCGCCGCCCAACTGGGCAGCGAATGCGACCATCACGCCTTCCAGCAAGTCGTTGACCGGCAAAGGATCCGTGAGGCACAGGAATCGCAGAACCAATCCCTGGAGCAATCGCAGCGCTATTACCAGGGCCACGGCCCCCGTCTCTCGATGTGGTAAATCCACGCCCATCCGCCTGCCCCCCACACCCCATCCGCCTGCCCCCCACGCCGACACCGCCATCCCTCACCCACAGCGTTCGTAAATCTACGTAGAAAAACTACTATACCTAAGTAGTTGTACCTATCGGCAGCAAGGTTTCCTTATAAATCCGGAAAACGCAGACCCATAACATTCCCGAAGTCTGCTTCTTCTTTGCATCTTTACATCGTTAACCACGTCGCATCCAATATCCAAAGAGAATCCATTGTAAAGTCCAAGTGAAAGTCCAAGTCAAAGTCCGTTGTGAAGTCCAATGTCCTGAGATCCGGTCCAAGCCTTTGAAGAACCAAATACCAATTAGCCCTATGCAGTAAATGCATTGCCCGCCGTGACCCCGGCGGGTTTGGTTTTTTTAAAGCGCAATCACCCCCACCGCCAGCGGCTTTAGCACCACAGCCTGCGCCCCGACAGAAAGGGACGCCGCCTCATTATCCCCCGTAGACGGATCTACCACCATCAGCCTGGCTCCCTTATAAGACGGAGGGAGGGCCAGCTGGAGCGGCTGATTGGTCCTGTTGATCAGCAGGATCTTTTTCCCGCGGCTCGTACTGAAGGCCTGGGCGACAAGACCATCACCGGCAATGCCCGTATTGACCAGCACATCACCCGGTCCGAAATTATCCTTGATAAGCTTCAGCACCCAATAACGCGCATTGGGTTTACCGGTCTTCCAGTTGATCATACTGACACTGGGAAATTGTGTGGGGTACCCGACCAGCTGCGATTCGCCGATAACGTCGATACCCATGCGGGTCAGCGCCAGATAAACATAAGCATACACAGCCCCCGATAAATTCCAGTAGCCGTCGGGGATGGGCGCCGAAGGGGTCGAAAAATCGCTGTTCAGGATGCTTCCGATCTCATCGACCGTTGTCTTTGTCGTCGGCGAAAGCCTTTTACGGATGCTTTCGATATAACGCACGACATTCAGAAACCCATCCGCCCTGTCGAAAAATGTATACTGCATCACATCCAGCCCCTGCTGCACCGTGCCCAGCGCATAGAAATGATAAGAGATCATATCGAGCGGAACACCCGCTTTATGATGTTTGGGATCCAGGAAATATTCGAACCACTCGGGATGATCCGGATCTGCCAGGGCCAGCCCCACGAATTTTGTTTTAGGCGCCACCTTTCGGATCGCCGTCACGACGGCGTCGTATATCCTCGTATAAGTCTCTGGAGTATTCGAATGTTCGTAATCGACCTCATTCAGCACCTCCCAATAGGGAATATCGAAATGATAACCCGATTCATGACGCTTGCCCAACTCGTCCGTAAATCCGCCCCTGGTATACCAGCTATACAGCCTGGCGTAATAATCGCCAATCTCCCCCAGCGTGGAGTCGCGTGGCTCCGTCCCTTGTGTATAGTCCCACACCACGGAATCCGGGTTTTCCGGAAGGGCAACGGGCTTGGCTGTCTTATACATCCAGGCAGGGATCGTGCTGAAATTCAGGATGACCGGATGGCCCTTCGTGGCGTTAAGGAAATCCAGCGTCATCGGATCGATCAGGCTAAAATCCCAGGATGTCTTCTGGTCAGCCGGTGGCCGCAGCTCAGCCACCGCCAGCCTGGGATAGGGCAGCCACGGGACATAACGCACATAGTCGCAGCCCAACGCCCCCAGGGCCGCAAAAGAGGCATCATGGATAGTAGCTCCCCGGCGCAGCGGCGGGTTGACCACGACCTGAAGGGTCGCGACCGACCTGGAGATCAGTTGAGTCTTATCCCAGTCGATCATCAGGGAGTCCTTCTGCCCCCGGCAAAGACAGGGAGCAGACAGCAGCAATAGAAGCCAGGCTTTTTTCATATAGCAGCGGTTTTACCCGAAATTAACGGAAAATAACAGCCTGCGGGCGGAATAACTTCCTACTCCATATGCTACAGCCTTCCGGCACTAAACCCCTTATGAAATAAAGGAAAATCTTAATTTTATGGAAATCCCGGACAAATACCGGGATTAAAGCATTTATGCCCCAATATAAACCAGTCTTGATTTTCGCCCCATTTTTAGTTTGTTTGCTTTTATCTCAGCCATATGCTCATGCAAATAGTCCGGCCAAGACTATAATTCCCACCAATCCGATGTCGCAAGATACCCTTCCTGGCGAATGTCCCAACAACCAGGAGATAGAGAAAATAATCAACGAGGCCATTGCGCTGGGGGCCCCTATCTACAATGAAGGATTGCATATCGCCTGCTATCGGATCTATGAATGGGCTGCGTATAAAATCCTGTATGAATATGGAAAAAAGTGCCCGGAAGTCGAAAAAACGCTGAAAGCGGCGATTGAAAAATCACACGGCGATTATTCCGATACAGAAAAAGCCTGGATCATGCGAATGGCTTTTGATAAGATTTTAGGAGTCCCCACAAAAACGGGACAATCCGAAAAAGACCCGGCTCTGCAAAAGGGGTAATCATGGCTATTTCCCGGGTAATCGCCGGTTTCAACCAAATTTAGCGTAACATTGCCTGATGAATGCGTGTTGGCCCCCCCTGCACACTAATATAATTAGCAAATCAGATTATTTATGAATGAAGGAAAGTTTTTGGCGCTTTGGACAAAATATCTACCCGCTATAAGGATTCTGTTAAAGAAAGCCGTGACTGAAAAGCAGCAGATCACCCTAAGCAAAATGGAACTGCAATCCATCGACAACAGAAAGAATGTCAACTTTTCCTTTGATTTAGAAATCTCGAATGGTAAAGTTGAAAATAGCCTGATTGTCCCCCAGATGGGCAAGGACCTCTATAGCGTGTTGAACGGCGACTCGCTCGTCAGGAAGTTTATGCTCGACAAAAAGATCAACATCCAGATGTCAAGGGCCTCTTTATTGACGTTCACTTGCAATTCACCTGTATCCTCATAGTGTTTTAATGCCCCGGACTGCCCGGTCCAATTAACAAATAAAAATCCCCGGTGATAGTAAGCCCTCCTATCCCGCCAGCGGCGACGCCCTGATACACGGGCTAACGGTCGGAACAGGAGCAGGCACCGGCACGACCTATAATACGGCGTTTGGCGCGGGCGCTCTTTCCTCCAACACTACAGGAGTTTCCAATGTCGCCATCGGCCTTAGCGCCCTTGGCACCAATGGTACCGGCTATTGGAATACCGCCATCGGCGTCAGCGCCTTATATCGTAACACGACAGGTGTCGGCAATACAGCTACAGGTTTTGCGGCTCTGAATCAGAATGTCAGCGGCAACAATAATACTGCCCATGGAGGCGAGGCATTGGATTACAACAGCACAGGGACCGGTAATACGGCGGTCGGCAACCAGGCGCTCTATTTTAACACGACCGGCAACAATAATACCGCGCTTGGCTTTATGGCCCTGATCACCAATACTACCGGCCACAGTAATGTAGCCCTGGGCATCGCTGCGCTGGGAGGAAACAGCACCGGCAGCAACCAGGTCGCAGTGGGCGATTCCACCCTTTTCAATGACAACGGCGGCGGAATCTGGAATACCGCGTTGGGAAGCAAAGCCCTCTATACCAACAGCACCGGCCAGCAAAATGTGGCCGTCGGTTACCAGGTGCTTTATTCCAATACAACCGGCAATCTAAATACAGCCACGGGCAGCCAGGCGCTCTATCATAACCAGGCAGGATTTAATAACACCGCCTACGGGAGTGTCGCCCTTTATTCCAATACATCAGGCCAGGACAATACCGCCCTGGGAAATACCAGCCTCTACATCAATTCCGCCGGCTCGTTTAATACCGCCACCGGAAACTGGGCCTTGTATGAAAATACCTCCGGGAACTATAACTGCGCCATCGGATTGGAGGCCTTGTTTGCCAATACGACGGGCAGCTATAACACCGGGATCGGGTTGGAGGCAACCATTTCCCCCGTAACTGCAACCAACGCCACGGCAATCGGAGCCAATGCAGTAGCTAACGCCAGCAACAGCGTCATGATCGGGAGCAGCAGCGTCACCAGCATCGGCGGCTATGCCAATTGGACAAATTTCAGCGACGGAAGATACAAGAAGAACATCACCAAAAATGTTCCCGGTCTAACCTTTATAAACCTGCTCGTCCCCATCACCTATACCCTCGATATCAATGGCATTGAAACCAAACTGCATTCCGGCCAAATGTCCTCCCGGGGGCCGGACGGCGAGACCCTGCCGGACCCGCTGAACGACCCCATCGTCAAACAGGCGATGAGCGACAAATCCCAGATCGTATACACCGGCTTTGTAGCACAAGACGTGGACAAAGCAGCGCAATCCGTCGGCTACAAATTCAGCGGGGTAGACAAACCCAAAAACGACCAGGAATCCTTCTATGGATTACGCTACGCCGACTTTGTAGTACCGCTGGTAAAGGCGGTACAGGAACTAAGCGCGACAAATGACTCCCTGACAGCAGCCAATGCACTATTAGGCTCGCGCCTCGATCAGATCGAGCAGGTTTTAGGGATCCAATCGAACGCCCAAAACCCATCGGTGCTTTCCCTGAGTTCGGCCAGGCTTTTCCAGAACGTCCCCAATCCATTCAACCAGTCGACGCTCATCAATTACTATCTACCCCAAAATTCCGCTTCCGCACTCCTGCAGATCACCGGAATAAACGGTGAGACCATAAAATCCTTTGCTTTAAACGGGACAGGAAACGGGCAGGTAACGCTTCAAACCACCCAATTGGCCGCGGGCACCTATACCTATTCGCTCATCATAGATGGCAATCTGATCGACACGAAAAAAATGATTTTGGCAAAATAATAACGGCTGGAGGCATCAGGCTCCTGGTAGCGCCCCGGCTCTTTTTGCAGATTAAAAAGCAATTTGGTCGATTACCCGGCGAGCCGTACCGCTTTTTCCCGGAATTTTAAGACATTCCCGCTAACGAAAGTCCTTAAATTCTAAATACATGAAAGCATCTATTATACTGTCTTTTACGCTAGGTCTTTCCTCTCTATCGCCCGCGCAGTATATATATCCCCCAACCAAAACGGTTGACAGCAGCGACACTTATTTTGGCGTTACATATAAAGACCCCTATCGCTGGTTGGAATACCTTAAACAACCACAGGTAGAAACATGGTTTAAACAACAGGCGACATATACGGACTCCGTTTTGAACAATCTTAATGGCCGGGATGAACTTATGGCGGAATGGAAACAACTCGACGAGCTGGGGCCTGCATTAATATACGGTGAAGTTTACGAAAACGGCCGGGTATTCTACCGTAAAATCAACCCCGGAGAAAATATTTCAAAAATTTATTACCGGGAAGGAATGAATGGACCCGAACAATTGTTGTTTGATCCAACCACCTATATACCGGGCAAAACACTTTCGGTGCGGAACTTTAATCCAAGCTATGACGGCCAAAAAATAGCGATCGCTTACACCATGCAGGGCGCGGAATTGCCCGTTGTAAAGATTATGGAAACAGATACAAAGCAATTTCTGACAGACTCACTTTATCCGGCTTTCTTTTCCAGCTGGACATTTGACAACTCGGGCTTTTTGTATGGCTGGATAAAATCCACAGACCTCAAAGACCCAACCGCACTCCTGAATTCAAAAACAAAGCTCCATATACTGGGTACGGAAATAAGCGCAGATCCCGATTTTTTCAGCAACGTCAGTTATCCTGAATTAGATATAGCCCCGGAGGCGGAGCCCTTTGCATTTTTAAAAGAAGGTTCGAAGGATTATGTCTTTTCAGAGCTCGGCGGTACACAAAATGAATTGACGGAGTACTATGCTCCCGTCAAACAACTCCATTCCAAAAAATCCCATGGAAAATATTATGCAAAGCCTCTGATAGTTTGACGGACATGGTATATATTAATGACAAAGTTTATGCAATCTCCCATAATAACGCTCCAAATGCAAAAGTAGTTGCAACCAGCCTGCAGCATCCGGATTGGGCAAATCCCGCTACAATAGTCGCCGAAAACTCCAGGTGGATCGTAAGAGGTCTATCCTACTGTAAAGATTTCCTGATCATTGTTTACAGCAATGGTATCACCGGTCGAGCGTCGACATATAGTTTCAAAACTAAAACCATTTCAACTATAAAGCTGCCTTTCCCCGGCACGGTTGGTATTCAGTGTATCGATCATAACAGCAACAACTGCGACCTCCATATGACTTCCTGGAACAAGCCAGGTACCGAATATAATTATGATGCCGGGACAGGTATCTTTACACCGGGCAGTTTCAATAAGCCGGCTGTCTATCCCGCAGCATATAATGACCTGGAATTGGAAGAGGTGGAAGTAAAAGGCCACGACGGTGTCATGATCCCGCTTACGATTATTTACAGGAAGGGGATAAAAAAGGATGGCTCAAATGTCTGCCTGATGGAAGGCTACGGGGCTTATGGCATCGGTCAATTTCCTAAATTTGACGATCACCTGAATTCACTGGCTGTTCGTGGAGTGGTAATAGCTATAACACATATCCGGGGCGGCGGCGAAAAAGGGGAGGCATGGCACAAAGGGGGTTTTAAAACCACAAAACAAAATACCTGGAAAGATTTTGTCAGTAGCGCCGAATATTTAATTGCGGGTGGCTATACTTCACCACAACGACTTGCAGGCATGGGCACCAGCGCCGGAGGCATATTGATAAGCCGGGCAGTAACCGAGCGCCCAGACCTGTTTGCAGCAGCAATATGTAATGTCGGTTGTGCCAATGCCATGCGGATGGAATTTACCGCAAACGGACCGGAAAATATGGCGGAGTTAGGTACCGTAAAAGACAGTGTAGAATGTAAAGCCCTATATGAAATGGACGGGGTGCAGCATGTAGTAGCAGGTACCGCCTATCCCGCCGTTATTTGTGTTGGCGAATGGAATGACCCGCGTGTAATGCCCTGGCAACCGGGTAAATTTGCTGCCGTTTTACAAAATGCATCCACTTCAGGTAAACCGGTTTTACTAAAAGTGAATTATAATAGCGGGCATTTTACCGAAGATAAAGATGTGTACTATGCAGATTTTGCCAATCAGTATGCTTTTATTTTATGGCAATGCGGGCATCCCGATTTTCAACAAAAAAACTAACGCTGCGGATACCATCGTCATCGCAACACAAAACACATAATCCTCGCAGGAGTCAGTCTACCCCCCGCCTTGAGATCGCCATGCTCATCCAGTTCGTTCCATCCCGAGTTGGCGATATAGTAGAAAACGCCATTAACAAGCACTCCATGCGTCGGATCGCCAAGCGTCGTATCACCCCTCTCGATAACTGTCACCGATTCCACTTGAGTAAAAGACTTGTCCAGTTGAAGTTCCTTGACACATTCAGGCGAAGTTCCGTTTTGGGTGAGCATTAACATCCCACGGTCAAAGTATAGCCCATCCACTCCATTAAGCGCCACGGTTGCACCTCCGCCTTCATTAAGCCAGGTTACGAGTTTTGTCCGAAGACTAAGAATACCAATCCCACGGACATAATCGGGTATCAGCACATGATCCCCATCCGGAAGCACGACGGGTGTCTGCGGAGAAATAAAGTCCCTGTTATTGATCACTTGCAAACTATCCCCCGCAACACAATAAATGCCTCCGCCGTCTCCATCGCAAACAATAGGATCTCCGTCCGGGGTCAGCGCCATATCGCCAAGCGCCCTGTTCGGCGATCCTTCGATGCGTTTGCGCAGCGCTCCTGAGTGCAAATCATAACAAAGAACGGCGGACCTGCCCCAATCCGCCTTCCCAACCGAAGTAAAACCATTTACAGCGACCTCGGTCGCCCAAACAAGGTCATGGATAGGATCGATCTTTATGGCCAGCATCGGCCAACCGACGGGTGACTTCGCAAAATCTACCTCGCGCCCGTCTTTGTAAAGACGTATTATTTTCTTCTGAAGTACGCTGGTAATAAGGAAGGAACTTGTTTGAGGATCGTAATCTATGTCCTCCGGCAAAACGCCCTCATCATGGAGAGCAAAAGCCGGTTTTGCGAGGGAAACGGCGGTCTGATTCCCGGCGAAGCGTTCCAATATCGATTGAAATTCAGGCAGCTTCCTCAATTCGGAGAACCGCTTTACGCTTCCCTTCAGCACCCCGGTATCAGTTTGTCCGAGATCTGCAAACAACTTCAGCATTTTTAATGCGTTTTGCGTGTCCGAAGTGGCCCAATATGCCTGCGCCGTAAATTCAACCGCATCCGGCGCATCGTGAAGCAATCGCTGCATTTTTATCGCCGCCCGAAGACGCCCGGGCATATCGCCGGCCTTACCAGCCGTTTGCGCCTCCCTTTGAAGATCGGCAAACTCCTCCGCGGCGGCAGGCCCGCTATCCAACGCCCGATCGTTACAGCAGAAAAGCGTCAATGCTACAGCTGCGACAACTACAACCGCAAGGCGCCCCGATATATGGAAATAGTCATTCAATTCTTAACGGTAGCTGAAAATACTCCGGCCCAACCGATTTCTACCCCACTTTTCAACGAAGACCTGCTTTTCTTCAACGGCTAATATCAGATTTTAGCCTTGTCAATTCCCCAAGTAATTCGGTCTCCATCACCAAATTTCCTTTATTCATTCCCTTCGCGATCCTCACAATTTCAAAATTCAATGTTGCAATTTCAGTTTCCCGCCTGTTTTTAATATCCTGTAACGTGGATATGAGTTGCCCATCCGACGCTTTACTGATGAGTAAAAGACTGGCTGCAACTTCATCGGAATTTAGAAAAATTCCCTTCTCTTTCGAAATCGCTACACATTCTTCTATCACTCTCTTTGCAATTTTAAGAGCCTCTTCTTCCCGATGAAATATGCCGTTATCCACATCCAGCAGCGGGCAAATAGAATTGAAAACGCTATTTATTATTGCTTTCTTCCATATTACAGCTTGAATATTCAATTCGGCACTGAATCGGAAGCCATGGCTATTTAACTGGTCAACGACCCTTTCCAAATTGGCCTCATTGCCTTTTAATCTTCCAATCGGGCACACCGAAACCGGTTTGAAACGGATTTTGTTGACAGAAATAACCTGGCTTGTAACAAAAAGAACACATCGATAGACTTCAGGAAAATCATTGTCAACAAAAACCTGCTCGACGCCTAACCCATTCTGCAGGATCACAACGGGCGAATTATTCGTTTTCCCTTTAAGTGCTTTCGCCAGCTTTTCGTTACCATATGATTTATTGGTAAGCACAACAATACCGTCCAATTCAGGAAAATTGCTCAAAGTGCTTACTTCAATCAGTGCTTCAAGCTCTGTTCTGTCATCCAAACTAATTTGAATTTTCTCGATAGCCGTTGATTTGTCATCGATGCTTCCCCGAAGGAGGACAACGTTTTTGTTATCAAGTTTAAGACAGACAGCCAATGCTTTTCCAATGGCCCCTGATCCAATGATATAAATATTATCCTTAACGTTTTCCATACCCTAAATTTATTTCAGCCTGTCGTTCATTTCTTTCCAATAATAGATCTTCACTTTCTCCGATTGATTTTTCGCGGCATTGATCATTGCTTTGGCAACAGCTGCCCCATCTATTCCCCTGTATCGATTCAACTTCCCGATAAAAATCCGGTTGATGACAGACCATATCTTTATAAAGGTCTTTTCCAGCGGCCGATGCTCTTTCCGGTTTCCCATCAGCATCGAAGGGCGGAAAATATGCGTATGCTCAAAGTCCAGCGCAATAATGTCCCGTTCGATTTCGCCTTTCGTCTTTACATAAAAGATCCCGGAATTTGCATTCGCACCGACCGCGGTCACTACAAAAACAGATTTCGCTCCCTTTTCTTTGGCAATTTTTGCCGCTAAAACCGGGTAGTCATGATCCGTTTGATAGTATTCACCCTTATCCGGTGTATTTTTCCTGGTGGTCCCGAGCGTAATAAAAATTTCATCTGCAACTATATTTCTTTTCAAATCGGGCAAGGAATGGTAATTGCCTATTATCGTTTCCAATTTTGGATGACTGATATTCAGGTTTTTCCGAACGACGATCATCACTTTTTCATAATCGGCGTCGTTCAATAATTCGTCAAGAAGATACGAGCCCACAAATCCGCTTGCTCCAAAAAGAATGGCTTTTTTCATTTTAAACAAATTGTTTATACGGTTCGCTTCCCAGCCGGCTACCCGCCGAACACATAATACTATCCAAGATAATCCGGAGGAAAAAGTTTCTGGCCGTATTTTTCGACAATCGGTAGTATTTTTTTTATGGCTTCCGCATCCATCGGCGGCGGGGCGAGGAAAGACCCAATGGCAACCGGCTTGCCTATCTCCATAAAAAACCCCTCCAGCCCGGAAGGAACAACCGTACAAAGAAGGTGCGCTATCTGATCCGTCTTATTCTTAAAGCAATGCACGATCCCGCCTTTCGGGATACTGACAAATGACCCCTTTGTTGCGGTATACGTTGACACCTCGGATTTAACCTCGATCTCGCCATCGATCACATAAAAGGATTCCTGGAAATTCGCATGAGAATGAGGCCCCGGACCGCCATTGGGTGGTATCAGCATATCGATGACAGCAAATGCACCCCCTGTCTCCTTACCCGTAATCAAAATGCGATAGGTATCTCCCACCACGGATAGGTTCTCTCCCTCCTGCGGTCCTTTCGCAATGGGAGCTGTTTTTGAAATTTCCATACTGCTGGATAGTTTAATGAATGTCAAATTTAGCGGATTTGACTTAATCACTC
>Ga0302326_10004394_pt1 | contig 32649 bp, 22 predicted proteins | sample Palsa_T0_3_FD_202264 | JGI IMG/M metagenome (GOLD analysis project Ga0302326, IMG submission 202264) | Peat permafrost microbial communities from Stordalen Mire near Abisko, Sweden - Palsa_T0_3 | ecosystem: Environmental > Terrestrial > Soil > Palsa > Peat permafrost | place: Sweden: Abisko...
GGAGCGATCACCGCAGGCCGCAGCGGCGCACGACCGGACGGGCTGGGTTGGCCTGTTCACCGTGGACGGCCGTGTCGAAGATCCGGTGGGTTCGCGGCCACACGCGGGGCCGGTCGAGATCGGTCGGTTCTACGACACCTTCATCGGCCCGCGCGATATCGCGTTCCATCGCGATCTCGACATTGTCCGCGGCTCGTCGGTGATCCGCGATCTCGATCTCGAGGTGGCGATGGGGCCCGCGGTCACCATGACGATTCCGGCGTTCTTGCGATACGACCTGCGTGACGTCGACGGTGACTGGAAGGTCATGACGCTGCGCGCGTACTGGGAGCTGCCCGCGATGGTGTTGCAGTTCCTGCGCAACGGGGTATCCGCCGTGCCGGCCACAGTTCAACTCTCGCAAGGTCTGATCCGCAATCAACGGCTGCGGGGTACCGCCGGATTCGTAGCCGGCTTCCGCAGGGTGGGAGCTCGGCAGAAAACATTGGTCGACACGTTCGTGAACGCCGTGGGACGAGGCGACAGATTCGGCGCGCTGCAGGCATTGTCATCCGGTGCGACAATCACTTTCGGCGATGACGAGAAAGCCGACGTTTCCGAACTCATCGAGCGAAGTTCCGGCGCGAGCGCTGCGAAGCTGATTGCCGCGGGCTCGACCGTCGCCGCCTCGGTCACGTCGGGGAAGCGCCGCGGCGTTCTGTTCGCCGACGTGGCCCGGCGCGGCACGGGGATCCACCGGGTCCGTTACTTCCACCAGTGATCACCGGACCGACGATTGACTGCATTCTCCGAACACCACAGCCGCACCGACTACGAAAGAACAAGTTAATTATCACTGCGAGCCGGAGACCCACCACGAACACCAGCCTTGGTTGCGGTCAGCCCTTCGATCGGCGAACGCTGCTCCGCGGCGCCGGTGCACTCGGCGCCGCGTCGGTGGCGCTGTTGCCGACGGCATGCAGCTCTGACGACGACGCACTGACTTTCTTCTTCGCGGCCAACCCCGAAGAGGCAGATGCCCGGCTGCGCGTCGTGGATGCATTCCAGCGCAGGCATCCCGACATCAAGGTTCGGACGTTGTTGTCCGGACCGGACGCACTGCAGCATGTGTCGATCTACTGCGCCGGCGGTAAATGTCCGGATGTTCTGATGGCATGGGAGTTCACTTACGCCGGACTGGCCGAGCGGGGAGTGCTGCTGGATCTCAACACGATGCTGGCCCACGACAAGACGTTCGCCGCTGAGCTCGCAGCGGACAGCGTCGCATCGATGTACGAGACATTCACCTACAACGGTGGGCAGTATGCGTTTCCGGAGCAGTGGTCCGGAACTTTTCTGTACTACAACAAGAAGTTGTTCGCCGAGGCCGGGGTGCGTCCACCACCCGGGCGATGGGACCAGCCGTGGAGCTTCGGCGAATTCCTCGATGCCGCCAGGGTGCTCACCAAACGCGACCGTTCGGGCCGGGTCAGTCAATGGGGATTCGTCGACACTTGGGTCCCTTATTACTCTGCCCTGATGTTCGGGATGAACAACGGAGTCCCTTGGTCGGATCCGCGGATGAACCCGACGCACCTCAATTTCGACGACGCGGCGTTCATCCAGGGCATCCAGTTCTATGCCGATCTGAATAACAAGTACAGGGTTGCGCCTACCGCCTCGGAGTCCCAGTCGATGTCTCAGACGGACCTGTTCACCTCGGGTCATGCCGCGATGGCTCTCGGCGGGCACTGGAGATATCAGACGCTTGAGCGGGCTCCAGACCTGGATTTCGACATCACCGTTCTGCCGACCGGACCGAAAGGGCATGCTGCCCAATCGAATATCGGCACCACCGGGCTGGCCATCGCATCGAGTAGTCCCCGCAAAAAACAGGCGTGGGAGTTCGTGAAATTCGCCACCGGGCCGGTGGGCCAAGCGGTGATCGCCGAAACGGGCCTGTTCGTACCAGCGCTGCGGTCTGCGGTTGGATCGCCCGATTTCGCCAAAGCGCATAGCAGGATCGGCAATATGGCGGTCCTGACCGGCGGGCCGGCACATGCCGAGGGCCTGCCCGTCACTCCGGCGTGGCCGAAGATCGTCGCGTTGATGGACCGCAACATCGGCCCGGTTCTGCGGGGCTCGCAGCCCGCGACGTCGCTGACGTACGGACTGACACCCAAGGTCGACGAGGTACTCCGGACCCCATGACACCGATCGATGCAACCGCCACGGCGGTAGCTCGCCGGCGCGGGCCGTCGGGGCGGCGCGCGCGGGCCGGTCGCATCTTCGTCGCGCCCAATCTGACGGCGGTCGCGGTGTTCATGCTGTTTCCGCTCGGATTCTCGCTGTACATGAGCTTTCACGATTGGGATATGTTCAGTCCGGCCAAGTTCGTCGGCTTGGCGAACTACCGCAGCCTCTTTGCCGAAGACCCGCTGTTCAGTATCGCGTTGCGCAACACGGTGGTCTACACCGTGGGCACTGTCTTGCCCACGGTGCTCATTAGCCTCGCCGTGGCCGGTGTGCTCAACCGGAAAATAAAGGGAATAGCCATATTTCGGACAATCATCTTTCTGCCACTGGCCGTGTCGTCGGTGGTGATGGCCGTCGTCTGGCAGTTCGTGTTCAACACCAACAACGGCCTGCTCAACATCATCCTCGGCTGGATCGGTATCGACCCCATTCCGTGGCTGGTCGATCCGAAATACGCCATGGCTTCGCTGTGCATCGTCAGCGTATGGCGCAGCGTGCCTTTCGCGACGGTCATCCTGCTGGCGGCCATGCAAGGCGTGCCGGAGAACCTCTATGAAGCGGCCAGACTCGATGGCGCCGGGGAGTTGCGCCAGTTCGTGTCGATCACCGTGCCGCTGATTCGCAGCGCCGTGTCGTTCGTGGTCGTCATCTCGATCATCCATGCATTCCAGGCATTTGATCTCGTCTACGTTCTGACCGGACGCAACGGGGGACCCGAGACGGCAACGTATGTTCTGGGCATCATGCTGTTCCAGCATGCTTTTGCCTTCCTGGAGTTCGGTTACGCTTCGGCGCTGGCGTGGGTGATGTTCGCGATCCTGCTTGTGCTTACCGTTGTGCAGTTGCGGCTTGGGCGCCGTCGGGCGGCGCAGGAGGAACGATCGTGGGCGTAGCGCAGCGGGCGTTCAAGCCCAATGTTCTTCGTGGTGTCGTGCTGTACGCCACGCTGACGGTAATCGCCACGTGCGCACTGTTCCCGATCCTGTGGGCGATGTCGGGATCGTTGAAGACAGCGGGCGAGGTGACCATGCCGACGCTGTTTCCCGCACATCCGCAGTGGTCCAATTACCGCGACGTGTTCGCCGTCATGCCGTTCTGGCGAATGTTTTTCAACTCTGTGCTGTATGCCGGCTGCGTCAGCATCGGGCAGGTGTTCTTCTGTTCGCTGGCCGGATACGCGTTCGCGCGCCTGCGGTTTCGGGGCCGCGATACGTTGTTCGTTTTATATCTGGGGACGTTGATGGTGCCCCTGACCGTCACGGTGATCCCACAATTCATCCTGATGCGCGTCGCCGGGCTGACCGACACACCGTGGGCCATGATCGTGCCGGGGTTGTTCGGCAGCGCATTCGGCACTTACCTGATGCGCCAGTTCTTCCGGACCCTGCCAGACGAACTCGAGGAAGCGGCGATCCTCGATGGCTGCTCTCCGTGGCAGATTTACTGGCGGATACTGCTCCCGCACGCAAAGCCCGCGGTGATGGTGCTGGCGGTGCTCACCTGGGTCAACGTCTGGAATGATTTTCTGTGGCCGCTGTTGATGATTCAGCGGAGCAGTATCGCGACCCTGACTCTTGGGCTGGTTCGGATGCAGGGCGAGTACACCGCCAGGTGGCCCGTGCTGATGGCCGCGTCCATTCTGATTCTGCTTCCGCTGTTATTGGTGTATGCGGTCGCGCAACGCGCCTTTATCCGTGGCATCGCAGTCACCGGGCTGGGGGGATAGCCAATGGCGTCAGTGACTTTCGAGCAGGCGACCCGGCGTTACTCCAGCGCGGATCGGCCCGCAGTCGACCGCTTGGACCTGAGCGTCGGCGACGGCGAATTCGTCGTGCTCGTCGGACCATCTGGGTGCGGCAAGACCACGTCGCTACGCATGATCGCGGGGCTGGAAACCGTCGACTCCGGACGGATCCTCATCGGCACCCGGGACGTCACCGACGCCGATCCCAAAGACCGCGATGTGGCCATGGTTTTCCAAAACTATGCTTTGTACCCGCACATGTCCGTTGCCCAGAACATGGGCTTCGCCCTCAAGATCGCCGGGATAGCGAAAAGTGAGATCCGGGAACGGGTATCGGATGCTGCCGGGTTACTCGACCTCGAGCCGTACCTGGATCGCAAACCGAAGGATCTATCCGGGGGACAGCGACAACGGGTGGCGATGGGGCGTGCGATCGTTCGTCGACCGCAGGTGTTCTTGATGGACGAACCGCTGTCCAACCTGGACGCCAAACTGCGGGTGCAGACCCGCAATCAGATTGCCGGACTCCAACGGCGACTGGGCATCACCACCGTCTACGTCACCCACGACCAGGTCGAGGCAATGACCATGGGTGATCGCGTCGCGGTGTTGCGCGACGGTGTCCTGCAACAGTGCGCGGTTCCACGGGAGCTGTACCGAAGTCCGGTGAACATGTTCGTAGCCGAATTCATCGGCTCGCCGGCGATGAACCTTGTGACTCTTCCCGTCGTCGACCACTCCGTCGCACTGGGCGACTGGTCGATCCCCGTACCGCGCGAGATTACTGATACCACAGCAGGACTGGTGATCGGCATCCGGCCGGAGCATCTTGACGTCGGCGGAACCGGTGTCGAGATGCAGATCGATATGGTCGAGGAACTCGGTGCGGACGCCTACCTGTACGGGCGAATCGCCGGGTCCGACAACACCTTCGGTCAGCCGATCGTCGCACGTGCCGGAGGGCAGGACCCACCGCCGCGGGGTAGTCGCGTGCGCCTACACCCGCAGCCGGGCCACCTGCATTTCTTCGATCTCGACGGTCATCGATTGCTGTAGCGCACGGTGGGTTACTTGGGAATCGAGGCTGCCATCTGATCGGCTATCTGACTGGCGATGTCGGTCGGGTCGCCGTTCTGGCAGACCTTTGCGGCCAACAGGACGTTGCTCTGCGTGCGGAAATCGAAGGCGCAGCGCCAAGCGCCTTGTTGACCGTTGGTTATTCCGATCGACGCCCACTGAGCCTTGTTGTCGGTGACATTTGGGGTCTGCAGTTGGAACTGGACATTGCTTCCCGTCTCGCCGGGCACGAGCGCTCCGTCGCATCCATTGAGCCCACTCAACGCATTGTGGAAGTTGCGGTCCGCATCTCGCGCGTCGGGGTAGGTCGCAACCTGTTGATCGACGATGTGCTGGTAATTGTCCTTCGCTTCGCGGTAGTCGTAGCCGCGATATGCGGTGTAATCGACATCTATTCCGAACGAATTCGAGTCGGGCCCTTCCAGCGGACTGCAGTGGGACTTGTCGCCGAAATCTCTGGGAGCCGGCGGATACAACACGGTGCTGCTATCGCCGAGGTTGGTGCCGAGGATCTTGCCCGCCTGTGGCACGTCCACGATCACGGATTTGATCTTGTTCGGCGCGAGAAAACCTGCAGGTGCCGGAGGAGCCGGCTTGTCCGGAGGCGGTATCCGGGCGCTGATCTGATCGACGGCAGCCGCGGCAGCGGAGGCTCCGTTGGCCCATGCGCACATTGATGCCTCGACAATGACGTTGTTCTTGACGCGTGCCTGGTGGTCGCAGCGCCAGCCAAGTGGTTGGTTCTTGTCGGTGAACTGCAGGGCGCCGAATGTCACCGCATCGCCGTTAAACGGACCCGGGGCCAGGATTTTCCAGGTAGAAGGGTTATTTTTAGCTGCGATCGTGGCGGAATTGCAGTGGCCCAGTGTCGCGTACGCTTTGTGAAAGATTTCGCTGGCTTTGTCGGACGTTTCGAAAGTCGCGAAGTTCTGCGAAAACATCCCGACGAGGCTGTCATCTTTGGATGCCTGATTTCGGATTGAGCGGTAAGCAGTGAATTCCCCGTCACCAAGGGCGTCCTTGGTAATTCCCATCGTCAGGGCACAGTCCGGGTTGCTGTAGTCGCTCGCGGACGCGGTGGGCGAATCGAACTGTGACCTATCGCCGAGAGGCAGGCCGACAATCTCGTTGACATCCTCGTTGGACAAGACCAAACTCTTGAGGTTGTTGGCGGGCAACGGTTTTGGAGACAAAGCAGAAGTGGCTGGCGCGGCGTCGGGAGCGTGGGTCTTTGACGTCTTCTGCGCCTGCATCGGGAACCATGATGGCGTGTGACTGCCGCACGCCGCGACCATCAGCGCCGTTGCCGCGGCGTAACTCGCTACCAGAATGCGGCGCGGTTGACGGTGCGTCATCAGGTAAGGTCCTCTCGTTTATTCCAGGCGCAGGAGCAGGGATCAGGCTGATGTTAGCGTGCGGGACGATTGGGCCGGTACGGGTATGCAGTGGGTCGCAGTTGACGAATGTAAACGCCACGGCGAAAGCGAAATTCGTTGATTCGGCAAAAGCGGTTGCGGAATCCGGCATTTTTGCCGATGACCAGCATGCATGTGGAATTAATCGTCGAAGGAGTAGCGCTGATTCGGCTATCGGCCGCGACGTTATGCTGGTCGGTCATGCTCGGGCCCCGTGGGTCTACGCGGTGATGGCGCTGTCGGTTGTGGTGTTACCCAACTCTGACGATGAGGAGGTGTCCCATGAAACCGGCACTTTTCGCTCTGACGGGAAGCGGCGAATTCGAACCGACCCACTTCGCGGGTAGCCACTGGGGCGACGATCATCTCAATGGGCCGGCGGTCGTGGGCTTGGCGGCCCGGACGCTCGAACTTCACTACGGATCGCGCGATTTCATGCCGACGCGGCTGACCGTCGATTTGTTTCGGGCTGCACGCGGTGTTTCGACCGCCGTGACGTTCCGTGTCGTGCGTGACGGTAGGCGGGTGCGCAGCGCCGAGTGTGACCTGGCCCAGGAGGGTCGGTTGGTCGCACGGGCAACGTTGCTGCAGTACCGGCGGTCGACGGCGCCGCCGGGCCGACTGTGGAGCGTGCCGACGACGATTCCCTTCCCGCCACGGTTGGACGACGGGGTGCAGACGGCGGTAGACAGCGACGCGGGTGACTGGAGTCGCTCACCGGGAGATCATCAGAATGATTCGCGAAAGCGCTTCTACAACAGCCCTGTTGATGTCGTGGCGGGGCAACGCAACTCGCAGTTCGTTCGGGCGGTGATGGTTGCCGAGGCAACCAGTCTGGTGACCAACCTCGGCACGCACGGGGTCGGCTACATAAACGGCGACTTGACAGTTGGATTGGCGCGCTTGCCCGTTGGGGAATGGATCGGCGTGCAGGCCGATTCCCATTGGGCGGCAGACGGCGTCGCTGTCGGCACGGCCACCCTTTTCGATCGCTCGGGTGCGTTCGGATCCGGTATGACCACTGCGGTCGCCAATCCGGCAGCCCAAATCGATTTTGCCAATGACCCGTTCCCGTTGCGGATACCTTAGGAGTCGCCGCTCACTCGTTGGAGGTTGAAATGGCCCGTCCGCGGATAGTTTTCAACCATGTCGGATTGTGCGTCGCCGACACCGCGCGATCGCGCCGTTTCTACGAAGGTCTGCTGGGTTTCACGTACTGGTGGGAACTCGAGCCGCCCGACGAGGGGACCGGTCAACTGCTGCAGTTGAACGAGCCGATCGGTTTGCACGCGACGTATTTGGTTCGCGACGGTCTGGTGCTGGAGTTGCTTGCCTACTCGCACCGCGGTCTGCGCGCCGGGTCGGGTCGGGTCATGGACCAGGTCGGGCTCACCCATCTGTCGCTATCTGTGTCGGACCTCGGGGAGCTACTCGCCGCAGTGGAGAGTTTTGGCGGATCGATCGTCGAGGGCACTGCTACTGAGCAGTCGGCCATGGTCCGCGACCCAGACGGTCAGCTGCTCGAGCTGCTCTCAGACTCCTGGCTCGCCGTGCTGCCGCCGCGCCCCGGCGGCGCCACGAATGCAACGATCTAGTCATGACGCCCGCTGCTGATCCGGTCGACGCCGGCCCGGATCCACATGACGCCGACCCGGATCCACATATCGTGCTCGGGATCGTCGCCGATCCGGGCGCCGCCTTTTCGCTGGCTCGCGAGCTCGCCGATACCGAGTTCCATTGCGAGCTCGACCAGCGGTTACCCGGTGCCCGCTGGTGCGTCGAAGTCATGGAGCACCGCCTGGTGCAGCCTCCGGCGACCGACGCCCAGATCGTGAAAGCCGCGCGGAAAGCGCTGCTTGAAAAGGGTTGGGATGTAGTGATTTGTCTGACGGACCTCCCGTTGCACGTTGACCAACGACCAGTGGTGGCCCATGCGAATCCGGTGCGCAACGTAGCGATCGTGTCGGTGCCCGCGTTGGGGGTAATGGGGGGACGCCATCGGATCCGCGAGACGATCGTGCGCCTGCTCGTACGGCTGATCGCAGGATCTGCTGAGCTGCACCACTCCACGGGTGATGGCGGCCGCCGGTCGTCGAGGCGGCTCACGGTGCAGCGGGTCCGGGAACTGGGCAGCGACCCGGCTGACGAAGCGTTCCTGTACACCGCCCGCGTGCTGACCGGCAATCTGACGTTGATCAGCGGGATGGTGGCAGCCAACCAGCCGTGGCGGTTGTCATTGCGATTGTCGCGCGCGCTGACGGGCGCCGTCGCTGCCGGAGTATTCGGCTTGGTGACCGCCGATATCTGGCGACTGGCCGACGCCTTTGGCTTGCTCCGTCTCGGCGGCACGGCGCTGGTGTCAGTTTGCGCGACGGTTGTGACCTTGATCGTCGGTGCTGAGCTGTGGGAACCGATGGTTGGTCGCGCCGTACGCAAGCAGGTGGTCCTGTTCAACATCGTCACCGTGATCACTGTGCTGATCGGCGTGACTGTGCTTTATGCGGCTCTGTACGTGTTAGCGCTGGGCGCGTCGTTCTGGTTCGTGATGCCGCAAATCTGGCGCGACCAAGTCGGGCATCCGGCCACTCTGCGGGATTACTTCGAATTAGCTTGGCTGATCTCATCGTTGGCGATGATCGGTGGCGCGCTAGGTGCGGCGCTGGAATCCGACGACGCGGTGCGAGAGGCGGCCTACGTCCAGCACCCCGACGACGAGGACGAGATCGAGAAGGCGGCCTGACTCAGACGGCTTGATTTCTAGGAAGTGTTCAGTGCGACTGCGGCGCGGATGAGGGCCTTCAGTGCTTGTTCGTTGATCGTGTCGTCTTCGTGAATGTCGATGGCGCGCCTGGTATTTCCATCCAGGCTGGAGTTGAAGAGACTCGACGGGTCATCGAGTGAAGCGCCCTTGGCGAAAGTCAGCTTGACCACATTCTTGTAAGTTTCACCGGTGCAGATCATTCCGGCGTGATACCACACCGGTACGCCGCGCCACTTCCACTCCTCGACCACGTCCCGGTCGGCTTCTTTGATCAGTTTTCTGATCCGAGCCAGCGTCTCGCCGCGCCAGTCACCGAGCTCCGCGATACGGGCATCGATCAGCTGCGAGGGGGATTGCCCGCCCTTTTCACCGCTTTTGGCTTTCGTCATGGCTTTATCGCTCTCGTCAAGTCGTGTTGTCCATCCGTCGCCTCAGTATGGCCGGTGACGAAATTCGAGTAATCGACTACTCGCATCGACCCTGGCTCGTCCCGGCAAGAGCGGTGAGGTGACCGATCGCGGCTAAAATTACAAGACGACGAACCACACGGCGACGTAGTGACTCACCGCCGCGGCTGCGGTGAAGGCGTGAAAAAACTCGTGATAGCCGAAGGTGCGCGGCCACGGGTTCGGCCAACGAATGGCGAAGAAGATTACGCCGATGTTGTAGAGGACCCCGCCCGCGACGAGCAGGCCGACGACGATCGGACCTCCACCGTCGAGCAGGGTGCCGGCGAACCAGAGCGCCACATAGCCGAGCAAGAGGTAGAGCGGTATGCCAACCCATCGCGGGGAGGACGGCCACCACATCTTCAGTGCCACGCCGGCTGCCGCGCCCGTCCACACGATGGCCAGCACTTCGGCTCCGGTGCGCGGCGGCATCGCCAACAGCGCGAACGGGGTGTAACTACCGGCGATGAAGATGAAGATCGCCGAGTGGTCCAGCCGCTTCATCCACTTCAAGGCCACCGGGTTGTGCCAGTGCTTGCGGTGATAGACGGCGCTGACGGTGAACATCGCGACAATGGTGACGGTGTAGATCAGGGTCGCAAGGACGGCTTTCTGAGAAGACGTGATTCCCGCAACCGACACCAGTGCCAATCCGCCCACGGTGGCGATAGCCGCGCAGCACAGGTGGATCCAGCCGCGTGCGCGTGGCCTCCGAATGAGCTCGGCGACGGTGTCGGCGAGACCTTGGGGTAGGTCGTCGACGGGCGGGGCCACCAGATCGCCCACTGGCGGAGCTGTCTTCGGATCTGCCCGGCGAGGTGTCATGTTGTACTCGTCGCCAGTAAGCCTGTTCGAGCGCGCCGAGAACGGCGAGCCATCGCGCGTGGCGACGACGCGGGCGTGAGTCCAATTTCAGCGGCGGCCGTACCCTGACCCTTCTCGACCAACGACCCCAAGGGCGGCAAGCCGCTTTCCGATTGAACCACCACGACACGATACCTGTGACCGTGCGCTGCAAATCTGATGACCAACCAGGACGACGCCGCACGGTGTGATGTCGCCGAGCAACCGGAAGTCGCGACCCGCTGGCTCTTGCTGGGTTTGCGGTGTGTCTGCGCTGGTGGATGCCGGGGACTATCGTTTAGGTGATGCCTGTCCCTGCGTCCGCACCTGCGGCTCATGTGGAGGGCGTCGAACGGTTCTTGGCGAGTTACCGTTCGATTCCCTCGACGGCGGCTGTCCGACTGGCCAAGCCCACCTCCAATTTGTTCCGCGACCGTGCGAAACTCAGCACCCCTGGACTAGACGTTTCAGGGCTGACGAACGTCATTTCGGTTGACTCGGACGCACGCACCGCCGACGTGGCGGGCATGTGCACCTACGAAGATCTGGTGGCAGCGACGCGCCCGTATGGACTGTCGCCGCTGGTGGTCCCGCAACTGAAGACCATCACGCTGGGCGGGGCAGTCGCCGGGTTGGGCATCGAGTCGGCCTCATTCCGCAACGGCCTGCCTCATGAGTCGGTGCTGGAGTTGGACATCCTCACCGGCACAGGTGAATTGCTCACCGTCTCACCCCAGCAGCACCCCGACCTCTTCCGCGCGTACCCGAATTCATATGGCACACTGGGATATTCGACACGGTTACGCATCGAGCTAGAACCTGTCAAACCGTTCGTCGCGCTGCGGCACGTGCGGTTCCACTCGTTGAGTCACGTGATGGCGGCGATGGGTCGCATCATTGACACCGGCGAGTTCGATGGTGTCTCTGTCGACTATCTCGACGGCGTGGTGTTCAACGCCACCGAGAGCTACCTATCTCTCGGTGTACGCACCGCGGACCCCGGCCCTACCAGTGACTACACCGGACAACGCATCTACTACCGCTCCATCCAGCACGACAGCGGCACCACAGAAGACCGGTTGACAATGCACGACTACTTCTGGCGATGGGACACCGACTGGTTCTGGTGCTCCGGTGCTTTCGGCGCACAGAACCCCCGTCTGCGGCGCTGGTGGCCGCGACGCTACCGCCGCAGCAGCGTGTACTGGAAGCTGGTAGCACTCGACCGGAGGTTCGGTATCGCCGACCGCATCGAAAAGCGCCATGGCCGTCCGCCTCGCGAACGGGTGGTCCAAGATGTCGAGCTCCCACTCGAACGCACGACGGAATTCTTGGAATGGTTCCTCAAGGCGGTACCGATCGCTCCGATCTGGTTGTGCCCGTTGCGGTTACGTGATCACGACGGTTGGTCGCTGTATCCGATCCGGCCGGGACACAGCTACGTCAATGTCGGCTTCTGGTCGTCGGTTCCGCTGGGCGCGACCGATGGCGCGACGAATCGATTGATCGAAGAGAAGGTCGGTTCGCTGGACGGGCACAAATCGCTGTACTCCGACTCCTACTACAGCAGAGAAGAGTTCGACGAACTCTACGGCGGCGAGACCTACAAGACCGCGAAGAAGGTTTACGATCCGGATTCCCGCTTCCTCGACCTTTACGCGAAGGCAGTGCAACGACGATGACGACCACCAAGGAGCCGGCATCGACCGCGACAGGCAAGTTGAGCCTGGCCGAGATCCTGGCGGTATTCTTCGGCGGCACCGAGTCTTTACGGTTCACTGCCTACGACGGCAGCAGCGCCGGAGTCGACGACGCGGCGCTGGGGATGGACCTGCTGACTCCCCGTGGGATGACCTATCTGGCCACCGCCCCAGGTGAGCTGGGGCTGGCCCGGGCATACGTCGCGGGTGACATCGAGGCGCGTGGTGTGCATCCAGGCGATCCCTACGAGTTGCTCGCATTGCTGACCGACAACTTGGAGTTCACCAAGCCCTCACCGCGGCTCCTGGCCAGCATCATCCGCTCAATCGGCATCCAGCGTCTCCTGCCGGCGGCGCCACCGCCGCAGGAGGTGCTACCTCGCTGGCGGCGAATCGCCGAGGGCATGCGGCACAGCAAGACACGTAATGCCGGGGCGATCCAATACCACTACGACGTCTCCAACTCCTTTTACGAGTGGGTTTTGGGGCCGTCAATGACCTACACCTGTGCGGTCTATCCAGAGTCCGAAGCGACGCTGGAGGCGGCCCAGGACAACAAGTACCGGCTGATCTTCGAGAAGCTGAGGCTGCAACCGGGGGACCGGCTACTCGATGTCGGATGCGGCTGGGGTGGCATGGTGCGCTACGCGGCCCGGCGCGGCGTCCACGCGATCGGCGCGACATTGTCCGCAGAGCAGGCTGCCTGGGCTCAAACAGCGGTCGAGGCTGACGGGCTCGGCGAACTGGCCGAGGTGCGTCACTGCGACTATCGCGACGTCGTCGAAACCGGTTTCGACGCAGTCTCCTCGATCGGATTGACCGAGCACATCGGCGTCAAGAACTACCCGTCCTATTTCGAGTTCCTCAAGTCCAAGTTGCGCACGGACGGTCTGTTGCTGAACCACTGCATCACCCGCAACAACAACAAGTCGAACTTCCGCGCGAGCAGCTTCACCGATCGCTACGTCTTCCCGGACGGCGAGCTGACCGGTTCGGGCCGCATCCTCTCCCAAATCCAAGACGTGGGATTCGAGGTGCTCCACGCGGAGAATTTTCGTCACCACTACGCCATGACGTTGCGTGACTGGTCACACAACCTCGTCGCCCACTGGGACGAGGCTGTCGCCGAGGTTGGCATCGCCACGGCGAAGGTGTGGGGCTTGTATATGGCGGCGTCCCGGGTGGCGTTCGAACAGAACAATATTCAGCTGCACCACGTGCTGGCGTCCAATCTCGCCAGGCACGGCACCGACGGCCTGCCATTGCGCCCATGGTGGCACGCCTAGCCCTGGCTTTATCGAACTCGTCAGCCTGTCGTCCATCCGTCACTTCAGCATGGCCGGTGAGGAAAGTTAAGTAGTCGATTACTCAACGGGTCGCCACGGCACCGCCACACAATCGGACTCGTGCTGCGCATGTAGGGGAGGGGCGCTACGACGAAAGAGGTGCCGATGCCCGCATTGCAACCAGTTCCGGTCGAGGGGTCTGCGCTGGTGGAAACGTGTGACGTCTGCATTGTGGGCGCCGGCCTGGCCGGACTCAACGCACTGTTCGTCGCGAGCCAGTACCTCTCTCGCGACCAGAAGGTCATCCTCGTCGACCGTCGGCGACGTGTTGGCGGCATGTGGGTCGACACGTATCCGTACGTGCGACTGCACCAGCCACACGGAATGTTCACCGCGGGCAACATCAAGTGGACTCTCGGCGAGAAGCGGTCCTACTTGGCGACGAAGGGCGAAGTGCTCGACCACTTCGCTTACTGCCTTGAGGTGATCAAACAGCGGGTGCGCGTCGACGAGCTTTTCGGCTGGGAATTGCAGTCCGACCACGAGTTCGACGGCAAGGTGCAGATTATCTGCCGATCGCTCGATGGCAAGCAGGTGGTGGTTGAGGCCAAACGCCTCATCAAAGCTTACGGCTTCCGCGTGACGCCCAACGATCCGCTCGAATTCTCTAGTGCCCGTATCGAATCGGTATCTCCTGACTCGTGCGATATGCGCTGCGGCAAAATACGGGCCAGCGATGCCCCGGTGTGGATCGTTGGTGGCGGTAAGACTGCGATGGATACCGCTCACGCGCTCATCACGGAATGCCCGGGCCGAGAGGTGAACCTGGTCGCGGGGTCGGGTACCTATTTCCTCAACCGCGATCGGCTCCTTCCTGTCGGGGCCCGGCGGTGGCTGAGCGGCACCCCGGTGAGCAATCTCGCCAGGGAGTCGGCCCGTCGCTTCGACGGGAGCAATGAGCAAGAAGTTGCGAGCTGGCTTCGGGGTCAGTACGGCGTCTGGTCGACTCCCGAGACCGGCAACCTCCTGTTTGGTGTGCTGTCCGAGTCGGAGAACACGACGATTGGCGCGGGCCTGAACGACGTGATCATGGATTATCTCGTCGACATTGTCGATCGTGGCGCTGCGACGGAGTTGGTGTTCCGTAGCGGGGCCGCCAAGGCGATCACACCGGGCAGCTGGATAGTCAACTGCACCGGATACGTCCTGAAAACCGACTACCCGTATGAGCCCTACGTCTCAGATGGCGGGGCGGCGGTTTCAATTCAAGCACGCTCTGCCACAATGCATTTGACATCGTTGATGGCTTATTTCCTTACGCACCTGCTGTTTCTGGGCAAGCTCAGGGACGTGCCACTGTATGAGCTCGACGCACAGGATATTCGAAGCAAGGCACCGGCGGCGGCGCCGTATGCGCTCCTTTCGCTTGTACAACACAACACCAGCCTGATCACCGACATCGTTCCCACCAAGGTGTTTCTCGACTGCGGTATCAACTTGGATCGCTGGTACCCGCTGCCGCGCCGAATGGTAGCGACAGCGGGGTTCATGCGCGCACACCGGCGCGAACGTGAGCACTGCCGCCGTGCCCTCGACACCCTGCGCGAACGGTTCGACATCCGCTGCGGTCCGGTGATCTGACCTAAGACTGGTGCGCAGGTGCGAATTCAGTTATGAGCCGAGCGAGTTCGGTTCTAGTGGCGGCGCCAACCCGCGCGCAGGCGCGACAACGCCTTAGATCTACTCGGCGCACCGATAACAGCCGCAGCGTAGGACTGAAACGAGCCGTGGTCCTTACCTGGTGAACTTGGTTGCTTCGGCGAGAGCGTTCGTCGTGCGTTCGCCCGTCTGATGCCGGCTCAGCGCATGGATGGACACATCGTGTCCTTCCGCAGTCTGCCGTAGTGCGCCCACGGTCGCCTGTTCCTTGGACATGTGACCAAATGGCTCGAACGAGTACCAGCGGAGAGCGTTTTCGTGTGTCATCTTGTCGATGTCGCTGTCCGACGCATTGTGGTGGGACAACACATCCCAGAGCTGCTCGGGTGCCTCGGGCCACATCGAATCACTGTGTGGGTAGTCGGCTTCCCACGCGATGTTGTCGATCCCGATCTGATGCCGTAATTCGACCCCGACCTGGTCGCTGATGAAGCACGTCAAGAAGTGCTCGCGGAACACTTCGCTGGGCAGCTTGCCGCCGAAGTCTTGATGGGTCCACACGGAATGCATCTCGAAGGTGCGATCGGCCCGTTCCAGGAAATAGGGGATCCAGCCCGTGCCACCCTCACTCAAGCCGATCTTGAGATCCGGGTACTTCTTGATCGGAGCCGACCACAACAGATCAGCCGCGGCCTGCACGATGTTCATCGGCTGCAAGGTGATCATCACGTCCATCGGGGCGTCCGGTGCGGTGATGGCCAGTCGACCCGAAGAACCGATGTGCACATTCATCACCGTGTCGGTGTCGACCAGCGCTCGCCACATCGGAGCCCAGTAGTCATCGTGAAAGCTGGGGTAGCCCATAGCGGCCGGGTTCTCGGTGAAGGTCAGCGCATGCACGCCACGAATGGCGTTGCGCCGAATCTCGGCCGCACACGCTTCGGCGTCCCAGATCGCCGGCAAACACATCGGGATGAATCGTGCCGGGTAAGCGCCGCACCACTCTTCGACGTGCCAGTCGTTGTAGGCGCGCAACAATGCGAGGCTGAACTCGGGATCCTCGGTGACGAACAACCGCCCGGCGAACCCCGGAAACGTTGGAAAACAGATCGACGCGAAGATCCCGCCCGCGTTCATGTCTTTGATCCGCTCGTCGACCTGCCAGCATCCCGGCCGGATCTCATCGAGGCCCTGCGGTTCAAGCCCGTACTCTTCCTTGGGCCGGCCCGCCACCGCATTGAGCGCCACATTGGGGATCACGACGTCGCGGAATTGCCACGTATCGCTGCCGTCCGGGTTGTGCACCAGCCGTGGCGCTTCGTCGGCGTATTTCTTCGGAAGGTGGTTCTTGAACATGTCCGGCGGTTCGACGATGTGATCGTCGACGCTGATCAGGATCATGTCGTCTTTGTTCATAATCCACTGCTTCCCGATGCGATTACCGGTTAGTAATACTGTTGGATCGACCGTACAGCACCTTCCCGTGGTGTCCACCGCCGGTCGGATGGCATCGAGCGGGGCCCAGACCTGCTGCGCGAACGGTTCGACATCCGCTGCGGTCCGGTGATCTGACCTAGGACTGGTGCGCAGGTGCGAATTCAGTCATGAGCCGGGCAAGTTCGGTTCTAGTGGCGGTGCCAACCCGCGCGCAGGCGCGATAAATATGGCCCTCAATGGTGCGCACCGACAGGGTGAGGGCTTGCGCGATCTCGATGTTGGACAGCCCTTGTGAGATAAGAATGGCGATCTCGCGTTCGCGGTCGGTCAGCGGCAGCGGCATAGCCGCCGCCTGGGTGGCCGGAGTGGTGGCGCCGCAGGCGGTGATCAGTCGCTCGGCATGGCCGCTTGCAGTGAGTGCAGGTCCGCGCCGATTCTGTTGGTGGAACATGCGCGAGGCGTGCGCGGATGCATCGGCTGCGGCGATGCGATCGCCCATCGCCTCGAGGTCGTGTGACACGGCAAGCAGAGCATCGCCGTCGTGGTCGGCCAGCGCCGCCGCCCAACGCGCCACCAGGCCTGCGCGGGGACCCTCCACCAGTTCGGCGAGCTCGGCAATCCGGGTGGCGGTGTGCAGGTCACCCAACTGAATCGCTGCCTGTAGGCACACCACCTCGCGGGCGTGCTGCCCGTGTGTGCATGCGAATTCTGCTGCTTCCCTGGCTAAGTCGCGTGCATGGGAGGTGCGTCCGCGCGCGGCCGCCACCCACGCGGCGGCCAGCAGGCTTGCCGATTCGAGGTACGCGTGGGCCGGATGTCGATTCCGCTGCATTTGAGCGAGCGCTTCGTCCGCCGCGTCAAGGTCGCCTGCGCATGCGAGTGCCCTCGCGTGGTAGATGCCAAAGTGATACGAGCCGCCATCTGTTCTATCGGCGAACTCGGCGACCGCGTCGCCCAGGTACTTCGTCGCGATGTTGACATCCCCGTTGCCCAGTGCCGCCACGCCCCGAATGGCGGCGGCGAACGTTTGGGCGACGCCTGGCACGTCGGCGCACTGCTGGTAGGTATGCGTGGCAAACGCAAGGGCCTCGGCGAGAAAGCCACCGAGAAGCAAAGCCTCGGTGTGATAGACGGCCAGGATGACCGCTGCGTTGGGGGCATCCAGCGAGGCCGCGGCCAACGCGGCGGCCGCTTGGGCAATCTCCGTGGCCTGCAATGGACGTCCGAGGTCACTCAGAGCGATGGTGTGGGCCCACGCGAGAACCATTGCCGGAAGTGGGGCGAGCTCGGCAGGGTCGATGGGTTGACAAACTTTCAGGGCTTCAGCGGGGTGCGCCTCGACGGCCAGCTGGAAGGCTCGGAAAGCCAAAAACCCGTGCGATTTGGGACCGGAACCGGTCACGATGGCGAGCGCAGCGTCGATCACTGCGCGGGATTGCTCGGGTTGACCCAGTACCCACAGGAAGTTGACGGCGCGCAGATTCACCGCGGTCGAGCACGCTGGCCCGGGCAGCTGACGGGCGGTCAGCGACTTGAAGATCGCCTCAGCCTCGGCGCCCCGGCTCAACATTGTCAGCGTGTTACCGCACAGAAGTTCAGCATCGACTCCGGCGCCGGCAGCCATGGCCGCTTCGGCGAGTCGCTGGGCCAAGGCCATATCCAGTCGTCGCAACGCCGCCTGGGCGGCCCGGGTGAAGAGATCGTGATCCGGTGCCAGATCCGACTGCAGCCACAGGAGGGCCAGGCGCACCGGATCCGGTGCGCCTGCAGTCTGTTTGGAGTCGGACATATCTCGGGCGATGCGTCCCCGTAAGCGTTTGAGTCGCAGGTACCCCGCCTGCGCCAGCCGGACTTCTCCGTATAGGGGATGGCCCAGCCGCGCCACAGTTGTCGGAGTCGTGCGTGACACGGTGATCAGGCCGCGATGCTCGGCATCCTCGATCGCGGCCGCATCGGCCAGTGCCGCCAGGTGCGCCAGCTCGAGTGGTTCGGCGACGGCGACAAGGTCGATCACCTCCAGCACCGGCTCCGGCGTGGAGCCGATGCGCAGGTCGACGAGGTCGATCAGCGACGGTGAGACCTCCATGGTGCCTACCCATCGCCACTGGCCATCCCGGCTGATTAGCCGTCCGGCCTGCACTTCCTGGTTGACTAATTGGTGCAAGAACAAGACGTTGCCGCGGGTCAGGCGCCACATGCGCTCGGCGCAGGCGGTACTGACCGGGCCACTGAGGGCCGACTCAAGCAAGATGTCGGATTCCCTACGTGACAGTGGCTGGAGATCCAGCCGCTGCAAGTGTCCGTCTTTCCACAGTGCGGTCACCGCGTCCGGTGCCGGCGCGCCAGTGCGGATTGTCGCGATCACGGTCGCCGCTCGTCGCAGCACTAACTGGTGCAGCACGAACGCCGACAAATCGTCGAGGAGACGTGCATCGTCGACCACGACCAGCACTGGGGCGCCGTTCGGCGAGGCGGTGACCTTGGCGATCACGTTGCTCACCAGCTGCAACGGGTCCCCGTCGAGTCGATCGGCCCATTGCACGCACGCGCCCAGCGGGATCGACTGAGCCGCAAGGGTGCCCGCCACCCAGCGCACGGTCCAGCCGCGCTCTGCTGCGAGGGCCATCGCTTCACGTGCCAGCCGCGTCTTGCCAACGCCTGCAGAACCGGTGATCACCACACCCACGTACGGCCTGTCCGGGCCGAACGCATCGGCGATGACGTTTAGTTCCTCGGCGCGACCCGTCAGTGGCCAGGTACGCATTCGAAAATGTTAAATCAAGATCGTTGTACGCGCGTCTATTAAAAATTTGAACGGATTGCGGCGATTACCGCGTGCGGAGTTCGGCCTCGAGTTTCCGCTCGGCGATCAACAGCAAGATATTTAATCCTTCAGGCTCGATGCGCAGGTAGTTACACACGACCTCGTCGGCGACGCCAGCAGACTTCAATCGCAGCGCCAGCGAATGCGCCTCGGGGAGTCGACGCAATGCTGCCTCGTAGGCATCGATGCCGTCGTCGGCCACGAAGTCATTGTCGGTCGGAGGCCACGCGCGAGGTGGAGTAGTCGATTACTCGGATTGCGCCGTTGACATTGATCTCACTCAGGGTTGGCAGGTGGACTCGAGCGGAAGGACGGGTCCGCCGGATTGAAGGGATAAGAGATACAGGTACGTTTGCAGCGAATGTTCGCACCCCGGGTCAAACTTGACCAAAATTTTTGGGGGAAGCGGCAAGAACCGAATCGGGTTTAGGTCATAGGGATTGAGCACGTGGTCATAGTCCACCGGGGGAGGCAAGGTCGGGACGATGTCGAGGCGATTTGCGACCCGATACGAGTTCTTGACCACCTGGTCGTAGGTGCTTGCGAACAGCGAATCCCCGGTGCGCGGACTGCCGAAGGTATAAGCGGCCGGGTCGTTAAAGGCCGTGTTTGCCGCCACGTCCAGGACGAGCAGCGTCGCAAGGGCTCCTCCGAGGCTGTGCCCGCAAATCGTCACGGAGGTGACCGGGTGGGGGAACGGAAGCTTCGCCAACGCGCTGACCACGGTAGGCGAACTCGATGCAACACCCGTCCGCAGGGACTCATACATGGCGGTGAAGCCGTCTTCGGTGTGACCGGCACCGGCCAGGAAAGGGCATGGCACTGAGAGGAATTCGGCGTCGTGAATCCACTCCAGGGTTCCTTCGGTACCTCGGATGGCGATCGCCACATTGCCGGTTTGATCCTGACAGATCAGCCCAATGGAAACCTCGTCGTCGCCGCGACTCGGGTTGATGTCGGTCGAAAGATCGTTGGCATAGATCGTCGTGACCACTGTGTAGTCTGTGCCGCCGGCGCTTATCTTCTGACCGGCCTGGTTCGTCACGTCAGTGGGCAAAGTGTCATAGGTTGTGTTCAGAAGCTGACCCAATCTGATTGCCGTCATTACATCGATCGTCGGCTGCGTAGGCATTAACTCACCGTTCCTGTGTCGTCATCCGAAATCACCGTGTTGGTGTCGCCAACCAAAAGTTGTTCAGGGACTTGGCCGAACACGTAGCGTCCGGTGGTGGGGTCAACAGTGAAGGTCCAGATGACGTCGAACCGGTCGCCTGGCCACGCGGAGGGGATAGTGGCGGCCTCGAGCGTGGGGATGGCCTGAGCGAGGGCGGGGATGTGCTGATGTTCCCAGCAGATCAGCACCACCTCGCCACCGCTGGCCTGAACCGTCGCGGCGAGCGCGGGTTCCTGCCCTTCGGGCACCGGTGACTGAATGGGGACACCTAGTCGCTCACTGAGACCCTGAATGGTCTGGTAAGTGCGGTGATTCTGCGTCTTATCCGGATCGGCGTAGGAGGGCGAGTACAACGCCGTGGGAGTCCGCAGCCCCGCTTGCAACGCGCCGGCAGTCGGGTCAAAAAGCACCGCCAACGCTCCCGAGCGTTGCCATCCCCTCGCTACCAGGGAATGGATGTTCTGGTTGCCGTCGACGTCGACCCCGAATGGGGGACTCGGCGGTTGAGCGTGCTTTCCGGACGGCGGATCGGCCGGTTTCTCGCCGTGGCGAATGACATAGATTTGCGCTGGGGTTCCGCTGGTAGCCGGCGGGTTAGACGTCACCATGGTCTCCCTACTGCGCTGTGCGGGTTCGCTCGGCTGTCCACGCCGCCGAGCGCGACGTGATGTAGTCGTGGTAGTCCTGTTCGGTTGTCAGTGTGGGCATTGCGGCGTGGGTCTGCCCTTGGGTGTCGTTAACCGGCAACGCGGAGACAAGTTGGGCGTAGGTCTGCTGAATGTGGGAAGGGGTGCCCGCGACGGGATTGGCGACTGGCGAGGTGGGGACGGTGACGCCGGCCAGTGGGTCGTCGCTGCGCGGCTGGGTCAGGGTCAGCACATCGCCGACATCGGGAGCCGCCGCATCGCGGGCGGTCAACGGCGGCAAGCCCCAACGGGTTTCAACGGTTTTGAGGATTGACGTGTGATCCAGCGGGACAGTTCCGCTCGGACGAAATACCGTGCCCGAAGCGATCAGAGGCGAGACGAGCACGGTCGGTACCCGAACACCGAAGCGGGTGAAGTCGAACCCGAACTCACCCGCGCTGCTGTCCGGCGGCACCGCACCGGTCGGCGGCGAGACGTGGTCATAGCAGCCGCCGTGCTCGTCGTAGGTGATGATCAGCAGAGTCTGGTTCCATGCGGGCCCGTTGCGCAGCGCGTAGTACACGTCGTGGATCAGTTGCTCCCCGAGGGCCACATCGTAGTTGGGGTGCTGGCTGTTGCCCGACGATCCCCAACTAGGCTCCAAAAACGTATAGACGCCAAGGGTTCCCGCCGCTGCAGCCGATTGAAAGTCACGAAAAACACCGAAGTGCGACTCGGGCGCGTCAGTGGTATCGGGAAAATTTAGGCGGGTCAGCGGGGGACTGGTGTAGCCGTAGATCGACCAGGCCAGGTTATGCGCGCTGAGTAGCCCAAAGATGCTCTGCGAGGTGTATTTGGATGTGGAGTCATCCATGTGACCCTGACTGGTCGCCGCGCACAGGAAAGCTCGGTTGGGAAACGTCTCGGTCGGCACAGAGCTATACCAGTGGTCGCAGACCGCGAAGCCGCGAGCCAGTCCCGACAGCACTGGGAGCAACTCAGGGATGAAGACCTCCATGATGTCGGAAGCTGTTGTGCCCGAGATGATTGGCCGGTGCGCGTCGATGCCTTTCAGCGTTTCCGCGAAGTCCGTCAGGAATCCGGTGTTGGTTGCCGAACTCCCAGAAGGCGGGCTGGCCGCTCCGAAGAGTTGCGCGTTGGTGGCCAGGAAACCTTCGCCAGGGTCGGCCCCAGGGGTGAAATAAACGTTGGGTGTGGTTGCGGTCAAAGCGCTCACCGGCACCGAGGTGCCGGTGGCGTCCGAATTGGACTCCTTACCCGTCAGCCCCTCGAATGGCTGCTTGGTAGTAGGCGAGACGTTTCCGGAATCGGCATAAAGAAATCCGAGCATGTGGTCAAACGACCGGTTCTCGAGCACCAGCACGACGATGTGCTCGACCGATCCCAATTGGTTAGCGGCAGCGGTCATTAGCGGACCTTGATACGTGTCGATGCGACGGCGCCATTGCCGGTGACGGCACTTTTTAATCGCTGCGCTGGCGAACGGTTTTCAGGTCGCTGCCGCAACGCTGCTTCGTAAGCGTCAATGTCGGCGTGTGCCACCGATTCATTGTCGTTGGCGGTGGGCTCGCTGGATTAAGTAGTGGACTACTCGCGTCGTCCGGAAATCCGGACTTTATGGTGGCGTGTGACTCAGCTACCGGCGTCGGGAGAAGGCCATCATGTCTGTGCATTTATCGGACACCGGCAGTCAGTCAGAGCAATTGGCAACATTGACGTCGCCGGACGCGGCTAGCGGCCGAACAGTCCTCGACGGCGCATTCGCTGTCTTGGACGCTCTTGCTCACGCCGATGAGGGTCTCGGACTGACGGCACTGGCTCGCTCCAGCGGGCTGGCTAAATCGTCTGCCCATCGGCTCGCCGAACAACTCCTGACGCTTGGTGCAGTGGAGTGCTTCGACCACCGCTACTTTGTCGGGCCGCGGATGTTGCGTATCGGGCAGCGCTGGCAACCAGATCCGGTGTTGCGGCGATGCGCGCAAAGGCCAATCCACGCCCTTGCCGTGCGCTCGCGTGCGATGGCCTCGCTGCGGATCCTGCATGAGAATCGACTCCGCTACATCTGTGCCGCTGTGCCGCACGGACATGCTTACATGCCCGACCACATCGACCCCGATTCGATCGCTCGCACCGCCACCGGGCGTGTGCTCTACGCGGCCCAGCCGTCTGGCGAGGTTGCGCTTCCTGACTGCTGGACTCGACGTGAATGGCGCGAACTCCGTGCTTCCCTGGCAGATCCGCGAGTGACGGTCATTGACCATCAGGACGCGGTTCCCGGCATCTGCTGCATATCAGCGCCCGTATGGTGGCCGAATGGGGCCTGCGCTGCCGCAGTCACCGTCTCCGTTCACGCAAATGAGCTACCCGTCGGACTGCCAACCCTCTTGTCCTGCACTGCCGTTCGCATTGGTATCGCTCTTTGCCGTCTACAGGCGAAATGACACCCGGCGTCCCACGGGCTACCCGCGCGCCGCTATCGCTGGCGTGACGCGGGCTGGGCAACTCTGACGGGGAGCGGGACGACTGGAATGCTTCGGCGAGGAGATAGAGCCGGCGCTGTTTTCGGCGCACCACAGGGCTTGCGCTTCCCGCTGCCCATCAGCGTTGGAAGGGCGAACGCGAAGGTCTGATGTCAGCAGACCGACGGAAGCGCGGTGAGGGGCGACGTGCGCAGGATCCGGCGGGTCCCGAGGTCGGCGCCGAGCGGGTCGGCCTGAGTGTCCTGCCCTGTGGTCTCCACAGGCGTGTGCCGCCCGAACTGCGGCGCGGTGTCGAAGGGCAGCAGTTCGACGGCCAAAACGCTCACCGTGCTCGTCTCGGACAGCCCGAGCTGGGTTAGACGTTGTTCAATCTCGTCTTGGGGGAACGGGTATGCGGCCCTGGGGGTCTCAGCCGGCAGCGGTGCCGAGTCGGTCTCAATGATCGGTATCACTACCGGCATCGCTCCGAGGGCGTGGGTGAGCAGGACATTTCGGTAGGAGGTGCCGTCGGCTTGCATCACCTGCGCGTAGAGCATGAACCAGATTTCGGTGCGCGGATCGCCGTCCACCGCGCTGAACACCCGGCGCCCGTTGAGCACCGTGGTCGCGTACGGGGCGCTCACCTCGATCCCCTTGGCGCTGCGGATTGCCGAGCAGATGAGTTCGGGCGGCGGATGCTGGATCCCGCTGACCCGCAGGGCGCGGCTGAAGCGGCCCTGGGCGGTGGACCACAGGATGTTCGGCGAATTAGGCAGCTTGTAGTGCCCCACCCGGAACTCGTAGGTCCAAAAGCCGAAAAGCGCCAGATCATCTGGCGGTACCCCGGGAGGCAGGGGCAGAAGAAACACGGCGCCCCCACCGCCGGTGGCCGGGATCAGCGCGGTCATCGCATCAAGGCCGGATTTGTCCGGGGGCTGGCCGACAAAGATGGTCCGGACCGGTTCAGGGTCGATCGGCAGCGGGGGTTCGCTCGTCTCGGCCAGCATCGGCGTGGGCGGGAGTTGGGGTTCCAGTTCGACGGCCAGCAGCGGGTCGGGTCCGTAGGCCAGCACTCGGCCGAAGTAGGTGTCGTCCGGGTCTGCGATCGGCTGGTCGAACTCGATCCACAGCATCCGGGTGCGCGATCCCGTCGAGGAGTAGTCGGCCGCGGGCGAGTAGGGCGACTCGGCCACGCCGGTGGCCACGATCCTCGGTGTCTGCGCCGGCGGGGTGGTGATCGGCAGGGTGACCGGTAGCGAGAGCGACTGCGCCGGGCCCTTCTCGAAGTTCGCCGTCGCCGCGTAAACGGGGTTCAGCTCGGCCGGGAAGCCGCCTTGTGCCGGGTTGGGGTCGATCGCGTCGAAGAACACCAGCTGGGTGAACGACCGCTGCGCCGCGGCGGTGGGATCCTGCAGCGTCGAGGGCGGGATCGCCGGAGGCACGGTGATCGTCCCGACCGGCTGGCCATCGCGGGTGAAGCTGACAGACGGCACGGCGGCCACGAGTGGGTCGCCCACCGCGAGCTGCTCGCCTGGGACGGCAGTGGGCTGGGGCTGGGCGAAGCCGTCCCAGGTCCAGTCGCGGGGCAGTTGCAGCGTGACGGCCACGACCCAATGGCCGAGCAGCTCGGTCAGGTTGGCGAACGTGATCGCGCCGTCGTCGGCGGTGATCGCGTGGCGCAGGGCCCCCGAGGCCCCGAACACCGTGCGCTGACCCGGCGGCCCCGACAGGGTCAGCCCGTTTTGGCTGAGGTTGAGCTGCTGGGCGAGCAACTGCGGGATGTTGCCGCCGGGCTGGAAGTAAAGAGCACTCAGCTGCGAGGCGGCCGATCCGGCGAACAGCACATCCTCGGTGGCCGCCGGCTGCCGCACGACGTAGTCGCTGTACGGGCCGGTCATTTGCGCCGCGGTGGCGTAGTAGTTGGTCTTTCCATCGAACTGGGGCTGTAGGCGGATCCGGACGTCGCGCGCGGTCGGGATCGGCAGCGTTGTCACGCCCGCGGCCGGTGGCTCCATGGAGCCGATGTCGTCGACCCCGGTGTAGTCCAGGGTCAACGTCACCTCGGGATCGGGGTCGTCGCCGAAATCGCACGCCACCGAATAGACGACGCGGTAGATGCCGTCGACCTCGGTGGCAGCTGTGCCGGCGATACCGCCGTCGTGGGCCGGCATCTTGGCCTCGACGATGACGGTGAACGACCCGACGTCGGGGTCGGCGATGTCGAGCACGTCGCCGTTGGCCTGCGCCTGGGCGATCAGCGTGGTCAGGTTTGCTGGCGCGAACGTGGCCGGGTCCACGCTGGCGAACAGGGCCTCCGGGTAGCCGATGCGGGGCCGGCGAACGCTCAGCGTCTGGATGATGCGCTGTGCGGGAGGCACCGCCGGGTAGGCCTGCAGATCCTCGTCGGTGACCACGACCAGCGCCTTGGGTGGCACCCAGCGACGGAACTCGACCGTCGTCGTCGGCACCGCGCCGGGATGCACCGGCTCGGCGCTCGGGCCGGGCCCCCCGCCGGTCAGGTCGACCAGCCGGACCCGGAAGTCGTAGTCGGCGCCGTAGAGCAGGGCCGGCACCGCGCTGAGGTCGGCCCGCGGGTTCGGCGCCGGCGGCGCGCTCACGGAGGCGCCGCTGAACCCCGCCGCGAGCATCTGCACCACCGGGTCCCCAAGCACCACGCTGCCCCCGGTCCACAGCGCAAAATACAGCGGCAGCCAAGCGCTATTTGAATTCGCGTCATTGCTGGGTTGACCCGCAGTGCCCATGCTCGGACGTACCGGTGCCGGCGCCAGCCACAGCTCGCCGTCGAGCGGCGTCGCCCCACTCTGCAGCCCGACGGTGCCGCTCACCTCGCACAGCGACGACCAGCTGTGGTTTGCTCCGGTCGGGCGGACGTCGACGCGGTAGCCCTGAACGCCCAGTGGAGCCTCCGCGATGCCGGCGAAGTCGGGGTTGGTCGGGTCGACCCTGACGTTGAGCAGGTCCAGCTGGCCGTTCAGCCACGCCGTGAGCTGCTCGTCGTCCCAGCCGAGCTGGATCCCCGCATCGTTCGCCGGCGCGATCCCGGCGCCCAGCGTGGCCGCGTCGAACGTGCTGGGCTGGTTGCTGTGAACTACCTGGGCGAAGCCGTCGTCGTAGATGGCGGCCTCACGGAGGGCGGAGCTCAGGTTGTTCGGCGCCGATTCCAGGACTGGGACCAGCGTCGCGGCGAACACCGCACGGGCCGGGCCGGTCAGGGCCGGCAGCTGGGCCGCGTAGGTGCGCACGAAGTCGGCATCGGCAGCCAGCTGAGCCGCCCACGGGTTGCCCGAATTGCTGATATCCAGCGAAACGTAAACAAAGCCACCGCTAGCCATCGTGCCGGCGGGGACGGGGATGGTGAGCTGGTAGACCAGGCCCAGCGCCTGGGCCAGGACCGGCTGACGCAGTGCCAGCGACAGAATCTGTCCCCAGGCGATGCTGGTGTCCGGGCCGATCGGCGGTGTCGACCAGTTCGGCGGCCCGTTCTTGGCGTACGGCGGGGGTGCCTGGCCGCGCAGGGCGCAGCCGTAGCCGTCGCCGGCGCTGGTGTTGGGGCCGGGTTGCTCGACCGGTACGGCGTTGGTGTAGCTGGTCGGCAGCGACTTCACGATCCGCGCGGTGGATGTCTTGATCGGCGGACTGGTGGCCGGGGTGGTGGGGGTCATCCCCTTGGCCACCGACTGGGTATAGAGCTGGTCGAACAACGCCGTCGCGGTGGGCGGCGGCGTCAGCACCAGCGGGCGGCTGGCCAGGGTGGTGATGCCGATGTACGGCACCCCTTCGCTCGGGCCGCAGACGTTGGCCACGGCGTGGATCGCGGTGCCGGCGAACGCGACCCCGCCCCCGAGGGACGCTCGTGGATCGCCGACCGGCAGCGCCAGCACGTTAACCGTGAGGGAGGCGTCGTCGGTCGGCGTCGCGCCCGGGGTCCAAGCCTGCGGGAAGGCCATCAGGCTCAGGTTGAGTTTGTCGATTGCCATCTCGCCTACTCAGGTCGCGACTGTCAACGATGGTGTGGTGAAACCCTGCTCGAACTGCCAGTAGCCCTCCCAGTTGACGTTGACCACCCAGCAGATCGAGATGTGGATCCCGACTGAGCACGACGCCAACAGGTCGATCGCGAATGCTGGGATCGTCAACTCCGGCGGGTTGAGCTGCGGCTGTGGGATGGGCACCGGCGTCAGCTCGAAGCCGAGCGACGCCGACAGCGTGATCGACAGACTGGCCAGTCCGTCCAGCACGTCGACCGACGCCTGCCCGGTCAGGATCGCCACCAAAGTGATGCTGTCGGCGGTGACGTCCAGGTCGACGGCGACCGTGATCGCTGCCGAGCCACTTGCGATGGCCAGGTCGATCGTGCAGCCCAGCCCAATGCCGGCCTGGATGGCGAAGGCGGGCAGGTTGTTCTGAACGCCAAAGTTCATGAACCCGTTGCCGGCCAGGGGGGTGGCGATCCAGTTAAACGGGTTTGCGGTCGAGCCGAGGCCGACCAGGAAGTTGACCGACTGGGGACTGAGGGTGACGTCTAGGCCCAGGTCCAGACTGACGTCGGTGAGATCGCCCAGCCCGAGCGGCAAATCGGCGACGGTGAAGGTGTCGCTGACGGTCAGCTGACCGGCCGAGACGGACACATCGAGGTTGGCGCCGACGCCGCCGGGGAGGTAGGAGGCCAGCGCTTGCAGATCGCTGAACACGTTCTTGACTAGGGCCAACGCGCTACCAAAGGTGACGTTGAGGTTGGTCAGGCCTGCCTTGGTGTGCTCGTCGGCGTAGAAGCTGCCGGTGATAGTCAGCACCGGGTCATCCTTGCTGAATGCCGGCACTATCACCTGCGCGGACAGCGGCCCCAGCGACAGTGTCCAGCTCGGCGATGCCGTGGAGTCGACCGCGTAATCCAGCGTGGCCAGGGTCGGGGGCGACTGCGTGGTGTCGGCGTAGACCAGCGTGATGACGATGATGTTGGAGAGGTTGACGATCGATGTCGCCGTGGGGTTCCCACTGGAGTCGACCGGGAAGGTGTAGTTCTTGGCGTACTGGATTCCGCCTGGGATCGTCTGGATCTGCGGCAGATCGCCGGCCTCGAACAGCGATAACGCGGAGGTTAGGGACGGGAACAGCCCGCTGGAACCCAGGATTGACGCCAGGTCGCCGAGATTGGGCGAGCCGGGATTGGCGAAGGCGCCGGCCGCCGGGGTGGGGATCTGCGGGAACTGCAGCCCCGGCACCGCCGAACTGCCCGCGGCGAGGGCCGTGGCCGGGATCTGGGGTGCCTCGAACAGGACCTTGTTGGTGCCGGTCGCATGAATCAGGCTGTACAGCTTGGCGGGCTGCTGCAGGGAGTCGATGTCGGCGACGTCGGCGATGTTCCACATGTCGGGGGTGGAGTTGTTCTGTACCACCGGGACGGGGAAGTCATCGGGCAGCGATGACGGGGCCTGGTCCTTCGCATTGCGCACGCCCATGCTCCAGCCGCCGCCGCGCGGGATCTGCGGGGCCCCCCGCAGCGCCACACCCAGCGGGGGATTGCTGGCTGAAGGTGACGTGGTGGCGGCCGCCACCTCGAACGCCGAGCAGCGCAACACCGTACCCGCCGCGCCGGTGCCGAAATTACCTACCTCCGCGGTGAACGACACCGCCGGAGTGAACGGGCCGTAATTGGACACGAGATCGCTCAGCTGCTGTGGTGTCGGGGGTTGACCGACGGGAAGCAGTTGGACGTAGCCCAGGATTTGCTGGGAGGGCACCGTAGTGCCCAGCTGTTCGTCGGGCACGCCCCCGGTGCTTACTTTCACGTTGGCCACGCCGAGGTCGGCGTCGAAGGACACGCCCTGATAGGTGAGCCCGTCGACGACGATCGGGGCCCCTCGCTCGGCGATGTTCCGGACGTTGAAGGCGCCGGACAGCGCGCCCAGGTGCACCGTCGCGGTCGACGGGTTCGTGCCAGTGGTGGTGGGAAGCTGGAACAGCCCGCTGGACACCGGCTGCCAGCCGCTGTCGGTACACAGCACCCAGCCGGCGTTGCGGCGCTGCATGGTGATCGTGCGGACCACGCTGACGCAATAGGGGTAGATCACGCTTTGGGCCTGGATCACCTCGTAGGCCGTGCGGCCCCGGGTGGTCTCGAACTGCACCTTGATGATCTTGGGAGGTGCTCCCAGGCCGTTGAGCCATTCGCTGAAGATGCTCGTGCCGTAGCCGGAGAAGTCGATGCGCGTCAGCGGGACGCCCGGCTGGGCGCCGGTGGGCCCGAAGTCGCCGAACAGGATCTCCTCCACTGAGCTGGAGGTTCCGGGGGGGAAGTAGCCGGCCGGCGCCGGCGCCGGGCCGAGGAGCTCGTCCAGATAGCCCGTGCCGGCGGCCGGCAGCAGGAATCCGGCAAATATTGGGTCGGCGCCATTGACGATGCTGCTGGTGGTGGGGGCGACGGTCAGCGAGACCGCGGCGGAAAGCTGCGTGGAGCCGTTCAGCGCGAAGGTCGATGTTTGGCTGGTGAACGTTCCGCCCTGGGCGAGGAACTGCGACAGGAGTGGCCGACGCCGCCGGCCGACGCGTCGCGGCGGCGGCGCGTTGGGCTCGGCGATCACTCCCGCCAGCCCGAACGGCAGGCTGAAGATCGCCGCGAACGGTGTTCCGGCCGCAACGTTGCTGATGCTGCTGGTCAGCACCGGCTGGGGCGCAAAGGCAACCAGCTGCTGGTTATCTGGGGCCGCTAGCAGCAACGGCGGCCCGTCGGAGCCGGGAGCGGGGATCGGGACGGGGGGGTTGGGGGCGCTTCCCGGCGGATTCGGCGGCGCTTGGGCTTCGACCGACTCCCAGGTGACCTGCGGCAGCGCGAACACCGCCACATCGGCGCCGTTGAAAACGAGGGTCATGTCCGAAACCGCGAACGGGGCCGGTGTGGTCTGGGTGGAGGCAGCCATGCTCTCGGTCAGCTGGTCGTACACCACCTGCGGCTGGTCGCCGCTTCCGACGCCGGTCAGGGCCAACTGCCCGAGCGGCGGGGCGATCGCCACGCCGAAAAGGTCGACGTTGGTGGACAGGTCAAGCAGGGCCAGTGGGTAGAGCCCAGCGGGGGCTTCCTCCTGTGTGGCGTCCTGTGGGTTGACCGTCACAGCGCGCGGGGGCACGGCCAGGCTCGGGGAGGTGCCGGCGACCGTCGTTTGCAGGGCGCAGGTCATCTGCGGTAGCTGCGAGCCGTCCCAGCTGATCGTGGCGGTGAGTGTCCCGAGCTGGGTTGCGGTGTCCGGATCGACGGTCAGGGGCGTCTCGAAGGTGGCCGCGTAGGGATCGGGCAGCGTGGGCAGGATCCAGGCGATGTTGAACGCTTCGGCCAGTACGCCGGTGCTCAACTGGGTGCCGATGAGGGTGCCCCAGGCGATCAGCGCGGACGGGGAGTCCACGTGAAGCAAGGCGTTCTCCAGGGTCAGCGAAAGCTGCGGCAGGTCGGTCGTCGACGTGGTGGCCGTGATGATGGCCAGCGTGGGCGCCTGGCTGCCCAGCACGACCAGCGCCGCAGTGCCGCCGCCCTGGGAGGTGAACGGGATTCGGGTGCCGGCGCTGTCCACTGGCCGGTCGAGGTGGGCGATCAGCGCTCCGGTGGTGTACGTGATTTCGGCGGTGGTGGAGGCGTTCAGCACGAACGCTGAGTCGGTGACCGTGTCGAACTCGAGGGTGGCGAAGCGGCCGGCCGGAACGGCCTCCGGCCACAGGGACAGCGTGGTCGAGGACACCGTTCCGGCGCTGTCTGCGAGGACGAGCAGGACGCCGGAGGCAATCTCCAGCACCCAGCCGGCGACCGCGATTGTGTCCGCCAGCAGGCCGGTGGTCAGTGTTGCGCCCGTTCCGAGACTCAGGCGGGCCGCGCCGGGGCCGGCGGCCTCGGGCAGGGCCGTGATCGCGGTCGCGGCCAGCGGCAAAGTCCAGGCCGCGTCGGTGATCGGCGCAGACCCCGACGGGGCGAAGGCCTCGGAAAGTACCTGGGCGAAGGTGAATTCGGAGTGCAAAGCGGTGCAGGGGATCTCGACTTCGGGAAGTGCAGCGCCCAGTGTCGGGGCGCCCCCTGTCCACTGCAGATTGACGTTCGTGCCGTACGCGGTGGCACCGGACGCACCGACTGTCTTCAGCACCGCCGTCGAGGCGGTGAACTCGATAACGATCGCGGTGGGTGGCTGGGAGGCGGCGGCGGCGTCGGGGGAGCCCCCGCTGCCGCTCACCTGGGCGGGCCCGAGCGTGGCGGTGAGGGTCAGCGTGGAACCCGTCGGCGCCTCGTAGGTGCCGTTCTGGTAGACGAGCGGCTTGGTGCAGGCCATGGTGCCGCCGGTGATGGTGAACCCGGTGAATGCGCCGGCTGGGAAAGCCGCCCCCAGCAGGCTCGCCAGGAACCACACGCTGCCCGCCCCCAGCGTTAGCTCGCTGTCCAACACGGTGAGCACGGAGTCCGCGACCGGCAACACACCCAACGGTGCTGCGGCACCGGCGAATCCGATCTGCGCCGAGGTGGTGATCGGCAGCTGGTCGACCCAGTGCAATCCGCCGGCGGCATCCTGGAACGGCCCGTAGCTGTCGATGACTTCCCCGCCGCGGGCCCAGTCGGGAACACCGGTGGGATTGGCTGGCCCGGCCAACCCCGGGGTGCGAACCACGGCGATCGTCGTCGGGGCCGCGGCAGCGTGGGCCTGCTCCGCGAGCTGTTGTAGCTCGCTCTTGAGTGCCGGGCCGGCCACGGCTGTCTTCGTGTTCGGCGCGGTGGTGCGCAGCGCGGCCCCGGGGCCCAGGGCGATCGACGCCCCCGCGAGCGCTAGGCGCGCGGCGGTGAGCGTACTTGGGTCGACGCCAGGCGCGACTGTCCATCCGGAGGTCAGTTCCGAAAGTGACATCGCGAGCGCGTCCGCGGCGATTTGCTGCATCGGGCCCCTCCGTCC
>Ga0302326_10004395_pt1 | contig 32649 bp, 41 predicted proteins | sample Palsa_T0_3_FD_202264 | JGI IMG/M metagenome (GOLD analysis project Ga0302326, IMG submission 202264) | Peat permafrost microbial communities from Stordalen Mire near Abisko, Sweden - Palsa_T0_3 | ecosystem: Environmental > Terrestrial > Soil > Palsa > Peat permafrost | place: Sweden: Abisko...
GCGAGGGCGGGCGCACCGTCGGGGCCGGCGTCGTGTCAAAGATTCTGAAGTGATGACTCCAGGCCAGTAGCTCAATTGGCAGAGCGGCGGTCTCCAAAACCGCAGGTTGGGGGTTCGATTCCCTCCTGGCCTGCCAGCTTCTAGATGGTGTTTCGGACGGTAGGCGGCGATCAATTCGATGAACGATCAGGTTTCGGAAACAGGCGTCGGCGGGGGCGTGGACACCGCCAAGCTCGTGACGGCGATCCTGCTCGTGCTCGCCGGCATCGTTGGGTTTTATCTGCTGCACACGCAAGCCGACTGGCTGCGCTGGCTGGCGGTGCTTGCCGGCGTGGTGCTGGCGGCGGCGGTGTTCGGCTCCTCGGCGCGCGGCCAGGCGTTCTGGCAGTTCATGCTCGATGCGCGCCTCGAACTGCGCAAGGTGGTCTGGCCGAGCCGGCAGGAGACTGCCATGACCACCGCGGTGGTGTTCGGCTTCGTGATCATTGCCGGCCTGTTTTTCTGGGCACTGGACGTGTTCTTGTCGTGGGCCACGCGGCTTTTGACCGGACAAGGAGGCTGACCGTGGCGCTGCGTTGGTATGTGGTTCATGCCTATTCGAATTTCGAGCACCGCGTGGCCGAGGCGCTCAAGGAGCGCATCAAGCGCGACGGGCTGGAGAGCAAATTCGGCGACATCCTGGTGCCGACCGAAGAGGTGGTCGAGATGCGCGACGGGCAGAAACGCCGCAGCGAGCGCAAGTTCTACCCCGGCTACGTGCTGGTGCAGATGGAGATGGACGAGACCAGCTGGCACCTGGTGCGCGACGTGCCCAAGGTGCTCGGCTTCATCGGCGGCACCAGCGACAAGCCGGCGCCGATTTCCGAGAAGGAAGCGCTGCGGATCCTGCAGCGGGTCGAGGAGGGCGTTGATAAGCCACGCCCGAAAGTGCTGTTCGAGCCGGGGCAGGTCGTGCGCGTGGTGCATGGCCCGTTCAACGACTTCAACGGCGTGGTCGAGAGCGTCAATTACGAGAAGAACCGGCTGCAGGTCGCGGTCCAGATTCTCGGTCGCTCGACTCCGGTCGAGCTGGATTTCTCGCAGGTCGAGAAGGTTTGAGCCAACCGGCAATGGGGAGCCTCACGGCGTTCGCACCCATAAGGATGAATTGAATCATGGCAAAGAAAGTCAACGGTTACATCAAGCTGCAGGTTCCGGCCGGCGCGGCCAACCCGTCGCCGCCGATCGGTCCGGCGTTGGGCCAGCAGGGCGTGAACATCATGGAGTTCTGCAAGCAGTTCAATGCCCAGACCGGCAAGATCGAGAAGGGACTGCCGATTCCGACCGTGATCACGGTCTACTCCGACCGCAGCTTCACCTTCATCATGAAGACGCCGCCCGCCGCGGTGCTTATCCGCAAGGCCATCGGCATTGAAAAGGGCAGCGGCACGCCCAATACAGCCAAAGTCGGCAAGATTTCGCGCGCACAGCTGGAGGAGATTGCGAAGACCAAACAGCCGGATCTGACCGCCTCCGGGCTCGAGGCGGCCGTGCGCACCATCGCCGGCAGCGCTCGCAGCATGGGCGTCGACGTGGAGGGCCTCTAACATGGCCGCCACCGCCAAACGCATCAAGGCCTGGCAGGCCAAGCTCAAGCCGGGCAAGCAGTACCCGCTCGATGAGGCGCTGAGTCTGGTGAAGGAGTTCGCCACGGCGAAGTTCGCCGAGTCGATCGATGCCGCGGTGAACCTCGGCATCGATGCCAGCAAGTCCGATCAGCAGGTACGCGGCTCGACGGTCATGCCGCATGGCCTGGGCAAGTCGGTGCGGGTCGCGGTGTTCACGACCGGCAAGAACCAGGACGCTGCGCGCGCCGCCGGCGCCGACCTGGTCGGCCTCGAGGACCTGGCCGAGAAGGTCAAGGCCGGTGAGATCAATTTTGACGTCGTGGTCGCGAGCCCCGATGCGATGCGGGTGGTCGGACAGCTGGGCCAGATTCTCGGCCCGCGCGGGCTCATGCCGAACCCGAAGGTCGGCACCGTGACGCCCGACGTGGTCAATGCGATCAAGAACGCCAAGGCCGGCCAGGCGCGCTATCGCGTCGACAAGGCCGGCATCGTGCACTGTGCCATCGGCCGCGCCGGATTCGAGGTCGGTGCGCTCAAGGACAATCTGCTGGCTCTGATCGGCGATCTGCAGAAGGCCAAGCCGGCCGCCTCGAAGGGCGTCTATGTCAAGCGCATTACCTTGTCCTCGACCATGGGGCCGGGGATCGCGGTGGATCAGTCGACGCTGGGCCTGTGAAGGTCCGCGCGCAGGGTTGGCAGAGTTTTTCGATTTGGTGCGGGTCGGCGCTGGTCGCCGACCATCATCGAAGACCGCAGGCGAATCCCGATCGGGGGATTCTTAATAGCGAGCCTGCGCAGATGATGGTGAAACCCAAAGCCAGGGTCGTCCCTGGTGAGGATCACCGTCAAGGGTGGGAGGCGCCGCGGGGTGCTTCCTGTGTTTAAGGTGATCTTCAAGGCCAGGAGGTTCAATGGCTCTTAACCTGGAAGATAAGAAGGCGCTGGTGGCCGAGGTCAGCGCGGTGGCGGCGACGGCACTGTCCGTGGTCGCGGCCGAGTACCGAGGCTTGACGGTGTCGCAAATGACCGATCTGCGCTCGAAGGCGCGCTCGGCGGGCGTGTACGTGCGCGTGGTCAAGAACACGCTCGCGCGCAAGGCCATGGCCGGGACTTCGTTCGAGTGCATGAACCCGGTGCTGAAGGGGCCCTTGGTGCTGGCCTTCTCGAAGGACGATCCAGGCGCGGCAGCGCGCGTGGTCAAGGCCTTTGCGAAGGACAACGACAAGTTGGTCACGACGGCGGTGTCGCTCGGCGGGCAACTGCTGGCGCCATCCGCTCTGGACAAGGTGGCGAGTCTGCCGACCCGTGAGCAGGCGTTGAGCCAACTCATGGGCGTCATGAAGGCGCCGATCCAGAAGCTCGCGGCCACGCTCGCAGCGGCGCCATCCAAACTTGTGCGCACGCTGGCAGCGGTGCGCGATCAGAAGCAGGCCGCCGCGGCCTGATGCTGATTTCAGTCAACGTATTTCAGGAGTAGATGATCATGGCTGTATCCAAAGATGAAGTTCTCGACGCCATCTCCAAGATGAGCGTCATCGAGGTGGTCGAACTGATCGCCGACATGGAGAAGAAGTTCGGCGTGACGGCGGCCGCTCCGGTTGCCATGGTGGCCGGACCGGCGGCGGGCGGCGCGGCGGCGGCGGCGGTTGAGGAGCAGACGGAATTCACCGTCACCCTCAAGGAGTATCCGGCCGACAAGAAGGTCACCGTCATCAAGGTGATCCGCGAGATCACCGGTCTGGGTCTCAAGGAAGCCAAGGACCTGGTCGAGGGCGTGCCCTCGACGGTCAAGGAAGGCATCTCCAAGGCCGACGTCGACACAATAAAGAAGAAGCTCGAAGACACTGGCGCGAAGGTGGAGGTCAAATAGCCTCCATGGTTTGCTGCACCGCGTTTCGCGCGCGGGGGCGGAGTCGGCGGGCGCCGGCTCCTGCTCCCTGCGTGCGCGTTGATATTTTGCGAGGGTGACACGATGCCTTATTCATTCACCGAGAAAAAGCGCATCCGCAAGAATTTCGGCAAGCAGCCGAGCATTCTTGAGGTGCCTTATCTGCTGGCCATCCAACTCGACTCCTACCGCAGCTTCCTGCAGGCGGACACGAGCGAGGAGGCACGGCTGAGCACGGGCCTGCATGCGGCATTCAAGAGCGTGTTTCCGATCTCGAGCTACTCGGGCAACGCGGTGCTCGAATACGTCAACTACCGGCTCGGCGAGCCGGTATTCGACGTCAAGGAATGCCAGCTGCGCGGGCTGACCTACGCGGCGCCGTTGCGGGTGAAAGTGCGGCTGATCGTATACGACAAGGAAGCAGCCGGCGCCAAGAAGCCGATCAAGGACGTGCGCGAGCAGGAGGTCTATCTGGGCGAGTTGCCGCTCATGACCGACAACGGCACCTTCATCGTCAACGGCACCGAGCGCGTCATCGTCAGTCAGCTGCATCGCTCGCCGGGCGTGTTCTTCGATCATGACCGCGGCAAGACCCACTCCTCGGGCAAGCTGCTGTTCTCGGCGCGCATCATTCCCTATCGCGGCTCCTGGCTCGACTTCGAATTCGATCCCAAGGACTGCGTGTTCGCGCGCATCGACCGGCGCCGCAAGCTGCCGGTTTCGATCATCCTGCGTGCGCTCGGCATGAACGAGACCGAGATTCTCGATGTGTTCTTCGAGAAGAACACCTTCGAGCTCAAGAAGGACTCGGCGGCGATGCGGCTGGTGCCGCAGCGCCTGCGCGGCGAGACCGCGATTTTCGATATCAAGATCGGCGAGCAGATGATCGTCGAGGAAGGCCGCCGCATCACCGCGCGCCACGTGCGTCAACTCGAGGACTCCGGCGTCAAGCTGCTGCCGGTGCCGCGCGAGTACCTGTTCGGCAAGATCCTGGCCCACGATGTGGTCAACAAGGACACCGGCGAGATCATCGCCAAGGCCAATGAGGTGCTGACCGCGGCCAGCGTGCAGAAGCTGGTCGAGGCCGACATCACCGAAGTCAACACGCTCTATACCAACGACCTGGACCGCGGTCCGTACATTTCCGACACGCTGCGCATCGATCCGACCAAGACGCGCATGGAAGCGCTGGTGGAGATCTACCGCATGATGCGTCCGGGCGAGCCGCCGACCAAGGATGCGGCGGAGAACCTGTTCAACAACCTGTTCTTCAACAACGAGCGCTACGACCTCTCGGGCGTCGGCCGCATGAAGTTCAACCGCCGCGTCGGCCGCAAGGAGATCGTCGGCTCGCTGATCCTGTCGAAGGAGGACATCCTCGACGTGCTCAAGGTGCTGATCGACATCCGCAACGGCAATGGCACCGTGGATGACATCGATCACCTGGGCAATCGCCGCGTGCGCAGCGTCGGTGAGATGGCGGAGAACGCCTTTCGCGTCGGCCTGGTGCGCGTCGAGCGCGCAGTCAAGGAACGCCTGACGATCGCCGAGTCCGAGCCGCTGATGCCGCAGGAGATGATCAACGCCAAGCCGGTGGCGGCGGCGGTCAAGGAGTTCTTCGGCTCCTCGCAGCTCTCGCAGTTCATGGACCAGAACAATCCGCTGTCGGAAGTTACGCACAAGCGGCGCGTTTCGGCGCTCGGGCCTGGCGGGCTCACGCGCGAGCGCGCGGGCTTTGAAGTGCGCGACGTGCACCCGACGCACTATGGGCGGGTGTGCCCGATCGAGACGCCGGAAGGACCGAACATCGGACTGATCAACTCGCTGTCGGTGTACGCGCGCACCAATCAATACGGGTTCCTCGAGACCCCGTACCGGCGCGTGGACAACGGCCGCGTGACCGACCGCATCGATTATCTGTCGGCGATCGAGGAGGGCGAGTTCGCGATCGCGCAGGCCAATGCGCGCACCGGCGCCAATGGCGAGCTCGGCGACGAGCTGGTCTCGTGCCGCTTCCAGAGCGAGTTCACGCTGATGCCGCGCGAGCGCATCAATTACATGGACGTGTCGCCGAAGCAGATCGTGTCGGTGGCGGCCTCGCTGATCCCGTTCCTGGAGCACGACGACGCCAACCGCGCGCTCATGGGTTCCAACATGCAGCGCCAGGCGGTGCCGACGCTGCGCTCACAGACCCCGCTGGTGGGCACGGGCATGGAGCGGCCGGTGGCAATCGACTCCGGCGTGGCCGTGGTCGCGCGCCGCGGCGGCGCCATCGACTCGGTCGATGCCTCGCGCATCGTCGTGCGCGTGCATGACGACGAGACCCTGGCCGGCGAGCCGGGCGTGGACATCTACAACCTGACCAAGTACACGCGCTCGAATCAGAACACCTGCATCAACCAGCGGCCGCTGGTCAACGCCGGGGATACCATCGCGCGCGGCGATGTGCTGGCCGACGGACCCTCGACCGATCTGGGAGAACTGGCGCTGGGCCAGAACATGCTGGTCGCGTTCATGCCCTGGAACGGCTACAACTTCGAGGACTCGATCCTGATCTCCGAGCGCGTGGTGCAGGAGGATCGCTTCACCACCATCCACATCGAGGAGCTGACCTGCGTCGCGCGCGACACCAAGCTCGGTCCGGAGGAGATTTCGGCCGACATTCCCAATGTCGGCGATGCCGCGCTGGCCAAGCTCGATGAGGCCGGAATCGCCTTCATCGGCGCCGAAGTGCGTGCCGGGGACATCCTGGTCGGCAAGGTAACGCCCAAGGGCGAGACGCAGCTGACGCCCGAAGAGAAACTGTTGCGCGCGATCTTCGGCGAGAAGGCCTCGGATGTGAAGGACACCTCGCTGCGCGTGCCGCCCGGTATGGACGGCACCGTGATCGACGTGCGCGTGTTCACGCGCGATGGCATCGAGAAGGATTCGCGCGCGCAGGCGATCGAGAAGTCGGAGATCGAGCGGGTGCGCAAGGACCTGCAGGATCAGCGCCGCATTCTCGAGGAGGATCTGTTCCAGCGCGTGCGCGGCATGCTGCTCAATCACACCGCCGCGGGCGGCCCGAAGAAGCTCAAGGGCGGCACCAAGATCAACGCCGAGTACCTCGACGCGCTGCCGCGCGAGGAATGGTTCCAGATCCGTGTCGATGACGAGGAGGCCAACGGCCAGCTCGAGGCCGCGGCCGAGCGCATCCAGACGCAGCAGAAGGCGTTCGACAAGCGTCTGGAGGAGAAGCGCGCCAAGATCACCGCCGGCGACGATCTGGCACCCGGCGTGCTCAAGATGGTCAAGGTGTATCTGGCGGTCAAACGCCGGGTCCAGCCGGGCGACAAGATGGCCGGCCGTCACGGCAACAAGGGCGTGATCTCGACCATCGTGCCGGTGGAGGACATGCCGTACCTCGAAGACGGTACCCCGGTGGACATCGTGCTCAATCCGCTGGGCGTGCCCTCGCGAATGAACGTCGGCCAGGTGCTCGAGACGCATCTGGGCTGGGCGGCGAAGGGGCTGGGACTCAAGATCGGACGCATGATCGACGCGCAGGCGCAGGCCTCGGAGCTGCGGGCGTTCTTCGAGAAGATCTACAACGAGACCGGCGGCCAGAAGGAGCGCTTCGGCGAGTTCAACGACAAGGAAGTGTTCGAGCTGGCGCGCAACCTCAAGGAAGGCGTGCCGATGGCGACGCCGGTGTTCGACGGCGCCGGGGAGGCGGACATCAAGGGTCTGCTGGCGCTGGCCGAGGTGCCGTTGTCGGGCCAGACCTGGCTGTATGACGGCCGCACCGGCGAGCGCTTCGATCGCCAGGTGACCGTGGGCTACATGTACATGCTCAAGCTCAACCACCTGGTCGATGACAAGATGCACGCGCGTTCGACCGGCCCGTACAGTCTGGTCACACAGCAGCCGCTGGGTGGCAAGGCGCAGTTCGGCGGCCAGCGCTTCGGCGAGATGGAGGTCTGGGCGCTGGAGGCCTATGGCGCCTCCTACACGCTGCAGGAGATGCTCACGGTCAAATCGGACGACACGATCGGGCGCACTGCCATGTACAAGAGCATCGTCGACGGCAATCACGAGATGAAGGCTGGCATGCCCGAGTCTTTCAACGTCCTGGTCAAGGAAATCCGTTCGCTCGGCATCAACATGGAACTCGAGCAGGACTAGAGGCGACAGCCTCGAGGTAACTCAATGAAAGATCTACTCAAGCTTTTCAAGCAGCAGGCACCGGTCGAACATTTCGACTCGATCAAGATCGGCCTGGCCTCACCCGAGATGGTACGGGCCTGGTCGTACGGCGAGGTGCGCAAGCCCGAGACGATCAACTACCGCACCTTCAAACCGGAGCGGGACGGCCTGTTCTGCGCCAAGATCTTTGGCCCGGTCAAGGACTACGAGTGCCTGTGCGGCAAGTACAAGCGCCTCAAGCATCGCGGCGTGGTGTGCGAGAAGTGCGGCGTCGAGGTCACGCAGTCCAAGGTGCGGCGCGAGCGCATGGGCCACATCGAGCTCGCGAGCCCGGTGGCGCACATCTGGTTCCTCAAGTCGCTGCCCTCGCGCATAGGCCTGATGCTGGACATGACGCTGCGCGAAATCGAGCGCGTGCTGTATTTCGAGGCCTTCGTCGTCATCGATCCAGGCATGACGCCGATGCAGCGAGGCCAGCTGCTGACCGACGAGATGTACCTCGAAGCGATCGAGGAACACGGCGATGAGTTCGATGCCCGCATGGGCGCCGAGGCCGTGTTCGAGCTGCTGCGCACGATGGAGCTCAAGGCGGAAGTCATCAAGGTGCGCGAGGACATGGGCGCGACCGCGTCCGAAACCAAGCTCAAGCGCCTGTCCAAGCGTCTGAAGCTGTGCGAGTCGTTCATCGACTCGGGCAACAAGCCCGAGTGGATGGTCATGACGGTGCTGCCGGTGCTGCCACCGGACCTGCGGCCATTGGTGCCGCTCGATGGCGGCCGCTTTGCGACTTCGGATCTGAACGATCTGTATCGCCGCGTGATCAACCGCAACAATCGCCTGCGCCGCCTGCTCGAGCTGTCGGCCCCGGATATCATCGTGCGCAACGAGAAGCGCATGCTGCAGGAAGCGGTCGATGCGCTGCTCGACAACGGCCGCCGAGGGCGGGCAATCACCGGCACCAACCGGCGACCGCTGAAGTCGCTGGCCGACATGATCAAGGGCAAGCAGGGCCGGTTCCGCCAGAACCTCTTGGGCAAGCGCGTCGACTACTCCGGCCGTTCGGTCATCGTGGTCGGCCCGACGCTGCGCCTGCACCAGTGCGGGCTGCCGAAGAAGATGGCGCTCGAACTGTTCAAGCCGTTCATTTTCCACAAGCTGCAACTGCGCGGCGAAGCCTCGACCATCAAGGCCGCCAAGCGCCTGGTGGAGCGTGAGGGACCGGAAGTCTGGGACATCCTCGAAGAGGTCATCCGCGAACATCCGGTGCTGCTCAACCGTGCGCCGACCCTGCATCGCCTCGGCATTCAGGCCTTCGAGCCGGTGCTGATCGAGGGCAAGGCGATCCAGCTGCATCCGCTGGTGTGCACGGCCTTCAACGCCGACTTCGACGGCGACCAGATGGCGGTACACGTGCCGCTGTCGCTGGAAGCGCAGCTCGAGGCGCGCGCGCTGATGATGTCATCGAACAACATCCTCTCGCCCGCCAATGGCGATCCGATCATCGTCCCCTCGCAGGACGTGGTGCTCGGTCTGTATTACCTGACGCGCGAGAAAGTCGGGGCCACCGGTGAGGGCATGTTCTTCACCGACGTGCAGGAAGCACACCGCGCCTACGAGAGCCGCACGGTGGATCTGCAGGCCAAGGTCAAGGTGCGCCTGCGCGAGTACGTGCAGCAGGACGGCGAGCTCAAGGCCCGCCGCCGGCTGATTGCGACCACGGTGGGTCGGGCGCTGCTGTCGGAGATCCTGCCGCGCGGCCTGTCGTTCGACATCATCAATCAGGACATGACCAAGAAGACCATCTCGGCCTGCATCAATGCCTGCTATCGCGTGCTCGGCCTGAAGGAGACCGTGATCTTCGCCGACCAGCTCATGTACATGGGCTTTCACTATGCGACCCGTTCGGCAGTGTCCTTCGGCATCGACGACATCGTGATTCCGGAGCAGAAGACCAAGCTGGTGGCCGCGGCCGATCGCGAGGTCAAGGAAATCCAGGACCAGTACGCTTCGGGTCTGGTCACCAACGGCGAGCGTTACAACAAGGTGGTCGACATCTGGTCGCGCGCCAACGATCAGGTCGCCAAGGCGATGATGGAGAAGCTCGGCACCGAGGAGGCGATCGACAGCCGCGGCGTCAAGCAGCGACAGAAGTCCTTCAACTCCATCTTCATGATGGCCGATTCCGGCGCGCGCGGTTCGGCGGCGCAGATCCGCCAGCTCGCCGGCATGCGCGGCCTCATGGCCAAGCCCGACGGTTCGATCATCGAGACCCCGATCACGGCGAACTTCCGTGAAGGTCTCAACGTGCTGCAGTACTTCATCTCAACGCACGGCGCCCGCAAGGGCTTGGCCGATACCGCACTGAAGACGGCGAACTCCGGCTATCTGACGCGCCGGCTGGTCGACGTGGCGCAGGATCTGGTGGTGACCGAGGAGGACTGCGGCACCGCCAATGGACTGGTCATGGCGCCACTGGTCGAGGGCGGAGACGTGGTCGAGGGCCTCGGCGAGCGCGTGCTCGGCCGCGTGACCGCGACCGACGTGCACCGGCCGGGCAAGGACGATGTGCTGGTTGCCGCCGGTACCCTGCTCGATGAGCATCTGGTACGCCTGCTCGAACAGGAGGGCGTCGATCAGATCGACGTGCGCTCTCCGATCACCTGCCGCACCCGCTATGGCGTATGCAGCAAGTGTTACGGACGCGATCTTGCCCGAGGCCGGCTGATCAACATCGGCGAGGCGGTCGGCGTGATCGCGGCACAATCGATCGGCGAGCCCGGAACGCAGCTGACGATGCGCACCTTCCACATCGGTGGCGCGGCCTCGCGGGCCGCGGCTGCCAGCAGCGTCGAGATTCGCAACAAGGGCACGCTGCGCTTTCATCACATCAAAACCGTGGAGCACGAGAAGGGTCACCTGGTGGCCGTGTCGCGTTCGGGCGAGATCGGCGTGGTCGATGAGTTCGGTCGCGAGCGCGAGCGCTACAAGATTCCCTACGGCGCGACCATTACCGCCAAGGAAGGTGCGACGGTTCAGGGCGCGCAGGTCGTGGCCACGTGGGACCCGCATACCCATCCGGTCGTGACCGAGGTTGCCGGCTTCATCAAGTTCCAGGACTTCGTCGACGGCATGACGGTTGCCACCCAGGTCGATGAGGTCACGGGACTGTCCTCCACGGTGGTCATGGACGCCAAGCAGCGCGGCGGCAAGGATCTGAAGCCGACCATCAAGCTGCTCAACAGCAAGGGCAAGGAAGTCACCTTCGCCAACACGGTGATTCCGGCCGTGTACACGCTGCCCTCGGGTGCGCTGATCAATCTCGAGGACGGCGCCAAGGTGTCGATCGGCGACATCATCGCTCGCATCCCGCAGGAGTCTTCCAAGACCCGTGACATCACCGGCGGTCTGCCGCGCGTGGCGGATCTGTTCGAGGCACGCAAACCGAAGGATCCGGCGATCCTGGCGGAGAAGACCGGTACGGTCAGCTTCGGCAAGGAGACCAAGGGCAAGCGGCGCCTGGTGATCACCAGCGACGATGCCGAGAAGTACGAGGAGCTGATTCCCAAGTGGCGTCAGCTCAACGTGTTCGAGGGCGAGACGGTCGAGCGTGGTGAGGTCATCGCCGACGGCGAGCCCAATCCGCACGACATCCTGCGCCTGCAGGGCGTCGAAGCGCTGGCGAACTATCTGGTGCGCGAGATCCAGGACGTCTATCGTCTGCAGGGCGTAAAGATCAACGACAAGCACATCGAGGTCATCATCCGCCAGATGCTGCGCAAGACCGAGGTGGTCGCGATCGGCGAGACCACGCTGCTGCGCGGCGAGCAGATCGATCGCTCGCGGGCGCTCGACATCAATGATCGGGTCGAAACCGAGGGCAAGCAGGCGGCGCGCCTGCAGCCGGTGCTGCTCGGGATCACCAAGGCCTCGCTGGCAACGGAGTCGTTCATCTCGGCCGCATCGTTCCAGGAGACCACGCGCGTGCTGACCGAAGCCGCGGTACGCGGCCTCAAGGACGACCTGCGCGGACTGAAGGAGAACGTCATCGTCGGACGGCTGATTCCGGCCGGTACGGGCTTCGCGGCCCACGCGCACCGGCGGCGCAAGCTCGATGAGAGCGGACGGCGCAGCTTCATGGACGTTGGCGGCGCGGTCGGCGAGATGGAGGATGCCCCGGTCAGTGAGGAAGAAAGCGCGGCGGGCTGAAGGCCCGCAAGGCTGAAGGCCCGCAAGGCTAAAGGCCCGTAGGCGCGGTTGACATGCCCCGGCGTCGCCTGGACCAGTGCGGTCCGCGCGCCGGGGCTTTTTTTTGCAAATCGAGTGTTATGACAGAAGTAATAACACCGAAAAAAACCCAGCGCCTTGATTCAGGCCGAAGCGCTCTATAGGCTGCGCGCCCGCTTATGCTCAACTTCACCGACCTCAGTATCCGTCGCGGCAAACGCCCGCTGTTCACCGGCGCCAGCTTCAGCCTGTTTCGCGGCGAGAAGGTCGGCATCACCGGCGAGAACGGCAGCGGCAAGTCGAGTCTGCTGTCGCTGGTGCGCGGTGAGATTCAGCCCGAGGCCGGCAGTTTCGACATGCCGGCGAATCTGTCGCTGGCGCATGTCTCCCAGGAATTGCTGGCCACGGACGCCGAGGCGATCGAGTTCGTGCTCGATGGCGATGCTGAGCTGCGCGCGGTCGAGCGCGAGCTCGCGGCGGCCGAGCATGCCGATGACGGCCTGCGGCTCGGGGAATTGCACGGCCGCTATGCCGCGATCGGCGGCTACGACGCGCGCGCTCGCGCCGGGCAGCTCATGCACGGCCTGGGGTTCTCCAGCCTGGATGAGACGCGCGCGGTGCGCACCTTCTCCGGCGGCTGGCGCGTGCGCCTGAACGTCGCGCAGGCGCTCATGTGCCGCTCGGATCTGCTGCTGCTCGATGAGCCCACCAACCACCTCGATCTCGACGCTATCCTGTGGCTGGAGGGCTGGCTGCGCGAGTATCCCGGCACGCTGCTGTTGATCGCGCATGACCGCGAGTTCCTCGACCGGGTCACCAACCGCATCGTGAACCTCGAGCATGGGCACGCGCGCGCCTATCGCGGCAACTATTCGGCCTTCGAGACGCAGCGCGCCGCCGAGTTGGCCGAGCAGGCGGCGCTGTTTACGCGCCAGCAGCGCGAGATCCGCCACATGGAGTCCTTCGTCGAGCGCTTTCGCGCCAAAGCCAGCAAGGCACGCCAGGCCCAGAGCCGGCTCAAAGCGCTCGAACGCATGCAGCGCATTGCCCCGGCGCATGTGGACTCGCCGTTCGAGTTTTCGTTTGCGACCCCCGCGAAGCTGCCGCGGCCGCTGCTCGCGCTCGAGAATCAGTCGGCCGGCTACGAGGGTCGAGCGATCCTCGAGGCGGTGAATCTCACGATCGCGCCCGGGGATCGGATCGCACTGCTGGGACGCAACGGCGCCGGCAAATCCACGCTCATGAAGCTGCTGGCCGGGCAGCTGCCGGCGCTCGGCGGCGTGCGCACTGAGGCGCGCGACCTGCGCCTGGGCTACTTCGCGCAGCATCAGCTCGAGCAGCTGGTCCTCAAGGACTCCCCGGTGCAGCAGCTGCGGGACCTCGATGAGCGCCTGCGCGGGGAGCGCGCCCGTGCACCGGACCAGGATCTGCGCGATTTTCTGGCCGGGTTCGGCTTTCGCGGCGACCGGGTGTTCGAGCCGGTGGCGCCGTTCTCGGGCGGCGAGAAGGCTCGGCTGGTGCTGGCGCTGGTGGCCTACCAGCGTCCGAATCTGTTGCTGCTCGATGAGCCGACCAATCACCTGGACCTGGAGATGCGACAGGCCCTGGCGGTGGCCTTGCAGGACTATGAGGGCGCGGTGGTGCTGGTCTCCCACGACCGGCATCTGCTCAGTACCGTGGTCGATGAGTTTCGCCTGGTGGCGCACGGCCGCGCCGAACCCTTCGATGGCGACCTCGAGGACTATGCGCGCTGGCTCGCGAGCAGCTCCGCGACCGCGCCCGCGCCCGCGAGCCCGTCCGCCCCGGCGCCGGTGGCCGCCGAGTCGGCTGAGGCGCGCAAGCAGCGCAAGCGCGCCGAGGCACAGCAGCGAGCCGCCCTGGGTCCGATGCGCGCCGCCATCGCCGAACACGAGCGGGAACTCGAGCGCCTGAGCGCCGAGCGCCTGCGCCTGGAGCGCGAGCTGCTGAAAGCGAGCACGGCGGCGGATTCCGGGCGCATCCCCAAGCTGCTGCAGGAACAGGCGCGGGTCGCACGCTCAATCGCGGCAGTGGAGTCGGCCTGGGTGCGCTCGAGCGAACAGCTCGAGACGCTGCTGAGCCGTTAGCGCGTTGCGGTGCAGTGCAGCAAGGCGTTGACTTGGCAGCAGTTGCTACCTAGAATCGCCGGCCTTTGTGGGTCCGGCCCATTGGCTGCCTGACCCAAAAACAGCGATCGAGTGCGCCGGGCCGTCCCGTTAAGGGACGGCCCGTCGCTTCTCGTCAGCCGCCACATTATTAGATTTGGAATGCTGGAGTTGCGAATGGCCACTACCGGTCAGTTGATCCGTCAGCCGCGGCAGGTACGCGCTGAGAAAACCAAGGTGCCGGCTCTGGGGGCCTCGCCGCAGAAGCGCGGCGTGTGCACGCGCGTGTACACCACCACGCCAAAGAAGCCGAATTCCGCGCTGCGCAAGGTCGCGCGCGTACGGCTGACCAACGGTTACGAGGTGTCGAGCTACATCGGTGGCGAAGGCCACAATCTGCAGGAGCACTCGGTGGTGCTGATCCGCGGCGGCCGCGTCAAGGATCTTCCGGGCGTGCGCTATCACACGGTGCGCGGCACGCTCGACTGCGCCGGGGTGGGCAACCGCAAGCAGGGTCGCTCCAAGTACGGCGCCAAGCGGCCGAAGAAATAACAGAGGTATCAAAGAATGTCCCGTCGTGCCGCGGCGCCGAGCCGCACCATTCTCCCGGATCCCAAGTTCCACAGCGACATGCTGGCCAAGTTCATGAATGTGGTCATGCACAGCGGCAAGAAATCCGCTGCCGAACACATTCTTTATGGCGCGATCGAGCGCATCACCGAGAAGACCGGCCGCCAGGCCGGTGAGGCGCTCGAGCTGCTTTCGCAGGCGCTGGATAACGTCAAGCCGGTGGTCGAGGTGAAGTCCCGACGCGTGGGCGGCGCGACCTACCAGGTGCCGGTCGAGGTGCGCGCCAGTCGCCGCCAGACGCTGGCGATGCGCTGGGTGATCGAGGCGGCGCGTGATCGCAGCGAGAAATCCATGGCGTTCCGCCTGGCGCACGAACTGCTCGATGCGGCCGAGAACCGCGGTGCTGCCGTGCGCAAGCGCGAGGACACGCACCGCATGGCCGAGGCCAACAAGGCCTTCGCGCATTACCGCTGGTAACCAAGAGGAGTAGGAGCAGATCGTGGCACGTGCGACGCCCATCGAGCGCTATCGGAACATCGGCATCTCGGCGCATATCGACGCCGGCAAGACCACGACCACCGAGCGCATCCTGTTTTACACCGGCGTATCGCACAAGATCGGCGAGGTACACGATGGCGCGGCGGTGATGGATTACATGGAACAGGAACAGGAGCGCGGCATCACGATCACCTCGGCCGCGACCACCTGCTTCTGGAGCGGGATGGAGAAGAACTTCCCGGAACACCGCATCAACATCATCGACACCCCGGGACACGTCGACTTCACGATCGAAGTCGAGCGCTCGCTGCGGGTGCTCGACAGCGCGGTGGCATTGTTCGACTCGGTTGCCGGCGTACAGCCGCAGTCCGAGACGGTGTGGCGGCAGATGAACCGCTATGGCGTGCCGCGCATCGCCTTCGTCAACAAGATGGATCGCGCCGGCGCGAATTTTCTGCGCTGCGTCGATATGATTCGCACGCGCCTGCGCGCCAATCCGGTCCCGATCCAGCTGCCGATCGGCTCGGAAGATAACTTCGAGGGCGTGGTCGACCTGATCCGGATGAAGGCCATCTACTGGGACATGGAAACCCAGGGAATGAAGTTCGAATATCGCGACGTGCCGCCGTCGATGCAGGCCGAATGCCTGGATTGGCGCGCCAAGTTGATCGAGGCCGCGGCTGAGGGCGATGAGGATCTGACCACCAAGTACCTCGAGGGCGACGCGCTCAGCGTCGAGGAGATCAAGCGCGGACTGAAGGCACGGGCGCTCAAGAGCGAGGTGGTGCTGTGCATGTGCGGCACCGCCTTCAAGAACAAGGGCGTGCAGGCGCTGCTCGACGCAGTAATCGAGTTCATGCCTTCGCCGGCGGAGATGCCGCCGGTCAAGGGCATCGACTCGGACGGCGAGCCCATCACCCGCACCGCCAATGACAATGAGCCGTTCGCGGCGCTGGCGTTCAAGATCCTGAATGACCCGTTCGTCGGCAATCTGACCTTTTTCCGCGTCTATTCCGGCACGCTGAACTCGGGCGACACGGTGTACGTGCCGACCAAGGATCGCAAGGAACGCATTGGCCGGCTGCTGCAGATGCATGCCAACGAGCGCAGCGAGATCAAGGAAGTTCGCGCCGGCGACATCGCCGCGGCCGTGGGCCTCAAGGACGTGATCACCGGCGATACCCTGTGCGATCTGGACGAGGTCATCACGCTCGAGAAGATGATCATTCCGATTCCGGTGATCTCGGTCGCCGTCGAACCCAAGACCAAGGCCGACCAGGAAAAGATGGGCATGGCGCTGCAGCGCCTGGCCAAGGAAGATCCATCGTTCCGCGTCTCGACCGATGAGGAATCCGGCCAGACGATCATCTCCGGCATGGGCGAGCTGCACCTGGAGATCATCGTCGATCGCATGAAGCGCGAGTTCAAGGTCGAGGCCAATGTCGGCAAACCGCAGGTCGCGTATCGCGAGACCATCCGCGGCAAGGTCGAGTCCGAGGGTAAACACGTCAAGCAGTCGGGCGGCCGCGGTCAGTACGGTCACGTGTGGCTCAAGATCGAACCCAACGAGACCGGCAAGGGCGTGGAGTTCGTCAACGGCATCACCGGCGGATCGGTACCGCGCGAATTCATTCCGGCGGTCGAGAAGGGCGTGGTCGAGGCCTGCAGCACCGGGGTCATTGCCGGCTATCCGGTCGTGGATGTGAAGGTCACGCTGTTCGACGGTTCGTATCATGACGTCGACTCGGACGAAATATCGTTCCGCATGGCGGCCATCTTCGGCTTCAAGGACGGCTTTCGCCGCGCCAAGCCGGTCATCCTCGAGCCGATTATGAAGGTCGAGGTCGTCACGCCCGAGGATTACATGGGCGATGTGATCGGCGATCTCAATCGCCGCCGCGGCCAGATCATGAGCATGGAGGACACGCCGGCGGGCAAGACCGTCACCGCCGAAGTGCCGTTGTCCGAGATGTTCCAGTACGCGACCACCGTGCGCTCGATGAGCCAGGGCCGCGCCACCTTCACGATGGAATTCGGCAAGTACATGGAAGTGCCTGCCAACATCGCCGAAACCATCATCAAGAAATAGCACGGAGCTGGCGCCGTTCTGCCGCATACAGATAGATTTTCGAGAGGTTTACGACTATGTCCAAGGAAAAATTCGAACGCACCAAGCCGCACGTAAACGTGGGCACGATTGGGCACGTGGATCATGGCAAGACGACGCTGACGGCGGCGCTGACCAAGGTGATGGCCGAGACCTACGGCGGCACTTTTATGGCGTACGACCAGATCGACAAGGCACCGGAGGAGAAGGCGCGCGGGATCACGATCTCCACCGCGCACGTGGAGTATCAGAGCAAGGCCCGTCACTACGCTCATGTGGACTGTCCCGGGCACGCGGACTACGTGAAGAACATGATCACGGGAGCGGCGCAGATGGACGGGGCGATCCTGGTGGTGTCGGCCGCGGATGGGCCGATGCCGCAGACGCGCGAGCACATTCTGCTGGCCCGCCAGGTGGGGGTGCCGTACATCGTGGTGTACATGAACAAGGCCGACATGGTGGATGACAAGGAGCTGCTGGAGCTGGTGGAGATGGAGGTGCGCGAGCTGCTCACGGTGTACAAGTTTCCCGGCGAGGACACCCCGATCATCATTGGCAGCGCGCTCAAGGCGCTGGAAGGGGACAAGAGCGAGGTGGGGGTGCAGTCGGTGATCAAGCTGGTGGAGGAGATGGACAAGTACATTCCCATCCCCAAGCGCGATATTGAGAAGCCGTTTTTGATGCCCGTGGAGGACGTATTTTCGATCTCCGGGCGCGGCACGGTGGTGACCGGGCGCATAGAGCGCGGGATAGTGAAGATCAATGATGAGGTGGAGATCATCGGGCTGAAGGCCACGACCAAGACGATCTGCACGGGCGTGGAGATGTTCCGCAAGCTGCTGGATGAGGGGCGAGCCGGGGACAACGTGGGGGTGCTGCTGCGCGGCACCAAGCGCGAGGAGGTCGAGCGCGGGCAGGTGCTGGCCAAGCCGGGCAGCATTACCCCGCACACGCAGTTCGAGTGCGAGGTGTATGTGCTGACCAAAGAGGAAGGCGGGCGGCACACGCCGTTTTTCAAGGGTTATCGGCCGCAGTTTTATTTTCGCACTACCGACGTGACCGGGATGATCGAGCTGCCGGGCAACACCGAGATGGTCATGCCGGGGGACAACATCAAGATGACGGTGGATCTGATTGCCCCGATCGCGATGGAGGAGGGCCTGCGCTTTGCGATCCGCGAGGGCGGGCGCACCGTCGGGGCCGGCGTCGTGTCAAAGATTCTGAAGTAATTTATGGCCAACCAAAATATACGCATCCGCCTCAAGGCCTTCGATCATCGCCTGATCGACAACTCGGCCCGTGAGATCGTCGAAACGGCGCGCCGCACCGGCGCCACCGTGCGCGGTCCGGTGCCATTGCCGACCAAGATGGAGCGCTTCACGCTGCTGATTTCCCCGCACGCCGACAAGGACGCGCGCGATCAGTACGAGCTGCGCACCCACAAGCGCCTGATGGATATCCTGAACCCCACCGACAAGACCGTCGACGCGCTCATGCGTCTGGAATTGCCGGCCGGCGTGGACGTACAGATCAGGCTGAACTGAGCGCCGGTCCGGCATTGCCTGTCGGGTCGCCGGCCTATATACTGCGCGCCCTTTTCGCCCCCGGGGCCCAACCCCCCCGGGAGCGCAAGTTTCCGCGAAAGCGGCATCGGGCGAGGTTGGGGCCGGCATGGGCTCCAAGACCACTCGAGAGCAACGGCGCCTGACGCGCTGCCCTCCTGTAGTCAAACCCCGAGCAAGTGATTCGGCGCGCACCAATCGTAGTGCGTGCCTTTTGAGAGGATTTTGTTCATGGCAATCGGTCTGGTCGGCCGCAAGTGCGGCATGACACGTATTTTCACGGACGCGGGTGAATCCGTGCCCGTGACCGTGGTCGAGGTGCTCCCGAATCGGGTCACCCAGCTCAAGTCCGTCGATCACGACGGCTACCTGGCGGTGCAGGTGACCTTCGGGACGCGCCGACCGCAATTGCTGAGCAAGGCGGCCGCCGGGCATTTTGCCAAGGCAAAGGTCGAGCCGGGCCGCGGCTTGATCGAGTTCCGCCTGCGAGGCAGCGACGGCGCCGACCTCAAGCTCGGCAGCGAACTCAAGGTAGACCTGTTCAGCGAGGGCCAGGCGGTCGACGTGACCGGTGTGACCATCGGCAAGGGCTACGCCGGGGTCATGAAGCGCCACAACTTTGCCGGCGGCATGGCGACCCACGGCGCCTCGCTGACGCATCGCACGCCGGGATCCATCGGCCAGCGCCAGACCCCGGGTCGCGTGTTTCCGGGCAAGCGCATGTCGGGCCATATGGGCGTTGTGCGGCGCACCACCGAGAATCTCAAGGTCGTCGGTGTCGACCTGCCGCGCAATCTGCTGCTGATTCGCGGCGCGGTGCCGGGCTCTGAAGGCGGCAACGTGGTCGTGCGCGCCTCGGTCAAGGCGGCCCGACGTGCGGCCCGCAAGGTCGTCGTACCCCATAAGGTCGCAGCGCCCGCCAAGGCCGCGGCGACCAAGAAGTAACGGCCATGAAGCTTAAAGTTGCCAACGGCGGCGCGGAGCTCGCGGTCTCGGATGAGACCTTCGGCCACGAGTTCAACCAGGCGCTCGTATTCCAGGTGGTCAACGCCTACATGGCGGCGGCCCGCTCGGGCACCAAGGCGCAGAAAACCCGGGCCGAAGTGCGCGGCGGCGGCAGGAAGCCTCATGCCCAGAAGGGCACGGGCTCGGCGCGCGCAGGCTCGATTCGCAGCCCGATCTGGGTTGGCGGCGGACGCGCGTTTGCGGCCAAGCCGCGCGATTTCACGCAGAAGGTCAACCGCAAGATGTATCGCGGCGCGATCCGCTCGATGCTGTCCGAACTGGTACGCCAGGATCGTCTGATCGTCACCGCCTCCTTGTCACTTGATGCCCCGAAGACGCGCTTGCTGGTGGCACAGCTCAAGTCCCTGGCGCTCGAGAACGTGCTGATCATCGTCGAGGCGGCGGATGAGAAGCTCGAGCTGGCGGCGCGCAACCTGCCGCATGTGGAGCTGCTGTCCGCTGCGGCCGTCAATCCGGTCAGCCTGGCACGGCACGACAAGGTGCTGGCCACGGTCGGTGCCGTGAAGCTGCTCGAGGAGCGCCTGCAATGACCGCGACGCGCAAGCCGCTGGGACGCGAAGGACTCATGAACGTGCTGCTCGCGCCGCACGTGACCGAAAAGACTTCCCTCGGGCTGCAGGAGCGCAATCAATACGCGTTCCGTGTGCGCCGGGAGGCCACACGCACGGACGTGCGCCGTGCCGTGGAGCTCATGTTCGAGGTCAAGGTCGAGGGCGTGCAGGTGGTCAATCAGCCGGGCAAGAAGCGCCGCTTCGGCGCGCGCAACGGCCGCACCCAGGACTGGAAGAAAGCCTACGTGCGACTGGCCGAAGGCCAGAGCATCGATTACGAAGCGCAGGGCAAGCGCTGAGAGCGTAAGGAACATCACCCATGGCCCTGATCAAATTCAAACCCACATCGCCCGGTACGCGCTTTCAGGTGCGTATCAGCAAGAGCCATCTGTACAAGGGCGGCCCGTACGAGCCGCTCACGGTCGCGGCCAGCCGCACCGGTGCGCGCAATCATTTCGGCCGCATCACCACGCGCCATATCGGCGGCGGCTCGCGTCAGAAGTACCGCCTGATCGATTTCCGTCGCGACAAGGACGGCATCGTTGGCGTGGTCGAGCGCGTCGAATACGACCCGAACCGTACTGCTCATATCGCGCTGGTGCGCTACAGCGACGGCGAACGCCGCTACATCCTCGCGCCCAAGGGCGTGAGCGACGGGGACGAGATCCGCTCGGGCAGCGAGGCGCCGATCAAGGCCGGCAGCGCCATGGCATTGCGGCACATTCCGGTCGGTTCGCTGGTGCATAACATCGAGCTCAAGCCCGGGCGCGGTGGCCAGCTGGCGCGCAGCGCCGGCAGCTCGGCCTCCTATACCTCGCGCGAAGGCGTCCATGCCTATCTGCGGCTGAAGTCCGGCGAGACCCGCAAGGTGCACGTCGATTGCCGCGCCACGATCGGTGAGCTCGCCAACGACGAGCACAACCTGCGCAAGTACGGCAAAGCCGGCGCCAAGCGCTGGCTGGGCATACGTCCGACGGTGCGTGGTCTGGCCATGAATCCGGTCGATCACCCGCACGGCGGCGGCGAGGGCAAGTCCGGACAGGGCAATCCGCACCCGGTTTCACCCTGGGGCTGGCAAACCAAGGGCAAGAAGACGCGCCGTAACAAACGCACCAGCAACATGATCGTGCAACGGAGGAAATAAGCGTGCCTCGTTCGTTGAAGAAAGGTCCGTTTGTGGATCTGCACCTGGCCAAGAAGGTGCAGGTGGCAGTGCAGAAGAGCGATCGCCGGCCGATCAAGACCTGGTCGCGCCGCTCGATGGTGATTCCCGACATGGTCGGATTGACGATCGCGATCCACAACGGCAAGCAGCACATCCCGGTCCTGGTGACCGAGAACATGGTCGGCCACAAACTCGGCGAATTCTCTCCGACGCGACTGTTCAAGTCGCATTCGGGCGATCGCAAAGTGACTAGCGCGGAGTAATGCGATGCAGGTGACCGCTCGACTGCGCCATGCGCGCATCTCGCCGCAGAAATGCCGGCTGGTAGCCGACACGGTGCGCGGCAAGGGCGTGGGCAATGCGCTCGCCACGCTGAAGTTCATGCCGAAGAAGGGCGCGGCGCTGGTGCTCAAGGTATTGGAGTCGGCCATCGCCAATGCCGAGAACAATCTCGGCGCCGATATCGATGAGCTCAAGATCAACCGCATCGAGGTCGACGTGGCGCCGGTGCTCAAGCGCTTCGCGGCGCGCGCCAAGGGCCGCGGCAGCCGCATCGTCAAGCGCAACAGCCACATCACGATTCAGGTCAGCGACGGCAGGAAGGACTAGTCATGGGCCAGAAGGTCAATCCGCTGGGCATACGACTCGGTATCACGCGCGACTGGACGTCGAAGTGGTATGCCAGCAAGAAGCAGTTCCCGCTGCTGGTGCACACCGATTTTCTGGTGCGCGAATTCCTGAAGAAGAAGCTGGCCGATGCCTCGGTCAGCCGGGTGCTGATCGAGCGTGCGGCCAAGAAGGTCAACATCACGATCCAGACCGCGCGTCCCGGCATCGTCATCGGCAAGAAAGGCGAGGACATCGAGAAGCTGCGCGGCGAGACCGCGAAGCTGCTGGGCATGGCAGTGCTGGACGTGCGCCTGAATATTTCCGAGATTCGCAAGCCCGAGCTCGACGCCCAGCTCGTGGCCGAGAGCATCGCGCAGCAGATCGAGAAGCGGGTGATGTTTCGCCGCGCCATGAAGCGCGCGGTCATGAGCACGATGCGCAGCGGCGCGCTCGGCATCAAGGTGCGCATGTCCGGTCGGCTCAACGGCTCGGAGATCGCGCGCACCGAGTGGTACCGCGAGGGCCGCGTGCCGCTGCATACCTTCCGCGCCGACATCGACTACGGCCTGGCCGAGGCGCGCACCACTTATGGCGTCATCGGCATCAAGGTCTGGATCTTCAAGGGTGAAGTATTCGATCAGGCGCAGCTCGATCGCGCCGCCGAAAACGCCGCCCAGGGCGAGGCCGCCAATGCCGCCGCGGCCGCCGCGGCAGCCGCCGCAGCTGCGAGCGCCGCAACTGCCGCCAGTGCTGCAGCGGCGTTGAACGCGGCGCCGGTGGCGACTCCGGAGGCCGGGGCCTGAGCCTGGCGTGAAGTAATCAATCATGCTGCAACCCAAGCGAACCAAGTACCGCAAGCAGTTCAAGGGCCACAACGGCGGCCTGGCGCTGCGCGGCAATACCGTCGCCTTCGGCGATTTCGGGCTCAAGGCGACCGATCGCGCGCGCATGACCGCGCGCGAGATCGAGGCGGCGCGCCGGGCGATGGCGCGCTACGTCAAGCGCGGCGGCCAGATCTGGATCCGCGTGTTTCCGGACGTGCCGATCACCAAGAAGCCGCTGGAGGTGCGCATGGGCAGCGGCAAGGGCAACGTCGAGTATTGGATCGCCAAGGTCAAGCCCGGCAAGGTGCTGTTCGAGATGGAAGGGGTCAGCGAGGAGATCGCGCGTGAAGCCTTCCGCCTGGCCGGCGCCAAGCTGTCGGTATCCACCAGCTTCGTGAAGCGACAGGTGCGCTGATGAAAGCCAGTGAGCTGCACAAGAAGTCGATCGCCGAGCTGCACAACGAGATGCTGTCGCTGCGCAAGGAACAGTTCGCACTGCGACTGCAGCGTGCGACCGGCCAGGCCGTGAAGCCGGATCAATTCGGCAAGGTGCGCAAGAACATTGCGCGCGTCAAGACGATACAGCGCGCCAAGCGCGCTGGAGGCAAGACATGAGCGCGGAAAGCACCAGTGAACGCAAGAGCGTGCGCACGCTCACGGGCCAGGTCGTGAGCAACAAGATGAACAAGACGATTGCCGTGGAGATCGAGCGCCAGGTGCGCCATCCGACCTACGGCAAGTACGTGCGCCGCACCACCAAGCTGTTGGCGCACGATGAGAACAACGAAGCGCGTGAAGGCGACACCGTGTCGATCACGCCGTGCCGGCCGCTGTCGCGACACAAGTCCTGGCGCCTGCTCGCGGTGGTTGAACGCGCGAGCCAGGCTTGAGCGTGCAGCCATGATTCAGCTACGTACCATGCTCAATGCCGCCGACAACAGCGGCGCGCGCACTCTGATGTGCATCAAGGTGCTCGGCGGCACGCGCCGCCGCTACGCCAGCGTCGGCGATGTCATCAAGGTCAGCGTCAAGGATGCAATTCCGCGCGGCAAGGTCAAGAAGGGCGAAGTTTACGACGCGGTGGTCGTGCGTACGCGGCGCGGCGTGCGCCGCCCGGACGGTTCGCTGATCAAGTTCGACGGCAACGCGGCGGTGCTGCTGACCAACAAGCTCGAGCCGATCGGCACCCGTATCTTCGGGCCGGTCACGCGCGAGCTGCGTACCGTGCAGTTCATGAAGATCATTTCGCTCGCGCCCGAAGTGCTGTGAGCGCAAGACGGTAGACAGATATGGAAAAGATCAGGAAAGGCGATCAGGTGGTGGTGCTCTCGGGCCGGGACAAGGGCCGGCGTGGGGCCGTGATCCAGGTGCTCGAGGGCGGCGTGGTGGTCGAGAACGTCAACCGCGTCAAGCGTCACACCAAGGCCAATCCGCAGGCCAACAAGCCGGGCGGCATCATCGAGAAGGAAATGCCGCTGCCGATATCGAAGGTCGCGCTGTGGAATCCGTCCTCCAAGAAGGCTGATCGGGTCGGCGTGCGCAAGCTCGGCGACGGCAAGAAAGTGCGCTTTTTCAAATCCAACGGCGAAGTCATCGACGCCTGAGGGCGTTGCGAGAAGATCATGGCAAGGCTACAACAGTTTTATCGCGAGACGGTGGTGCCGAAGCTCAAGTCGGAGCTGGGCCTGGCGAACGTCATGGAAGTGCCGCGCATCACCAAGATCACGGTCAACATGGGCGTGGGCGAGGCCGTGGCCGACCGCAAAGTCATCGATGCCGCCGCCGGCGACATGGCCAAGATCACCGGCCAGAAGCCGCAGATCTGCAAGGCCAAGAAGGCCATCGCCACCTTCAAGGTGCGCGAGGGCCTGCCGATCGGCTGCAAGGTGACACTGCGCGGGGCGCGCATGTACGAGTTCCTGGATCGGCTGATCAGCGTGGCGATGCCGCGCATCCGCGACTTTCGCGGCATCTCGCCGCGCGGCTTCGACGGTCGCGGCAACTACAGCATGGGTGTGCGCGAACAGATCATCTTCCCCGAGATCCAGTACGACCAGATCGATCAGATTCGCGGCATGGATATCACGATTACCACCACGGCTCGCGACAACAAGCACGGACGGGCGTTGCTGGATGCTTTCAGCTTCCCGTTCCGCAAGTAGTCACGGCAAGCGGTTGCAAGGAAATACGGTATGGCCAAGACCAACATGGTAGAGCGCGAAAAGCGACGCTCGCGGGTAGTGAAGAAGTACGCGGTCAAACGCGCGCAGCTCAAGGAGATCATCCGCAGCCCGAAATCCACGCCCGAGCAGCGCGTGGCCGCGCAGGTGGCGCTGCAGACCCAGCCGCGCGATGCCAGTGTGAGCCGTCACCGCAATCGCTGCGCGATCACCGGCCGCTCACGCGGCGTGTACCGCAAATTCGGCCTGGCGCGGGTCAAGATCCGCGAGGTTGCAATGCGCGGCGAGATTCCTGGGCTCGGCAAGGCGAGCTGGTAGGAGCTTAAACGATGAGCATGACCGATCCGATCGCCGATCTGCTGACCCGCATCCGCAACGGCCAGTCCGCGCGCAAGTCGAGCGTGACGGTCGCGTCTTCGAAGCTGAAGACCGCGATTCTGGCGGTGCTGAAGGACGAGGGCTACATCGCCGACTTCAATCGCTCGAGCGATGAGGGCAAGCCGGTGCTTACCATCGACCTGAAATATTACGAAGGCCGTCCGGTGATCGACCGGATCGAGCGGGTCAGCCGCCCGGGCCTGCGCATCTACCGCGGTAAGAACGAGATTCCGCGCGTGCTGGGCGGCATGGGTACCGTGATTGTCTCGACCCCCAAGGGCGTGATGACCGACAAGGCGGCGCACGCGATCGGCCAGGGCGGCGAAGTGCTGTGCATCGTCGCGTGATGGGAAACTGAACATGTCCAGAGTCGCCAATCGAATCATAGACCTGCCCACCGGCGTGAGCGTCAGCGTGGCGCCCGGTGCCGTGACCGTGAAGGGTTCGCGCGGCGCGCTGACTGTGCTGCTCGGCGAAGGTGTGTCGGTCGTGCAGCAGGACAAGACGCTGTCGGTCAAGTATCAGGGCGACGATGCGGTGCGCATGCGCGCCGGGGCCACGCGCGCCCATCTGGCGAACATGGTGCAGGGCGTGACCAAGGGCTACGACCGCAAGCTCGAGCTCGTGGGTGTCGGCTTTCGTGCGCAGGTGGCCGGCAAGGCCCTGAATCTGACACTGGGCTTCTCGCATCCGGTCAGCTACCCGATTCCGGAAGGCATCACGATCGAGACCCCGAGCCAAACCGAGATCCTGATCAAGGGCAACGACCGGCAGAGAGTCGGTCAGACCGCGGCCGAGATCCGCGGCATCCGCCCGCCTGAGCCCTACAAGGGCAAGGGCGTGCGCTATGCGGATGAGAAGATCGTCCTCAAAGAAGGCAAGAAGAAGTAGCGCAGCGAGCACCGAAGATGAACATCAGCAAGAAGCAGCGGCGCCAGCGCCGTGCAGTCAAGACCCGCGCGCAGATTCGCGAGCTCAAGCTCGTGCGCCTGACAGTGCATCGCACGCCGCGCCACATCTACGCGCAGCTGTTCGATGGCAAGGGCGAGAAAGTGCTGGCGGCCGCCTCCACGGTGCAGAAGGACGTGGCCCAGGGACTCAAAGGCACCGGCAACATCGAAGCCGCGCGCGCCGTCGGGCGCAGCATCGCCGAGCGCGCCAAGGCCGCCGGCATCACCCGGGTCGCGTTCGATCGCGCCGGCTTCCAGTATCACGGCCGCGTCAAGGCGCTGGCCGAAGCGGCCCGTGAAGCGGGACTCGAGTTCTAGAGGCACGTAGCTATGGCAAGAATGGAAAAAACGCAGAGCGCCGATGAGCTGACCGAGAAGCTCGTGGCGGTGAACCGCACGGCCAAGGTCGTCAAGGGTGGCCGGCAGTTCGGCTTCACGGCACTGACGGTGGTCGGTGATGGTGCCGGCCGGGTCGGGTTCGGCTTCGGCAAGGCGCGCGAGGTGCCGGTGGCGATCTCCAAGGCCATGGCGCAGGCGCGCAAGAACATGGTGAACGTCAGCCTGCGCAACGACACATTGCACTATGCGGTCAACGGCTCGCACGGCGCGACGCGGGTGTTCATGCTGCCGGCCTCCGAGGGCACCGGTGTCATCGCCGGCGGCGGCATGCGCGCGGTGCTGGAGTGCGCCGGCGTGCGCAACGTGCTCGCCAAGAGCTACGGTTCGCGCAATCCGATCAACGTCGTGCGCGCAACGGTCAATGCGCTGGCCAACGTGCGCTCGCCGGAAGACATCGCGGCCAAGCGCGGCAAGAGTCTCGAAGACATCCTCGGGAGCGGCTGATGAGCGAGCACAAGCTGGTCACGGTCACCTTGCTGCGCAGCGTACACGGGCAGCTCAGGCACATCGCCGCCTCGGTGCGCGGCCTGGGGCTCAGGCGCCGGCACCAGAGCGTCATGATCGCCGACACGGCGGCCAATCGCGGCATGATGCGCACCGCCGGGCACCTGTTGAAAGTTGAGGAGTCGAACTGACATGGCCGCAATGCGAATGAACACCCTCAGGCCCGGGGCCGGCTCGCGCCGTCCGCGGCTGCGTGTGGGCCGCGGCGCTTCCGCCGGCCAGGGCAAGACCTGCGGCCGCGGCGTCAAGGGTCAGCGCGCCCGCAAGGGCGGCTATCACAAGGTCGGCTTCGAAGGCGGCCAGATGCCCCTGCAGCGCCGGTTGCCGAAGGTCGGATTCCGTTCCGCCATGAAGGCCGCGCGCGCCGAAGTGCGCCTGCACGAGCTGGCGCTGGTGGATGCGCCCGTCATCGATCTGGCGGCGCTCAAGCGCGCCGGCATCGTCGCTGCCGGCGCCGAGCGCGCCAAAGTGGTGCTGTCGGGCGAGCTCAAGAAAGCCGTGACGCTCAAGGGCGTCGGCGTCACCAAGGGCGCGCGCGCAGCCATAGCGGCCGCCGGCGGCAAGATCGAGGACTGAAGTGGCCAACTCCGCCCTGTCCAATCCAGCCGCTACATTTGCCGAAGCCGGTCGCCTGGGCGAGATCCGCGGGCGCCTGGTATTCCTGGTCCTGGCGTTGGTGGTCTATCGCATCGGCACCTTCATCCCCGTGCCCGGCATCAATCCGGAGGCAGTGGCGCGCTACTTCAATGACCAGTCGAACACCATTCTCGGCGTGGTCAACATGTTTTCCGGCGGTGCGCTGCAGCGCCTGTCGATCTTCGCCATGGGCGTCATGCCCTACATCTCCGCCTCGATCATCATCCAGATGCTGTCGATGGTGGTGCCCTCGCTGATGGAGGCGCGCAAGGAGGGCGAGGCGGGTCGCCGGCGCATCACGCAGCTCACGCGCTACGTCACGGTCGGGCTGGCGCTGTTTCAGTCCTTCGGCGCCGCGGTCGCCCTGGGCAACGGCGGCATGACCAATGCCAAGGGGTTCTTCGACTGGCTCATGCCGGCCACGATCACCATGACCACCGGCACGATGTTCCTGATGTGGCTGGGCGAGCAGATCACCGAGCGCGGCATCGGCAACGGCATCTCGATGCTGATTCTCTCGGGCATCGTCGCTGGCCTGCCCGGCGCCGTGGGCCGCACGTTCGAATCCGTCAGCACCGGCGAGATGAACCCGCTGTTTGCGATCCTGCTGATCGGCATCGTCATCGGCGTCACCGCCTTCTGCGTGTTCGTGGAGCGCGCCCAGCGGCGCATCACGGTCAATTACGCCAAACGCCAGGTCGGCCGGCGCCTGTACGCCGGCCAGAGCAGCCATCTGCCCTTCAAGCTCAACATGTCGGGCGTGATCCCGCCGATCTTCGCCTCGAGCCTGCTGCTGTTTCCGGCCACGATCGCCAGCTTCTTCGGCTCCAACCCGGACTCCAAACTCAGCGAAGTGCTGCAGAATGTCGCCACCTCGCTCGGTTACGGCCAGCCGCTGCACCTGGTGCTGTACGCGACGCTCATTGTGTTCTTCTGCTTTTTCTACACGGCGCTGGTATTCAATTCGCGCGAAACCGCGGATAATCTCAAGAAATCCGGTGCCTTCATTCCCGGTATCCGCCCGGGGCAGCAGACCGGCGAGTACATCGACAAGGTGCTGACTCGCCTGACGCTCTGGGGCGCGATCTACATCATGGCGGTCTGCCTGGTGCCCGAAATCCTGGTGTCCTCGCAAGGGGTGCCGTTCCAGTTCGGCGGCACCTCGCTGTTGATCGTGGTGGTCGTGGTGATGGATTTCATGGCGCAGCTGCAGGCGCACATGATGTCGCACCATTATCCGGGTCTCATGAAAAAGGCGAATCTGCTGGGCGGGGGCCGTGGCGGCTCCGCGCAGGGTTAGGCGCCTTCAGGCAAGTTTCAGCGCAGGTATTCCATGAAAGTACGTCCATCAGTCAAGAAAATCTGCAAGAACTGCAAGATCGTGCGGCGCCGCGGCATCGTGTTCGTGATCTGCAGTTCGGACGCGCGCCACAAGCAGCGCCAAGGTTGAGGTAGAGCATCATGGCACGCATAGCCGGCATCAATATCCCGATGAACAAGCACGTCAGCATCGGGCTGACCCATATCTTCGGCATCGGACGCTCACGCGCGCTGCAGATCCTGGAAGGCGCGGGCATTACCCCGAGCACGCGCGTCAAGGATCTGACCGACGCCGAGGTCGCCGCGATCCGCTCGCAGCTGGCCAAATGGCCGGTCGAGGGCGATCTGCGGCGCGAAGTGTCGATGAATATCAAGCGCCTCATGGACCTGGGCACCTGGCGCGGCATGCGCCATCGCAAGGGTCTGCCGGTTCGCGGCCAGCGTACCCGTACCAATGCCCGCACCCGCAAGGGGCCGCGCAAACAGGCCGTGAAGCTCAACGCGCCGCCGGGCAAGGCCTGATGCGCACGCCGCGGCCACTGAACTTCGTTTTGACCTTGAGATTGCAGACAGGCGACCACATTTATGGCTGATCAGAAGACATCCCAGCAGCAGCAGGGCGGCGCCGGCGGGGCCAAAAAGCCCAAGAAGGCGCGCAAAAACGTGCTCGACGCCATCGCCCACGTACATGCATCGTTCAATAACACGATCATTACGATCACCGACCGGCAGGGCAACACCCTGTCGTGGGCGACCTCGGGCGGTTGCGGCTTCCGCGGCTCACGCAAGAGCACGCCGTTTGCGGCCCAGGTGGCTGCCGAGAAGGCCGGCACCGCGGCTCAGGAGCACGGCGTCAAGAACGTCGAGGTCCGCGTCGGCGGCCCCGGTCCCGGGCGCGAGTCGGCTGTGCGGGCGCTCAACGCCTGCGGCCTGAAGATCACGAGCATTGCCGACGTCACGCCGATTCCGCACAACGGCTGCCGTCCGCCGAAGAAGCGTCGCGTTTAGCGCGGCGAAGGAACACAAGCATCATGGCGCGATATATTGGTCCAACCTGCAAGCTTGCCCGACGCGAGGGCACGGATCTGTTTCTCAAGAGCGGCGCCAAGCCGCTGGAGAGCAAGTGCAAGCTGCAAGTGCCGCCCGGCGGCATCAAGGGCGAGCGGCGGCAGCGACTGTCGGACTACGGCCTGCAGCTGCGCGAGAAGCAGAAGCTGCGCCGCATGTACGGCGTGCTCGAGCGCCAGTTCCGCAACTACTACAAGGCGGCCGCGCGCCGTACCGGCGCCACCGGCGAGACGCTGCTGAAGCTGCTCGAGAGCCGGCTGGACAACGTGGTCTATCGCATGGGCTTTGCCGCCACGCGTGCCGAGGCCCGGCAGCTGGTCGGACACAAGGCAATCAGCGTCAATGCGCAGGTGGTCAGCATCGCCTCCTATCAGTGCCGCGCCGGCGATGTGGTCGAGATCCGCGAGAAGTCGCGCAAGCAGCTGCGCATCCAGAGCGCGCTCGCGGTCGCGGCGCAGGTCGGGTTTCCCGACTGGCTGGAAGTCAGCGACAAGGAGTTTCGCGGCGTGTTCAAGACGGTGCCGGCGCGCGAGGACGTGCTGCCGGACATCAACGAGAACCTGGTCGTCGAGCTGTATTCGAAGTGATCGGCCGCCGCGCCAGCGCGCGGCAGTCGGCGCTCAATTGGTTTCCTAGTTTGGGGTAGCGTACCTATGCAAGCATCAGTATCGGAATTCTTGAAGCCCCGTGTCGTCAAGGTGCAGCCGGTGGCCCCGCGTCAGGCGCGCGTGGTGATCGAGCCCTTCGAACGCGGATTCGGCCACACGCTGGGCAATGCCCTGCGGCGCGTGCTGCTGTCCTCCATGCCTGGTGCTGCCATCACCGAAGTCGAGATCGACGGCGTGCTGCACGAATACACCAGCATCGAGGGTGTGCAGGAAGACGTGGTCGACGTGCTGCTGAACCTCAAGTCGGTGGCGATCCGCATGCACGCGCGCAATAGCGCCGAGCTGCGCCTGCACAAAAAGGGCCCCGGACCGGTCACGGCGGGCGACATTCAGACCGACCACGACATCGAGGTGGTGAACCCGGAGTTCATCATCGCCAATCTGACCAAGGCCGGTGAACTCAACATGCTGCTGAAGATCGAGCGCGGCCGCGGCTACCGGCCGGCGGTGCAGCGCGTGGCCTTCGAGGAGCAGAGCCGCCCGATCGGCCGGCTGCTGCTCGATGCCTCCTTCAGCCCGGTGCGTCGCGTGACCTACTCGGTCGAGGCCGCGCGCGTCGAGCAGCGCACTGACCTCGACAAGCTGATCATCGACATCGAGACCAACGGCACGATCGAGCCGGAAGAGGCCATCCGTCGGGCCGGCGGCATCCTCAAGGATCAGCTCTCGGTGTTCGTCGATCTGCAGGGCGAGGACGAGGCGGTGGCCAAGACCACCGAGATGCAGTTCGATCCGATCCTGCTGCGCCCGGTCGACGAGCTCGAACTAACGGTACGCAGCGCGAATTGCCTCAAGGCCGAGAACATCCACTACATCGGCGATCTCGTGCAGCGTACCGAGGTCGAACTGCTGCGCACCCCGAACCTCGGCAAGAAGTCGCTGACCGAGATCAAGGAAGTGCTGCAGAGCCATGGCCTCATGCTCGGCATGCGGCTGGACGGCTGGCCGCCGGCCGGTCTGAAGCACGAAGAAGAGAGCAGCGGGCTGATCTGAGCGCGCTCACACCAGGTAGAGAGTAGTCATGCGTCATAAGCTTTCCGGCCGGCAGCTGTCCCGCAATAGCCCGCATCGCCATGCGATGCTGCGCAATATGGCGGCCTCGCTGCTGCGGCACGAGACCATCCGCACCACCTTGCCCAAGGCCAAGGAGCTGCGGCGCGTGGTCGAACCGCTGATCACCCTGGCGAAGACCGACAGCGACTCGCGCCGTCGCCTGGCGTTCGCGCGCCTGCGCGACAGCGAGGTGGTCACGAAGCTGTTCGGTGATCTGGGACCGCGATTCAAGGCGCGTCCCGGCGGCTATACGCGCATCCTGCACATGCTGCCGCGTGCCGGGGATGCGGCGCCGATGGCGCTCATGCAACTGGTGGACGGCCCGGTGAGCGCCGATAAGCAGCCGGTGCGCGAGGCCGATGCGGCCAAGCCCGCGCGTGCGCGCAAAAAGGCGCCGAAGAAGGCTGCCGAGACCGCGGCCGCGAGCCCGACGCGGCCGCGCAAGCGCAAGGCCGCCGCGGCCTGAAGCAGGCGCCCTCCTACAGCGGCGCGGCGTGAGCACAGTTTGAAATGTGCGAAAGACTCTATAGAATCCTCAGTTCGCTTGATTGGTT
>Ga0302326_10004396_pt1 | contig 32648 bp, 37 predicted proteins | sample Palsa_T0_3_FD_202264 | JGI IMG/M metagenome (GOLD analysis project Ga0302326, IMG submission 202264) | Peat permafrost microbial communities from Stordalen Mire near Abisko, Sweden - Palsa_T0_3 | ecosystem: Environmental > Terrestrial > Soil > Palsa > Peat permafrost | place: Sweden: Abisko...
TGCCCGTTGAACTCGAGGGTTTCGGAGAAGGCACCTACGAGATGCTCTGCGAGCGCCTGTACCCCGTTTACAGCAAGGTGTCAGGAAAGGTGGTTGACGACTTGCCCACCACCGGTGAAATGCCCACGGAGAAGCGCGACGCTGCATTGAAGGCGTTGAACGAAGCTCTCGTCACTGAACGTATGCGGAAATTTGATTCCAAGAAACCCAAGGTCTCCGACGACCCAGATGTTGCCGAACTTCAGGAGCAGGGCGATGTGCCTAGGCTGGTGGCTGAGAAGGCAGTGAAGGAGCGTCGCCGGCGTGCAATCGCTGAAATGCCTCCTCACAGCAACAAAGTTCAGTGAATCTCTTACTGCTGGGATGCGTCGATTTCTGCCACGCTCGCCCCTGAAGCGGGCCTGACAGATCACGTTTGGACGGTTGGTGAAATCAGTTATGAACGCAGAGATCGTTTGCCGACTATCGCCGGAGGAAGAGGAGCTTGCAAAGAAGCGGAACGAACTAGCCCTGCTGCAAACCGAACTGGCGGAGCGCGAACTTTACTTGGCAAATCTGCGAGCGGAACTTTCGGCCTTCGAGGGACGATAACCAGTCCCGCATAATCGCACCTGCGCTATCACCTTGCACGTTGTAGCGGCAACCCGAAACGGTTATGTTGAGAACCTTCGCAGAAGCACAAGCCGCCGCCGACTGGTGAGAAATCGCCATATCGCTCAAAACCCCTCAATGAGCGAAATGGCCTGTTATCGACATTCAGCGACGGAGCAGTCAGCGCACTCACTGCGAATCAATGACTTCACTCTGTCGTGAATATCATCACGAATCACCCGAACTGCTTCAGGCGACTGGCCTTTAGGGTCAGGCAGCGACCAGTCGATCGTCTTCAAACCGGGGACAAAAGGACACGCATCGCCACAACCCATAGTCACGAGCACTGCCGCCGTTTGTGCCAGTTCGGGCGTCAGCTTTTGAGGTTTAGACGAACTCAGGTCAATTCCAATTTCCCGCATCGACTCCGCAACTTCTGGGTGGACACGGTTGGCAGGTTGCGTTCCGGCAGAGATTCCCCGGCACTGACCTTGGTCTGCGTAGATGTTGAAAAGTGCTGCTGCCATCTGGGATCGTCCAGCATTGTGAACGCAAGCGAACAGGTAGGTTTTGACTTGCTGAGAACCGTGTGGCATCAGAATTTCCTCGGCGGTTTTGGGTAACGATGGCACAAGCCAACGAAACAGGAATGTGGCCGCTATTGCTCCGATGATCTGTGCTCCGATGAACGCGGGAGCGTCTGCGGGTCGTATGCCGGAAAACGTATCAGAAACAGCGCGAGCGAGCGTGACAGCAGGATTAGCAAATGAGGTCGATGACGTGAACCAGTATGCAGCAGTGATGTACGCGCCTACGGCAAGCGGAACGGCATTGGCCCGCAGACGCGAACAGCCCCATATCACGGCCATCAAGCCAAACGTGGCGACAAACTCGCTGAAGACTTGAGCAGGGCCACTCCTCGCGTGATGTGATATCGAAAACAGCGGCAGTCCAAACATCAAATGAGCAGCGGCGGCCCCGGTCAGGCCCCCGAGAATCTGCGCGCCGATGTAGGCTGGCACCTCACGCCATCGAATACCGCGTTCTACTGCGTCAGAGAGAGTGACGGCGGGATTGAAATGCGCTCCCGAGATACTGCCGAACGTCAAAATCAAGGCTACAAGAATCGCCCCAGTTGCCACCGTGTTCGCGAGAAGTGCCAGCGCAGCACTGCCGCCAGCAAGTCGTTCGGCCATGATTCCCGATCCGACTACTCCTGCGACGAGGAAACACGTTCCTAAGAACTCTGCGCTTGCACGCTTTGCTAGAGGGGGTGTCATCATGCTCCGTCAGATAATCGCATGTGGGAAAACCAAGTTCAAGAGTAGCTGTTGTAATATCGCCATTACACTCAAAACCCCTGGTCTGCCGCTGATAATCTGTGACATTCCTCTCGGGGTCTCGGGGCAACTCGGAAGCGAAACAATCTTCAGTTCGAGCTTTTGAGCTTTTGCGCCCTAGTCGATACCCTTGGACTTATCCCATAGAAAGCCGTCTTTGTCCTGAGTATCCTTACCCTTTGACTTTGGAGCATCGAACGGAAGCACACCCTGCACGGACGGCAAGGATTGTGCGGGCTGCATATCGGGCGGCGCTGGCACTGCTGGTTTTGTCGCCGGAATCGCCTCCGCTTCGCGTGGCCCCGGCAGAATCGCCGGCATCTTGCGCTCCACGAACTCCCGCTGCTTGCTGCGCTTTTTCGTCAGCCGAAACCAGACCGGCACGACGCGGTTCTCTTGTTTGATGAAGGCGCGCAGCGGCTCTAGTCCTGAAATCTCGGAGGTCATGACGAGCGGCTTCACTGTGATCTCCAAGACATACGATTTCTTGCTGCCGATTGGGCCCATGTTGCGTGATTCCCGGAGCCGCTCGACCTCGATCTCGCCGATGGCCTCGGAAATCCAATTGGCCGCACGCGGCTCGCTGGTCTTGAAAAAGATTTTGGTCGCGGGCTGCGAGAGCATGGCTTCGGCATCTCGCCCGTAGCGTTTTTCCAGTTGGCTGCGCCCCTGAAATCCCAGCACAACCGGGTTCCCATACTTACGGTTTTCTGTGACGGCGGTGTGGAGCTGCGGCAGCTTGTTCAATGAAGCCAACTCGTCGATCACGAACCACACCGGCTTCGCTTCATGGCCTTCGCAATGGCCCATCATGCGCAGAATGAACAGGTCGAGCCAAACGCTGTGCAGCGGCAAAAGTTTCTCGCGATAGTCTGCACTGGAGGTCAGAAAGACCCAGCGCTTCCGTTCTGTGTACCACTCCGCCGTTGAGAAACTCTTGCCCTGCGCCTCGTCGTATTCCGGTAGCAATTCCAGGCTGTCTGCAACCATGTTCAGGCTGGCGATCACTCCGGCTCGCTGCGGTGGCGCAGCAGGATCGAGCAGGGCGGCAAGCGGTGTTCCCTTCACCATCGCAGCCATCGTTTCTGGTGCAGCCATCCACTTCAAAATGTCTCTAGGTTGTGGCTTCCGCTTTAGCAGATGAGCAAGGATGCGGCGCGGCCCATCGGTGAAAAACTCCCTCTCATACTCTCTCTCGGGAAGGAACGCAGCGGCGATGGTAGTAGCCGTTTCCTCACGCACAAGCTCAGAGCCCAGGCTCCAATACGGGCAGCGAGCATCGAGTGGATTGAGGATCAAGTCACCTCGCCCTGGGTCGTAGAACTCGCCCACAAAATCCATGGCCGGGTCGTAGACGATGGCACTTTCTCCGCGCTTCTGGACCTGGTGCAAGATCTGCCGGATCGCTGTGGATTTACCGCTCCCGGTGTCTCCCATAAGAAGGATGTGGCTCGACTCCCGCTTGCGCGGAATCCGGTAGCTCGGACCAAAGGGCAACCTACCCAAAAGCCAGTTCGCGAAGCGCAGACGGAAGCGAATGCCATCGGCCTTTGACACATACATCGATCGCAATGCCGACAGCAATTCCGGTCCTTTAGTGCGCCGCCCGTGACGCTCTTCGTGCCGGGACCGCTCCTGAATCGTAATCCCCCCAGCAAGCAAGAGCAGCACCACCGCCGCACACCACAGCACTGGCTGCAGCAACAAGCGCCAGGCACTCTCCCCATCGAAGAAAGTTTCTTGCAGATAGGGGCTGAGTTTGTCTGCGGCGACGCTTTCGCGCGATCCCAGAACCAACCCAGTCCAGCCCGCGGCGCGGGCCGTCGGCGAGAGCTTCATGGGCAGATGAAGGTCGTTATCGGTGGAGTCGGAGACCACATCGGCAACGATTGCCAGCTCCCGTTTCCGTCCGGGCGCAGTCTTGTACAGCCAATGCACCGGGACCGCCACGGTAGAGTGGTCGCCCATGAATGTGCTCTCGAAGTAGGCTCCCAGGTAGTAGTGCTGGACCGGTGGATAGGCGAGCCAATACCAGAGTCCCAGGGGCAGGAAAAGTACTCCAAAAAAGGCCAACAGGACCAGCGCGATCAGCCAGGGAAACCTTCGGCGAAACTGCATCGGCCTCATGCTTTTTTCTCCCCAGCGTCTCCTTCCTGTGCGAAGAAATCTTGGAGCAGCTTGCGGGCTTTTGGGAGCTTCTGGACGTTAGCCTCGTCGCGGATTTTCAGCACCGAATCAGGTAACAAATGCTTTCCTTCCATGCCAGCCAAAGCGGTCGCGTGGAACAGATTGAGCAGGAGAAACCGGGTCGCCATCAATTCGGCCAGCACTAGCTCGATTGGGTCGGCCGGCCGCTGCCGCGCCGACCTCAGGGCTAGCTCGCGCAGCCATTCGGCGAGGGACTTCCCATCGCGTTCGGCGGCGCTTTCCACCTCTTGCAGCTCTTCGGGAGTGAGCCGCGTGGCGATGGTTTTTGTGCGCAGACCCGGTCGCGTTGCGTCGTTCGCAGGCGTTGAGGAATTCTGCGAGACCGGATTGGATCGAGTGTTCTGGGACACGCTCATAAGAAGCCAACTTCGAAAACTCGCACTCACGTGACTTCAAGCTTCACGCGCGGGTTTTCGACACGAAACTCAAACACATCAGAATCAATGTGTTTACAGAGTCATCGGCTGAGAACGAGATTTTGTTTACAAACGTAAACGTGGAAATTCCCAAACAGATGTAAGTGGCTGATTCAGATAAGGTTGACGCACGTAAACGCCGAGGGCGCATCAGGTATCCCTTGCAGTTCCCGTTCGGGGGTGACGTGTCGTAGCGTCAACCCCGTGCGAGCCGCTTTTTGGCGAGCACGGAACCGGCAGGATGTAGCGAATGAAAGAGTCGTACGGCGAAGGCCTAGCCAGCCACGCCGGCTCCGAGTCTTGCGGGCATGGCCGCAAGGCCAGATACGAAGCGTAGACAGGAGCAACTATGGGCCAGGCAATCGAGCCGCGAAATACCCCTAACTTCAGGACGCCGACGCCCTGACACAACGCGGAAGGCAACATCCTGCTGAGCGACATGGCAAGCTCGGCGGGAGTCCTGCGCGGTCTGTGACCCTGGCACGTAGCGAAACATCTTGCACGGAAGTTGAGAGATCCCGAGTTCACCCGAGAGCGGCCAGCGTTTTCGGGACGCATCGGGAAGTTTAAGGACAGGAGCCGATGATGCACGAACACGGGAAGTCGGACAGACCCATAGTACCGAAGAAGTCTCCGAACAAAACCAGTCCACCGGCGGCGGAGGAGATGGAGGGAAGGGGTCTGGCCAAGGGGAACCTGAGCCAACAAAACGCGTCCCGGACTCAGAGCCGGATCAGCGCGCCTAGTGAGTTGGAGCAGGTACGACAAACGGCAACATTGAACAAGGATGTGAAGTTCACCGCTCTGTTGCATCACATCTACCGCATCGACACTCTGCGGTTCGCCTACTTTCAGTTGAAGAGGCACGCTGCGGCTGGCGTTGACGGGGAGACGTGGCAGCACTACGGCGAGGACCTTGAGCAAAATCTCCAGGACCTCTCCCATAGGCTGAAGCGCGGAGCGTACCGGGCGAAGCCGGTGCGTCGAGTCTACATTCCGAAGGCGGACGGGCGGCAGCGACCGCTCGGCGTCCCGGCGCTCGAAGACAAGCTTGTGCAGAGAGCGACGGTGGAAGTACTCAACGCTATTTACGAAACCGACTTTCTCGGCTTCTCTTATGGATTCCGGCCCAAGCGACACCAGCACAAAGCGCTGGATGCGTTGTGGTGTGGACTTCATGAGAGACGAGTGAACTGGGTGCTGGACCTGGACGTGCGCAGCTTCTTTGATCGGCTGTCGCACGAGTGGCTGGTCCGGTTCGTTCAGCATCGGATAGCGGACCGGCGCGTCGTGCGTCTCATCCAGAAATGGCTGAACGCGGGCGTGCTGGAAAAGGGAACGCGAACGTTTGTGGAGGCGGGCTCGCCGCAGGGCGGAAGTGCATCGCCATTGCTGGCGAATATCTACCTTCATTACGTCTTCGATCTCTGGGTCCAGGCATGGCGGAAGAAGCGTGCGCACGGCGATGTAATCGTGGTGCGCTATGCCGACGACAGTGCGCCACGACGGCGCAGAGAGGGGACCGCGATGTAAGAGCGGACAACTTGAAGCAGCCTTGCTGCACAAGGCATGAGGGAGGGCCCCTCGGACTCGAACTGCAGGGTTTGGGTTCAAACCACCGGAAGCGGCGCTGGTCCAAGGGCCGGGGTCGTGAGCGTTTCGGAAAAGGCGAGACAAACTCGTCAGGTGAGCGCTGGGAAGACGAACGTGAGTGAACCGTTGATGATGTGTCGAAAGCGTAGGGACGTCATCGAAACCAGACTCTTGTCGTTGGTCTGGGATAAGGCTCGGAAGGTGCCTGCTTACTGGCCGAGTGATGACCGGCATGAAGACGGCGTGATCCCAGTGCAGGGTCTTGTGTGGAACGTGGGAACCTGTCGCCTCGATGTGAAGGAAGAAATCCAAGTGGAGGCCCCACGAGGACGAGCGTACCGATGCGAGGCGAAGGGGCGGACGGGTTCGTTGTAGCGAAGAAGCCCGATAACGCGGGTGGAGCGAAGGAACCCGACGATCTGGCCGAGGGTATGAGTCAACCAGCAATGGGAGGAACTCGTGTCTGAAGCAAAGCCGTATGTAATTCCGAAGCAACTCGTTTGGGAAGCGTACAAGCGGGTGAAGGCAAACCGAGGTGCGGCCGGGGTGGATGGCGAGACTTTGACGGCATTCGAGGAGGATCTGAAGGACAACCTTTATAAGGTCTGGAATCGGATGTCGTCGGGCTCGTATCTTCCACCACCAGTGCGGCTCGTGGAGATACCGAAGGATAACGGAGGCAAGCGTCCGCTTGGCATTCCAACTGTCGGAGATCGCGTCGCACAGACCGTGGTGAAGATGGTGTTGGAGCCGTTGGTGGAACCGAAGTTCCATCCGGACTCTTACGGCTATCGGCCCGGGAAGTCGGCGCTCGACGCAGTAGGCATGGCCAGGAAGCGCTGCTGGGATGCTGACTGGGTCATTGATCTGGACATCAAATCTTTCTTTGATTCCATTCCACACGACTTGGTCGAGCGTGCCGTGGCACATCACACCGACAGCCCATGGGTGCGGCTGTATATTGCGCGGTGGCTTCGTGCTCCCGTGCAAACGACAGACGGCACTCGGGAGCAACGGACAAGAGGCACGCCGCAGGGCGGAGTCATCAGTCCGTTGCTGGCCAATCTCTTCCTGCACTACGCCTTCGATCTGTGGATGCGGCGAAAGTATCCGCATGTCCAGTTCGAGCGTTATGCGGACGATGCCATCGTCCATTGCAGAAGTGAGAAGCAGGCTCGTACGGTACTGGAAGCCATCTGTGATCGATTCTTGCAGTGCGGGCTGGAGCTTCATGAAACCAAGACCCGCATCGTTTATTGCAAGGATGATGATCGGCCTGGGAACTCGGAATCTGTTCGATTCGATTTTCTTGGGTACACCTTCCAACCTCGACGAGCGAAGAATCGTTGGGGGAAGTATTTTGTGAGCTTTCTTCCGGCGATCAGCACCAAAGCTGCCAAAGCGGTTCGGGGCACCATTCGCGAGTGGCGGATGGCCTCCACGCGCAACAATCAGCGTCTGGAGGAACTGGCCCGGCTCGTAAATCCCGTAGTGCGTGGCTGGATGAGCTACTACGGGCGGTTTTACCGCTCGAAATGTATGCAAGTCCTGCGCCATCTCAATGAGGTCCTCGCTGCTTGGGTGCGGCGGAAATACAGAAAGTTCCGGTGCCGGGAACGCGCGTCGATGTACTGGCTAGGACGCATTGCACGGCGGGACCGCACGCTGTTTGCTCACTGGGAGCTGGGCGTGATGCCGGAGGCTGGATCGTAAGAGCCGGATGAAGCGAGAGCCTCACGTCCGGTTCTGTGAGGGCGGAGGGGTGCAATTCCCCTCCGCTACTCGACTCGTGGTTGGATTCGAGTTCAAGACGGAAGCCGAACAGTTCTGGAAAGAACTCGCCGAACGCATGGCGAAGTTCCAACTGGAACTGCATCCGGAAAAGACGCGACTTATCGAGTTCGGACGCCACGCGGCGGCGAACCGAAAGCGCCTCGGTCTGGGCAAGCCGGAGACCTTCGATTTTCTCGGCTTCAAGCACATCTGCGGGAAGACGAAGAAGGGGCGGTTTCTGGTGCTTCGGCAAACGGTTCGCAAACGCATGCAGGCTAAGCTGCAGCAGGTGAAGATCGAGTTGCGGCGACGTATGCATGACCCTGTTCCTGAAGTTGGCGAGTGGTTGAAGTCCGTGGTGAGTGGGCATATCCGATACTTCGGAGTTCCGGGTAACGGACATGCTCTGGCTCACTTTCGTTTCACCGTGAGCAACCTCTGGCATCGAACGCTGTGCCGACGAAGCCAGCATGGTCGCGTTCTGTGGGAGCGAATGAACCGGCTCATCCGCCGCTGGCTGCCTCCTGCCCATATCTGCCATCCTTATCCTTCGCGCCGTCTGCGCGTCACCACCTAAGGCAAGAGCCGTATGCGGGAAATCCGCCCGTCCGGATCTGTGCGGGGGGTACGGAGCAATCCGTATCCCTACCGCGACATCCCCCATCCGCTGCGCAGCAGCGCCAAACTCTCATTCCAACCTGGCAGCTCACCTTCGAACCCGGCTTGGCAAGGACAACCCGTGGCTTTGAATCCCACCCTCTCCGCCAGATTCCCTTAACCCCTGTATTTTCTGCGTGGGTACCGAAGACTTTACAATGACCCTTTACAATCTGCGAGACTCTCCTCGGAGCAACAGTATTGTTGTAGAGGACAGGGCAAATGGCAAATTTCAGAGTGAGGCTTCTGCTGGTAGGATGAGCGGATGCCGCTGGGTTTCAATGCCGGCCACCTCCCAGAGATGGCGTCTGAATACGTAGCCTGGGTTGATGTGATGGGTACCCAAGTCTCAATGTCCCGCTCGATAAACGCCACCGCCAACTTTATCTTTAAACTCCATATTGCTGCCCTAAGGGCTCAGGTCGCGGGAATGCCAATTTCGTGTGTGATTTGCGCCAACCTGAGTTCCCTTGCATACGCCGCTAGTTGAACAGTCTTCTCTTCCTCTGTCGCCCATTCGCCTAGAGTCACCTTTCCGGTTGGGCACATGAGCATTAGCACAAGTTGGTCGGGATTATTCTGCACCCCGTTAGCGTGGTCTGCCGGTTGACCACAGTGAGCACAGACCCAGATTATTTCGTCACCCGAAATGCCCGTGTCCAATTTCAAGTGTTCTTTATCGATCATGTTATGGCCTCTCTTGGACTATAAGGGGTTTTCCTTGGATGGTACAACGATGGTTTCAGCGAGCTTCGGGTCGATTTTCATCGCAACATCTCTCAATATTGCCAACGTGTTTTCGTTTGTGTTTTTGGTCGGCGCACTCATACCGACACCCTTCTTTATCTGCTCAGCCTCAAGATCGTAAACAATCCGATTGAGGGTCTTGTACATGATCTCGTAACGCTCCAAAAACGGTGGTAGATCGACATATTGGAGACCTGTGAGAAAGAACTTGTGGATGGCGTCGTTCCTCTTGTCATACAGTGCGCTGAGTTCATCAAGAATCTCTTGGGGGATAATGCCTTCTCCGTGCGCCATTCGCTGGATCTGTCTCTCCGTGTAGTATTGACCACCCTTTTCCTGTGAGATCAGCACATCATCGACCGCCATAGTCTTCTTGACGATCTGCCGCTTAAGCACCAGCCCTATCCGCAAGAATCCGTCGGTCAGGGCAGCATATAGGGCCAACCCTTCGAGCAGGGCACCTTCAGCGTTCGCTTTCTGGATGAGTAACCGCGCAGCACCAAATGCGTGCACGAAGTTGTTCAGCTTGTCGGTCGTGGATGGCATGGCTGTTAGAGGTCCACTGCCTTACCGGAGCCTTCTCCCGAAGCCTTCAATCGCGCTGCCACTAAGCGCACGCGGAGTTCGTCCGGGATCACAGCGCAGACGAATTCGATCTCTGGAGGAACGCGGCCACCAGCAAACTCCTTTTCGCACTGGTCGCACATGTCCCGTTCCGTGAGAATGATGACACGTCGTTTAGCTTCAACCATAGTGAGAAACAGCATGTCAGAGCGGAGCTTGAGGATTTTTCCTGATCCCTGATTTCCAGTGGAAGTCTTAGCTCCACTGGTGGAAATCGTAGCCACGATGGAATGGTCGTCGCTCACTGCATCAAAGTCGAACACTCCCCCCGAGCGCAGCGGGAGCCGCTCTCTTGAAAACTTTCGCCCATATTGGGTAGGCATCCAGTTGCGCCTGACCCAATCTTCGACCTCAAGCTGCATACGAGTGTCCGCCATTCATAGCTCCTTGAACAACTCCTTACCAAAAAACACCGTTCGTGCGTGGTCCTCGGTCTTCTTATCGAACACCTTGTGATCTTCCGCGATTGCCAAGAAGGACATTGTTGGACCCACGGCGTGAACGATAATCATTTTCTTCAACTCTGGATCAAGTGAAACACTACCGTCGATGAGCGAAAGAGGCAGAGCACTGGGATTCCCGTGGGTGTTGTCGCATAGAATTTTCCACCACTTGCTGGTGATGTTTCCCAGCCCGTGCAGGTTATTTACCTTCTCGCTGAGTTCCCGAGCGATGGCCTTAGGCTTCATAGGCAAAGTGATAGGTTCCGTCAGTACCATCCGTGCGAGAACGAATGCCACGGTCGTGTCGGAAGCTAGCTCATCCATATACATCCCGTTCAGCGCAGATTCCTGAAGCGTTCGAAGCAAGGCCCACGCTGTAGCGTATCTTTTTGTAGTCAATGAAAGTGCGACGGATTCCTGAAGTTCAACCACGCGTCGCAAATAGGCACGCACGATGTATTGTCTTGCGCCTTGCGTCTCAATGTGGTGTTCTAGCGTTCTTCTTGCACACCTGCTGAACGCCAGGAATGTGTTTCGTTCCTGCATCGTTATTGGCGTTTTGCGATTCACGATTTGTGGATTTCATTGAGATTCTGACAGCACTGAGCGACAATGACAACATGGGAACCGCACCCAAAGATTACGACGTTGACTGGGAGACCCAGTTCACTCGCGACAAGCTGCAAACGGCCATACCAAATCGATTGCAGGAACTTTACGACATCATCCTGAGCTGCAAGAGCAAAGGGACAGCGGAGCCTTGGTTTGCTGATCTTGTCGTCAAGATTCTATTGAGTGTGAACAGGGTTTGCGGTGATCTTCTCAAAACGATCGATCAGGATGCTGTTTCGGGTGCAGCGTGGAATTCACGGAACTTGCTTGAACTGTGGGTCTGGCTGAAGTATTGCGCGACCTCGCAAGAGAACGCTCGTCGTTTTTATGAAGATGCCCTAAGAGATATGCAGGGGCTTACGGATGCTCTTTCCAAGTTGCATGCGCTGCAAGGGATACTTAATGAATTTGAAGCTTCTGCTCGTGGGAAAATTGCGGAGGTTCGGGACAAGCTCGGATTGGATTCTCTGGACAGTGACTACACCCACGTGGCGGAGGCTGCCAAAGCCGTTGGCTTAGGCGATTTCTTTGTGTCAAACAATAAGTTGCTATCGAAGTTCGCCCACCCGACGGCGGGCCTTGTGCTGGGGATTATGCACCAGTCGGAAACCCATCGAAACCTACAAGCCACGCTGACCACTTCTGGACTTTACTTTGCTGGCCAATGTGTGATCGCATTGGAAGAAATCGTACCCGCCACTCCTACTGCCTAGGTGTCGAGACCTCCGTTAAGCTTCCCACTGATTACCGCAGCGAGCGCACATCCAACGTTTGTCCCAGCTAGCTTGAGCGGTAGCCAGTTGATCTGGCCGCTTCTTCGCACCTATGCCACCCAGCAGAAACAGAAGACTGATCACGCCAACAGCCAAAGCAAATCCCTCTGCACCTTTCTCGTTCGAGCCAACAAATAACGCAAGTGCCAAACCACATACTCCCAGAAACATGAGGAGATACGCACCAACATTCGAAGGCCGTTGAGGAAGGCTCGAAACTAGGTCCGACTTGTAGGTGCTGGTCGAACCCCACATTGAGCGTCTGGAAATGCCAACCGTTTTCCGCCGACGAGTTCCTCCGGCGATTGCGATGGACAGGGGCTTAGTTCTTCCCGATCCGCACCGTGGGCACTTGAATTTGTCAGGAGTCTTTGTCGTCATCAGGAGCCTGGGTTCCCTTAACAGGTCCATTTGGATAGAGCCTTCTCTTTTCTTCTGCGAGCGCCTCCGCCAATGCTTTACCACTTCCTATCGGGCCTTCGTTTGGGTCGTAATTCGAAAAGAAGGGACCAAAACACGGCTGGAGTGATTGCCACCTTTCTGTTCCGTCGCTGTCGGTTCTCTCAAACTCCCACTCCATATCGTCTTCTTTCATTACGTACCAACCCTTATTCCTGTCGTACACAACCATGAACGAGACCTCAGTTGGACGTTCTTGCTCTGCGTGAGCCGCCTGGAGTAAGACTACGGTTCCAAACTCCTCATCACGAGCAATGATCTCTTCGGAATCCTTGAATATCTCTCGGATACAATCCTCGTCTGACTGTTTTGCAGGGAAGGGCCACAGCAACTCGATGGTCACCGGATCGAGGGTGGACTTTGGCGCGAGTCGCAGTGGCAGATGCAAGTCCAACAACGTTGCTTCAGCCGAGTTGGACACGTCTCCGGTCCTCTTCGAAAGTTGAAACACCGTAAGTTGCTTTCCGAGGAGCTGTTCCCGATCCGAGACGTTTTCTGCCTCGCAGACGAAATTAAACAACTTCATATTGCTGAACGCGGGAGAATGGTAGTACGGCTCCGTCCACCAACTGCCGAGCGTCACGATTACCCTTGGAGAACTCGAAGTTCTACTCTGCTCGGAGACACCTAGTTCTTGGCGGCGAGCGAGTTCTGCGAGGGCAATTTCCTTTTGGGAACGACAATCTTCGTCTGAGGGATTTTGTCTCAACCCGGAATCGAATGCCTCGACAGCCTCTTCGTACCTTCCGAGTTCGAGCAGACAAGAGCCTAGATCCTTCCATGCTCCTTTGACACTAGACTCAATTCCAACCACACGCCTCAAACACTCCAACCGTTCTTCGGTGCGGTTGGCCATTTGGAGCAACCGAGATTTTACGTACCAAGAAAGTGCATTCTCTGAATCGACTCCCAAAGCCTTGTCAATGAACTCCAGCCCCTCCAAAACGCGACCTTGCTTCGCAAGACTTGCCCCCTTTATCTGCAACAACACAACGTCGAAGTCTGGGTCAATGCCTAACGCGGAATTGCACACTGCTACCGCTTCCGCGAACTTGCCCAGACTATGGAACTTGATCGCCTCTTCTGCCAACCGGGAAGGGTCGGCTTGAATTGACTTTCTTATGTCTTGCAGCCCACGTGTGACCAACGATCCTCTGGTGCTTAGCTCGTGCGCTGACTTAGCAACCAGCGATGTGATTTCGTCTTTTTCGTCTTGGCTCGGTGTTTCAGAGTTCATAGACTTTGCAGGTACTGCCGTCTGGCGCGAATCTTGTGACGGAGGCTCTCCGCCAGCTCACCCAAAACATCCCTGTTACCTTGCCGCCCTTCTTCGATAGTAGTTTTCAGTTTGTGAATCTCAGATGTCCCGAGCCTGCCGATTTCGGTTTCAACCTTGCGGATATTCGCTTGGGCTAGGCTGATGCGCCGAATGATTCTGATAAGTTCGGCTCCCACATCGCTGCCTACGACCGTATCCGGGCTGCTCTGGTACTCTTCCAAAATGGCTTCAAGCTTGGCCTCATCACCTTCCGCATAAGCTAGATTTGCCTCAGTCATTAGGCGCTCACGGATCATGCGGTCGCGCTCATCTTGAGCCAAGTCGGGATGGAGTTGCTTGGCCGCAGTGCGATACAGGTCTTTCAGACGTTGCGAGCGTTCGACAGGCGGTGGCAGTGCTCGGGCAGATTCGTCGGCAACCCGCTGGGAATCGTCCGCTCGTTTTCGGGCATCCGTGGCGGCTTCCGCCGCCTTCGTATCGAGTGGCCGAAGCTGTGCGAGACGTTCGGCAATCAGAGCCTCGACTTCATCCAGCTCGGCATAAAGCGCCCCCGCTTTCGAGTGATAGAGTGCTTCAAACTCGGTCAATTCTAGACGTAAAGTGAGAAGTTGAAGCTCAAGCTCCGCAAGACGAGCTTGCAGGTCGGCTAGTTCTTCGCGCTTTCTTGAAAGCTCGGCATCCTCCGGGCGGCGGGATTTAGTGGACGACTGCATTGCAACAATCGATCTGTTTGCGTTCGAGGATATACCAGAAATGGTGTGACAGGTGAGCTAGAACCTCCCGCGACACTCACAAAAACTGGCACCACAAAAAGTTGATGTCTTAGCGTCCTCTGCCGGGACAAGATTTGCTCTGACAATGATCGTTTCTGCACGTCCACCGGGAGACGGCTGGAGCCTAGGGCTTGTCTGGATCACTTTGCTTCACGCGACATCTTGCATTACGCTTGATAAATGAAGATGTGTGCGTTCTGTCCCACTCAGGCTGCTAAATTGAGCCGCGAGCACATCTGGGATAACTGGATCAATCGAGAACTCCCCACGAAGCGATTCCGCGTGCGGCAACGGTGGTCGCGGGACCAGCCTTTCAGGGAATACGACGCGACCGTCCTTCAGGAAAAACTGGAGGTTGTCTGCGAGAACTGCAATCACACGTGGATGAGCGATCTGACCAATCGCGTAAGACAGGCGTACCAGCGCAGATCATTAATGGCGCTGCCCTAACTTTGATGACAGACGATGTCGCGCTCCTCGGAGCTTACGCCTTCATGAAGTCCGTAGTTGCGGATCATGCAACGCCAAAAGATGAGCGATTCTTTTCGCTGGAGGTCCGTGAGCAGTTTCGCCGGACTCTCGCCATTCCTCCGAACGTTCGGATGTGGATCGCCGCTTACCAAGGTGAGCATCGTTTCGGTGGCAGATTCCACAATGCGATCCTAACTCCGAATGAGCCGAGCGTTCTGGACGGGATCGAATACTACGCCTTCACCTACGTAGTGGGACATCTCGTGTTGCAGACGCATGCCGTGAGATGGAGGGATGGTCGGAGCGCATTTGCGCCTGTTCCCAAGCCTGATCCCTACTGGGACCCAGCGGTCATTCAATTCTGGCCATGCTCTGAGCCAGTTTCATGGCCTCCGAAGAAATACATCGGTGATGACACGCTCGAAGCACTGATGAACAGGTTCAGCCTACCGATTAGCGTACCGGCTTTTTGAACTCGGAAGATCGGCGAGTTGTTGCTGTCTACGTATACGAATGCCGCCTTCATGTCGCGTATCTGTTCGACCTGTAAAATCCGAGAAGCAGAGAAAGGTCGCCATCGTTGTGATGTCTGTCTTCATCCGGTGGACACCTGCCCACTATGCCTACAGGTCAAACCGCTGATCGACAGCCATCTACTTCCGCGAAGGCTGTACTCTTTGCTGGACAACGCAGGATTCTATGTAGCGGAAGGAGGAACAGGAACGTTACGACAGATTTCCAAACATTTGTTGTGTGGTGCCTGCGACAACAAGATCAATGAAAAGGGAGAAAATTGGACTCTCAACTTCTGCTACAGGCCCGACAGCCACAAGTGGCGCGGCCCGAACTACAAGTTCCGACTGCGGGACGAAGTTCTCAAGAATGCCGCACCCATGAAGAAGGGAACGATGCAGCTTTGGGATGATGGTCAACCAGAACTCGTGGAAATTTACAGCGCGACCGAGAATCCCAAAATCCGTTGGGAAGTTCTCACCTACTTTGCCATATCCGTGTTCTGGCGTGCCACTGTGACGGAGTGGGAGTTTGAAGGTGTGAAAGACGGCAAGATCGAAGTTTGATGAGCGGCAATCCTGAGTACAGCCATATGTATCGAGAACAGATGCACCACTATCTCGTTACTGGCAAGGAGGAAGATTTTCCAAAGGGCATGACTCTGCGAGTTCATATACACGCAGATGAACATCCGACCGCAATGACAAACCTGCCGGGGATTGATGAAGACCCAGATGGAACCGCGACATGCACTTTTCAAATTCCGGGGATAGGCTTTGAGTTGCGCATGAGGGAAAAGCAACACGCTACGTGCATAGTTCGGGGCGTAAAACATCCAGTCATCAAATCCAACTTCATGGATCAGTACAGCAAGCGTCGAACTAGGCAGATATTCCTTAGTCTTCCTGCTGCCGAACAAGCGAAGCTGCTAGAAAAGGCGGAAGCCATGAAAGAGCGGATGCGAGCGGCTGGTTACGACACTTCTGATGTGACAGAACCTAAAGTTAAGCCCAAATCGAATTGACCTGCGGCTATGGTGCCGTCCCGATTTCAGTGGACCTCAAATCTCTCAGTGTGATGAATCCTTCGAGGTCTGGCTCGTTGTGCATCACGACTCTCGCGTGTGCGCCGGGATTACCAGCAGGAGGAAACGAACTCAGGCCGCGCAGGCCTTAGAGACCTGCGCGGCGGCTTTCTGGTTGAGGTAATCGGCAGCTCGTTGGGCATGGGCGGCTGCCGTGAAAATGGCGCGATTGTCGTTCTTGAGGACTTCCAACCATATAGCGATATAGGCGGCGTTGTCTTCGCGCGGCTCCTGGTGCAGTTCGAGATCGGCACACAGGAAAGCAGATCCCAACTCGGCAACGAGTTCTTCGCGGCTATAACCTTCATCGCCCCATTGCTTGCGGCCAAAGTCGCGGTCGAGGCGCTGCGGGTGCTTCGTCCAATGCGTATTATGCCGACATCGGTATAACACTCATAATGCCGCGTCCAGGATTATGCCGCGTTGGATGACCAAAGCCCTTAGAACCAAGGTCTATCCAACGCGGCTGGTCGGCATAATTACAGCGACTCCAGGAACGCGAGCAGAGCATCGTCGGGCCGATACCGTCCGGGTTTCGAGTCCGGGGCGGCGACTCGTGCCAATGCTTTCTCTTTGAGTCGCATGTCGGTATGGAAGTAAATCTGCGTCGTCTGTACAGATTCGTGCCCGAGCCAAAGAGCGATGACAGTTTGGTCAACACCGTGATGAAGAAGATCCATGGCGGTGCTATGCCGGAGCACGTGTGGACTCACGCGCTTGTTCGCTAACGACGGACATGTCTTGGCGGCCAACAAGACGTACTTTTGGACCATCCGTTCCATGGCATCGCGGCTGAGCTTCGTGCCGCGCATCGTTGGAAAGAGAGGGGCGTCATCACAACACGCCCGTTCTTTCAGCCACACCGTGAGCACTTGAGTGGATTCCTGACGCAAGGGCGTACAGCGTTGTTTACGGCCTTTGCCCTCGCAGCGAACGTGGGCTCCGGTTCCCAACTCGATATCGCGGCGGCGGAGATTGATGATCTCCGACACGCGAAATCCGGTTTGCAGTGCCAAGTTAAGGATCGCGTGGTCGCGTCTGCCGGTCCAGGTATTCCGATCCGGAGCGGCCAAGAGCGCATTCATCTCGGCGCGATTGAGGAACTCCACTGCTCGCCGCTCATAGCGTTTGCCGGGCATCGCCAGTATCCTCTGGCAGTGCAGCAAGTGGGCTGGTTCCGTCATGGCGACGAATCTAAAGAATGAGCGTATCGAAGCCAAACGTGCGTTCCGGCTGCGGGCACTGTTGCCGCGCTTGTCCTCCGTGTGAGTGAGGAAATCAGCAACTAACGTGACATCCAGTTCTTCGAGCGCGAGCTTGGTGGGCGGTTTGCCGGCCTGCTCGCTCGCAAACTGGAGCAACAAACGAAACGTGTCGCGATAGGCAGCAATCGTGTTCGGGCTGGCCGCAAGTTGAGCGCAGAGCCGATCCGTGAAGAACCGCTGCACAAGGCTGGGAAGTGTCGTCATGGCTTCACCTCCTCCACCCGTTTGGCAGCAAGCTGAAGCAGTTCTGGAACCCCTTCGATGTACCAGTATGTGTTGGCGGGATCGGCATGCCCCAGGTACGTGGAGAGCTTGATCATCTGCTGCAACGGGTTGTCATTGTTGTTGCGATACCAAAACAGCAGCGTTCGCACCGCGAAGGTATGCCGCAAGTCGTGGATGCGTGGGCCGCGGCCATGCTTGTTGTATTTCTGTAAAGGCCGCAGACCGATGGACTGGCACACTGCCGCGAAGTTATAGCGGGCTCCGCAATCGGTAAGCCGCGGACCATGATCCGCAACAAAGAAGGCGTCTGATGGCGATCCCAGAAGCCGGTCACGCTCCCGCGAATAAGCGAGAAGCCGTGCTCGAACGCAGTCAGCGACTGGAACCAGCCGGGTCCTGCCAAACTTGCCTTTCTGGATTGTCAGTACACCGGATTCGAGATCGACATCGTTCGCGTTCAACGCCAACGCCTCGCTCACGCGAAGGCCGGTAACTGCGATCAATCCGAACAGCGTGGAGCATGTTAGCGGACGTATACCATTGGTAGAGGGCAACTCAGCGGCAGCTTGGACAATACGCTGGATATCATCCTCACTGTAGATATAAGGATGCGGTCGCCGGGTGCGGCTGGGGATGAGAGATTGCGGCGGAGCCTCATGCCTTGTATCGAGGCTGTGAAGCCACTGGGAAAACACGCGAACTGTGCTCAAGCGATGCGCCCATGTATGGTTGTTGGCCTTGCCGAACACACCCTTCCAGCGCAGGAACAATGCCGAACTAACATGAGCGGAGTTCTCGGTATCCGCAAAGGCCACAAACTTGCGCAAGATCCGCTCATCGGTGGAGAGTGTGTAACCCAGGCTGCGCCGGATGCTCAGGTAACGATCGAGTTCTTGGGATAGGGCACTCATTTTGCACCTCCCTCAACCGGCCAGGGCTGCGCAATCATTCGGAGACCATCGATATCCAGCTTGGCGTAGATCATGGTGCTGGCCCGTGAGCGATGGCGAAGCATATCGCCGATTTCCTCCAGCGATGCTCCGCGTCGTACCAATGCAATAGCAAGGCTGTGTCGTAAGATGTGTGATCCCACGTATGGCACGGGTGGCTTGAGGCCGGTACGGGCATAGGCACGTCGCAGGATATTATTCAGCACTTGGCCGTCCTTGAACGCTACGTGCGGCGGACGCTTCTTGACGAATAGTGCACGGGATGACGACGATCTGCGGTCCAGCCGGATATATTCCGCCAGTACCTCGCCGACATCGGGCGGCAATGGCAGGCGGTCGTGGAGTTGGCCTTTGCCTCGCACCAACAGTTCACCAGCACGCCAGTCAATATCATCGATCTGGATATTGACCACCTCGGCGGCACGCAACCCAAGCCGAGCGATGAGCAACACCATGGCATGATTCCGTCTTCCGGTGGTGGTCTCTGCCTTCACAGTTTTGAGCAGCCTTTCGATCTCTTCGGCTGTAAGGTGCCGGGGCAGTCGCGGCGCAAAGCGCTGTGCCACGCTCGGGATGCCCAACGCAAGGTTCACCGTCGTCTTGCTTGCTTTGAATAGATAACGGAAGAAGCTCCGCAAGTGAGAGGGGTGCGTCTTGTCGCGCAGCGGTTTCTTTCTTCGCACGTCCTGCATGAACGACACGATGTCGTTTGTGGTTATCCGCGAGATGTCACCGATCTCGTCGCCAAACCGGAACTGCAAGAAGCGATCGGCGATGCGCCACGCATGGAATATGGTTCGCTCACTGAGCCCGCGCTGGCGGCGCAAGTACTGCTCATAGTCCCGTTTGAGGCAAGCCCGTGCGCTGTTGTCTGGCAGCAGCTTTACAACGCCCTGTTCGATTAGGAAGCGAATGAAGTTCCGGACCATGAAGCGTGTATGCGTCGGCTTCGCCGGCTGCTCGACTGCCGCGAACAACTCCAACGCGCGCTTCTCGTCGAGCTGTTCCAACGGAACGCCACGAGCCTTCACTTCGTCGCAAAACTCGTTCAGGCGACGCCGATAGCCAACCACGCCGCTCGGCGCATAGTCTTGGCTCTCAAGCCGCTTCAGGAACTTCTCCATCTGATCGTTCAGCACATCGGCGACTACTGATCGGGTTTCTTTCGTTTGGGGTTTCATATAGGTCTCCTTCTGTTGGTGTTAAACCAACTGGAGAATAGGAGACCACGACGCGGTACGCGATTATTATGCCGACCTCATCAGGAATCAACGCGTCGATCATGCGAGTGCCGAGCAGCAACGCGGCATAATCCTGGACGCGGCATTATGTGTGACTTCGTGAGCAAGAGTTGCGTAGTAGCTCTCAGCATCGCGGAAGGCTTCAAAGGGCGGCATCTGCACGTAATCCAACTCCTGCGCGTAATAGGCGCGATTTCCGCCGTGCTTGATCGTTGCTTCCAGACCGGCGAAAAACGCCTCCGCATGTTCAATGCGTGCCACGGGATCACGGCTAGGAGTGGCTTTCGCGTAGTAGATTTCCGGCAAGCCTTCGATCTGTTCGACGTTGAACACGGTATAGCCCTTCATGTAAGGGATTTCGCGCTCGACATCCTCGCCGGTCTTTTCGTCGTGCTCGGTGCGCGTGATGGCGTTGGCGTAGACCACAAGCGAGCCTTTCTCGCCTTTTCTGACATGGGCGTTTAGCTCGCTGGCTTGGCGGAAGGTCATCCAGATTGGTGCTGTGAAACTCTGGCCTAGAGCGGACATCCAGAGAGACAGGATATTGATACCGGAGTAGGGCTGGCCGTTATGACGAAGTGGCCGGGTAATTCTCCTTGCGGCGTGTTCGGCATTCCAGGGACGTATCCACGGGCGGACGCCCTTTTCTAAATGCTCCACAATCTGCGCTGTGATACGGCTGTAAACGTCTTTTCTTTCGGTGGTGTCCTGCATCGTATTCTCCTTCAAAAACAATTTTTTTCTTCGCGAAACCCGCGACGGTTCTGAGGCGTTCAGCGGCGCGGACATGTCAAGGGCGCGGTCTTTCCGCGTTCATCGCAGACCCTTGACAGGGAGCACCGCTGGAATAACGCCGGGTCTTGTCAGGCGCGGGTTGGGTGGAGAAAAAAATGAAAGGAAGACGACTTCGGCCAAGAACACCGAATGGAAGAGGCGGTTTGCGCAGTCCGCGTGGAAGTGTGGAGAACTAGGGATCGCGCCTACACTTCCTCGTATCGGCCCGTAAGGCTTCAATAGCAGGGGCTAGATTGCGAGGTCAGATGAGCGCAGGCGGAGCGGCAGACTCGGGGACAGTTCGCGACCGGGGCGCTCCGCCTAACGGTCGATCCTCCAGGCGCTCTCTCGTCCGCAGGTGAAACCTGACCATTCGAGTTGGCTGTGCGTTAGTTGTGTGGCGGATTTCAGGCTCAGGCATTCGCAACGCGGTACTCAGGTCCGTCTGGATCATGAATGATAAAGGCCATAACGGTTTTCAGGGTGGCACGAGAAAAACCGCACATTGCGGCGGCATGGTTGCCGCGACTGAGTGTGCCCAACTGAGCCCGTGCAAAACGAAAATTGGAACTTTCGTTGCGCCTGGCGCGCGAGCAATTCTTAAAGCCCTGGGAAGTTGTTCACATTCCCTTCGGTGGATCGAAGGAACTTCAAGAAGCTCAACCCTTTGCGCCGCAGTGTGGCATAGATGCTCAAGAACAACAGATAGTCCCCTATGCCATTTTCGGTAAACGTAGAACCCATGACGCGTCGTCGGGATGCAAACACTTTGATCGCGTTCTCGGCTACGTTGTTGTTCCACGACACACCGTCGTGCGACAAAAACGTAAACAGCTTGGTCCCCGATTTTGCCAAGCGCCGTTGATAGCTGGCGGCGACCTTCGAGTGAAATGTTGCGCCGGCAATTTCTTTGAGGAACCTGGCCGTCAATGGCCTATGTTTGGCGAGGTATCTCCGTTTCAAGCCAAACCTGCCGATGGTCTCAATGATCGGAGTGAATAGGGCCGTGAACCCCTTAGCTAGACCGGCGAGTTCCGCGTCATGCGGCGCACGCATCAGATCGTCGTTCAAATCGCGAATAAAATGAACCACACATTTTTGTTGCTCGCATGAAGCCGATTCATAAACACCATAAAAATCTGAAACGAGAACCCCGTCGAAGCCCTGAAGCACCCGGCCCAAGACGGTTCCGTCTCTGCTCAGGCTGAAGAGGTACAGCACTTCATGGAGATTGGTGAACGTCCACACATATGCGGGCCTCCCATGCAGGCTCACTCTTGTCTCATCAACGTACATGACGTGGCTGGCACGCAGTTTGGCGAGCAATTGCTCGCGTGCAGGCGCGTATTTGGCGGCAAGCCGTGGCTTAAGCGTGGTCAAAATCACGGTTGAAAACGAATATCCGAAGATGTCATTGATGCCCGCGTTTACATCCCTGAAAGACTGCTTCAGCACAATGTGTGCGTGAATCGCCCAACTGGCCAAGCCGTGCCCAATTTTCGCCCGAGAGGACGGATATTGGCTTGAGGTTGTGCTGGTGCCGCACAATTCGCACACGTATCGATTGGAGCGATGGCATAAGACCCAGCGATGAATCCCCGATCTCGTAAACCGCAAGTCCGAAATGACCCGCCGATACACCACGTTCTTGTCGCAACGAAAATCCGGACCCCCACCACAACCGGGGCATTTATGCCAAGGAGGCTGGCAGTCGATGATCTTGTTGATCTTGGGTGTCCGCCGCCGCACCTTATGCCGGCGGAGGCTCTTGCGCACCACCTTATCAGCACGAAAGAACACCTTTGTCATTTGGTACTTGAAGTACGCACACTTGATAATTCGGTCAATCTCCGGAATTGCGGCATTCACCGGACCAAATTTTCGATCACGGTCAGCAGGCAGGTCTTGGGCGTGAACGATCTCTAATGCGGGGCCGGCTGCTCCGCGAGCGATTGTTTCCAACGTGCTTGTCACGACTTTCAGAGCCAGACAATCTTCGCGGTTATATCGGATGAGGGATTCTCTTAGCGCCGGCTCGCCAGTACGCTCCCACTGGTGACGCCACGCCATGCTTTGAATACCCGACGCAGAAGGGTCAGACCATTTCGCTCCGAGAATCGCCCCTACTGCCTTTAAGCTCCGCGAATATGCCGGGAAATATACGTTGCCCATAGTGGCCGCCAGTACATCAAACGTGTCGGATTTGATGCGCTGCGAAAGCGACTCACAATTTGGCGGGATCCCATATCGCTCTGCCATGTCGTCCAGAAATCTGCGGTCGTACGAACCATAGTGATAGATTTTGAAGTTCGGCACGGATTTCAAGAGATTTAGGAGGTCGTGCCAAATGCCACGCTCACCTCTTGCATCATCGGCCCAGAGTGCGTGGACGCTAGTTCGACCTTTGTCCACCAGGGCGATACCGACCAGATAATAGAAATCCCTGTCGGGTATACCCTCGACATCAAGAAAAACCTTTGGCTCGTCCGTCGGCAGCGCCGGGTCGCGGACTACGTATATTTTGCCTTCCCGGATGGACAAGGCTTGCAGGGCGGGCAAGAGTCGCCCCACCTTGGCAGACCGCTTGCCGGTTACACTCTTCGTTCTAAACGTGTATGAGAGCTGCTGCACGGTGAAAACACCGCGCTCTCGAAATGCATCGATCTCACCAACCGATAAGCTCCGAAGTTGACTGATGTCATCGGCTGCTCGCGCGTCGGCGTTGCAGCGATCTTTGAATTCACAGGTCGTGCAATGGCTGTTGAGCGTGAGCGCTGGAGGCTTCGTTTCAATTTGTTTTCTGATCTCGCTCGCGGCTCGACGAGCATCCCTGAGAACCGCGGTCATTCCCGACTGAGTCTTAAACTTGACCTTTGTTGTCTTTGCGCTTTGGCCATGGATGATTATTCCAAAAGTCGGCAGGTCGCCAAGCACGTCCGACAGAGCCAAAGCATGAAACGAAATAAGCAGTTTATCCCACCGGTTTATCTTTTCTCGGTGGACGAAGAGCGTCGGTGCATATTCCGGCTTTCCGAGGCAGCCATCATTCGAAATCTTTGTCAGCACGAGAGAGTCAACCGAGAAACCGTTGCTGACCAGGGCAATCTCCAGCATCAGCGCAGGGCCAGCGATTTGCGCATCGACAATCGAAGCTGGATTGCTAATGATCCGGTCAGCACCGAATCGCCGTTGGAGTCTTAAGATCGCTTCGTCACGGTACTTTCGGTCGAGGTCTTCAAGCAGCTCTCCGTATTGCTGTGCGACGCCTTCTTGGTCCGTCGCCAAAAGATGCAGCTTGAACCTGCATCGAATGAAAGCGTCGAACAATTGCCTCGTAATTTTCATTGCAAAGGCGACTCGGGCGGCGACCGTCCGTATTGACTTTTCTCAACTAGCGCTTAGCCTAAATCAACGAAAGTGGGGGGCCGCCCATGCTGCTCACCTCATGGACATGCTCATGTCTATTGTCCTCTTGTTCTGAAAATCCGACTGAATCCCAAGTTGCAGGTCTCCCGAATCGACTCTGGAGTCAAGATCCTGCCCTGGACGATCCGGGACGCGGCGCGAATCGGATCAGTAACCGCTCCGAAGAGCGTGTTGGCTGCGCTCTGCACCGTCCGTACATTGTTTGCGTGTAGCTCGGGACGGATGTTCGTCACCCATTCTGCGCGCAACTCATCGATCCTCGCCGCGAAAGTCTCGATCGTGTCATGCATATAGAGAGTGTCTTTCGCGCGCTCATCGCGAGTGCGCCTCCGATGGATAAGGATTTTTTGTGCGAGGAAGCTGACGGGATTTGCAATCTGCACTGGTGTTTCGTTTGCGAGCGGGAAACCAGTGGCCGCTGAAAGGGCAAGGCTCCAAGGTGCGGCTAAAAGGACTTCGATGTAGCGCAGGTTTTGCGAAGAAACGCCGCCCACCCTCAGTGTTGCATTCTGTTTCCCCCTCCTGCCCACGGCACCACCTACCAGCGGTGTAAGAAATTCCGCGTAGAAATGAATGCCAGGATCGGTCAGTCGATAGTGGGCAGCGGGAGGTCGGTGATGCCCTAGAAACTCGGCTTCAAATCCGTTCGCAGCGAGCCGCTGGTAAATTTCATCTCCGGCGACTCTGATTCGCCTCGGAAGAGCTACATCCGCATCAAGTGTTGCCAGCGGTTCGTATTGCAGTTGGTGGGCTAAAGGATGCAATCGGTGTAGGCGGTGCGCCCAACCCCCAATGATGACCACCTGGTCCAGCCAGGGCGTCAAAGATTCCACGAGCCTCGCGAAGGATGCAAACTCGGGATTCGCATTCATGCATTTGCCTTATTAAGAATTTGGGAAAATACTCGTTTACGGAGAAGATCGGCTTGATCTTTCCCGCGTGACGGATGGTTTGAGACATCAAGCCACACCTGCAAAATATCGGTGGCCGGCACACCATCGCGTTCTACTGCCGCGCGGAACACTGCCTCAGGATTTTTCGGCACCCTCACGAATACATCTGGCTGATGGTCTGCAACTTCAAGTGACAAGCCGAGTTCTCGGAAAACCTTCCGATCGAGCCGCTCTATATAGAGATGCGGCTGGGTTCCATGCACGAACTTGAAGCCCAAAGCTTCTGCAGCGGCAAATAGTGCAAGGCAGAGCCGGGGCTTCCCTCTGCGCAGCTGGTCAGTCTTAGAGTGTGGAGCACTGGATCGCATTCTACTTGCATAAGATCGAAGAGCGGCATGAAACGTATCCTTTTCGCCGCTTAAGATCCAACGGGCCGGAGTTTCATGCATTCGGGAATGACTCGCTCTCAGCCATCGTTCCAGCAGTTCCTCGGTTCGGACTAGCCTCATCCCGCCTACTTCGTCGAGGAACCCTTCCTCGGAAAGCTGACGCACAAACCGGAACGCACTCATCGTGGAAACGCCCGCTGCGTCGGCGAGCTGAGAGACATTTTCATAATGTCCGCGCGGAGCAGAGAGCAAGGAATCCGGGATGCTTTTTGATAAGAGAATTTTCAGCATCCACTGATTTAGGTCAGAGAATAGGTTGCCCGGCGAAACCTCTTTGGCAGGACCTTCGATGACGCGCGACCTCTCCGCATTGAGAACTTCCAAGCCATGGCCCGCAAAACGGCGGAAGCCTCCGGCGTCAATGATTCCGACCCCGACATCAGGAGCATTGCGCAAGGCGAAGTCTTTGACGTGTTCCGACAGGGAATCCGAAACATGGTCGGAGGCCAGCACAGCGACGGGGGTTGCGCTGCCGGTAATCCGGGCAGCTGCTCTTTGGGCTTCCAGAATGGCCTGTGAAATCAAGGGAATAGCTCTGTCTTTCCTTGATTCCGATAACGCCTTGAGCTGGAAGACATAGATATTCTTGCCGTTGCGAGCCACGATGTCGGCGCCGTTGTCTGCGGATCGCGGCGACTGCTTTACGTGCCATCCCGCCTTCTGAAGCGTCTTGGTCAGGAGATTGTCAAATTCTGCTACGCGATTTTGCTGATGCGATGGCATAACGAAGACCTGTTAACATGGCCGCGATATATATCATGGCCACGGTAATTAACATGGCCATGATAATTGTGTTAAGCTAGTCTTGTCAAGCTGGGTCAACTCGTCGACAGCCCTGTGGGCGGGAAAGCTTCTAGCATTGTCCAATTGTGTTGGACTGCCGATGTCAGAGGCAGGACGGGGACGGGCGGGATGCCTACGAAGTTGCGTACAGTTGTTGAGGTGTGTGACACATGTCCATACATGAAGGGTTAGCCGCTCTTCGCGTCCGCCAGGATGCCGACCCGATCTACATTCACGACGTATGCAGGCAAGTATTGAAAGAACATCTCGGAACGGGTGACCCCGAGACGCGACTCCTGAAGTGCGATGCCTGCGACCAAGTTATCGGCGAGTGGGGTTCCGAAGCCGACATGCGGATGGAACTGCAAGCCTGGTCGACGATAATTCATAATCCTTCTATGAAAACTCGCAAACAACGCTTTTCTCCGGGTCGTCGTGTGATGGTTGGAATGGGCATGAAAGTCGGGACGGTTAAAACGGTCGCCGATCACCCGAGCGTATTGGGAGAGTTCGTCCATGAGGTTCTGGTGGACGGCGAAAACGAGCCTCGGCGAGTTGTTGGCTGTGATCTGCAATCCCTGCCCGGCCTCGATGAAGACTTGCACAAAGGGTCTTTGACTTCAATTCACCTTCAGAACAGCAGCATCGCCAACCTGAACCTCGGTAGACAAGTTGGAACCATCAATGCGGTTGTGCAAGTCATGCAGGGAGAAGGCGATGCGCAGCGACGGGTGGCCCGTGCGCTGGAAGAGTTGACCCAAGCCGCTGTTTCAATTCAAACGAATTTGCCCGAATCCGAAAAGCTGGAAGTGTTGGACTCACTGGCGACCATCGCGGAGCAGGCGACGAAGAAGCCAGAAGAACGGTCGAAGGGAACGCTGAAGGCGATCTTCGGATACCTGCCGACCGCGATTTCCGCAGCCTCAAATCTGGTATCCCTATGGGAGAAGGTCGGGCCGACGATCAAAGGGTACCTAGGTTTGTAAGTCACGCGCCCAAGAGTTCTCGCAGGACTGCCTCTAAGCTGGGAGTCACTTCCCAGAATTACAAGGTGCTGGGTCGGATCGGATTTCCGCTCACACTGTCTTTCAGCAGCCGCTCTCCGCGCGACTACTGCATAGCTTCGTTGAACTATTCCTGTGGGCGGCACTCGTTCATCAGCTCGGTTGCTTCCGTCTTGCCGCGGTGCAGTAAATAGATCACCAAGCTCTTACTGATTTCTGAAAGCCTTTCTAGCTTGGACATAGGCTCGGACCCGCATCGGTTTTCCAAAGCTTGCGAAATAAACGCAGCAATCGCGATCTCTTGTTCTACGCAACAGTACGGACTTAATGGGAGCGCTAGAATCGGACAGAGGCGAGTGCATGACTTGGGTTGTAGGAATGCCGACGATGTTCGGGTACGGAATCGGAATTTCAGACGTGCGCATTACTCTGGCGGATGGCTCGGAACGCGACTGTTTGCAAAAGATCTATCCGGTCGGGCGATTTCTGGCAATGGGATTCGCGGGATCAGTGCGTATCGGGTTCGCAATGATCGACGCAATCAGCGGTTATCTCAAAACGGACGATGAGTCCGGAATGTGGGACCCGCTCGCCGTCACGAACTGGTGGTCCGTCGACGCCAGAGAGATCTTCAAGAAGTTCCCACCAGAGGAACGCGCGGGGCAGTGTCACCTGATGATGGTTTCCTCGTTTCCCAACACTGAAAGGAAGGACGCACCTTGGCCCCGCTCGTTTGTCCACATTTTCAAATCACCAGAATTCGAGGCAGTTTCGATCCCGGCCCGCAAAGTAGGTGCGATAGGTTGCGGAACTGCGGTCGTACCCTGTCAGCAATTTGTCGATAAGCTTTCAACGAGTTTTGAGCGCATGAACATGACTATGCAAGGCGAGCTGAACTGTCCCGGCGGAATGGCGAGCAGGCTGGGCATTGATCTGACGAAGGTTCTTCAGGAAAGTCAGCCGCGAGGAATTAGTTCCCACCTCCATTACTGCTGGGTCTATTGCAAGAAGGTGATTATCAAAACGAACGACCACTCCGCTGATGGCAGATGGAGTGCGTTCCCAATCGGTTCGGGAATCAATGAACCGGACGCGCCGCCAGTACCATCTATCGAGCGACCGACATTCGCTATGCCGCAGATCGCCTCCTCTTGGAGCGAACTCGAATCATTACTTCAAGCGACAGGAGCGGAAGCGAAGGGATGTATCGCTCGGATAGCTGGGGGGCACGCTCCTAGCCGATAATTTGGCTGATGATCACCGTGGCAATCTCATCTTGCGTGCGAGGTATATGCCCTTCACCAGAAGTTGCACTGTATCACCGTCCGAACTGACTCTGAAGTCCATACGATCTTTGTTCCTGACGGTTTCGTAACGGATGCAGGGAACACGTTCTTCGTAATTGAGGAATGCTGTTCTGCCTGTGCGCTGATCTTCGATCCGAACCTCGTCGCCATCTCCCTCATATTCGGGGCGAGCGGGAGAAGAACCGACGATGCTGTCGCAGTGTTCCTTGAGCGAAGTCTTGAGTTGCTCCCAAGCAGTCCGGCAGAGCGTTGCGTTAGCTTGCACGACCATACGCCTCTTCGTATTCAATATGGTATTGCGCCAGTCTCTCCGCAATCGCGTCAGCCAGTTCCGCCGACGATCTACCACCGTCTTTATTGATGCACCACACGAAATTGTCGTTCACGATGTCCGCCGTGAGCTGCCAAGTGTTCGGGGGAACGGGAGAATCGTCAGGGTAGGCTTCACCGGAGCCAGCAGGTTTACGGCTGAACATGATCTGATGGTCCGTTGGGGTTCCCACGCGCTCGCCTCCGCAGAGCATGGCGGAAACGAAGTTCAGAACGAGCAGGAACCGCCCGGATAGATCGGAAACCCACGCAAACGTATGTCCCTCGATGGTCCTGCCGTCTAGAGCGAATTGGGACACAAAACCCTTGAGGATTTCCCACTCGCTTCTAATTTCACTCTCTAGCCGTCCCCGCTTTTGCCGTTCCTCGTCCCGCCGTAGTGCAAAGTCATCAAACGCCATGACGCCTCCTTTCGACACAAAAACTAATTATAATTGCGGGCATGAGTTGGGTCACGGATTGCCTAGCCGAAAAGTCAGCGGCGACGCCTCCTGCGCCGAGTGTCGGCACCGCTGTCGAACCGCAGCAAGCGACGGCGTGGAAGGCTGTCCGCGATGTCATGACGGAGAATGTTCTGGAATTCAACAACGCACGCGGTCGTCAGTTCATGGTCAACATCTCTGACCGCGACAATATAGTTCAGATCGTGCCGAAGCAGCCGCCGACCGATACAGCGGTTGTGGAATGGAACCCGAACACCAGGACTATTCAGGTCACTTGCCCGATTTCGCATTCCGGACTGCCGCGCCGAGGGGAATTCAAATTCGGCGAGGGCAAGATCGTATCGGTCGGCGATTTCACCGGGGAACCCAAGCCGCCAGACAGTCCGATGACGCCCGAGCAATTTTCAGAAATGGTTTTGAAGCCACTCCTCTTTCCGTGACGGAATGCAAAAGTCGGCAGCAATACCGCTCCCACCGAAGGCCACGGTTCCGTTCTTCTACAAGTACTCAAGCCTGCCGACTCCTGAACACGTGGAACGGCTCCGCGTCATCATGCAAGAACATGAACTCTATCTGCCAAGCCTACCGCTACTGAACGACCCGACGGACGGAAGGCCGCGCCTCGCTTCATTGTCGGAAGAGCAGATGAGTTCCTTTATCTATACGAAGCTCGTCCAGCGCAGCCCTGATCTGTCACCAGCAGAACTGGCGCGAGAGCGCGCAATTATTATCTACAACGTCAAGCTGCATGGGACTGAGACGCTCCTCCGAATGCTCACCGAATCCCTCTATTCGGAGTTGGAGGGCTACCGCGTCTATTCAATGTCGAAGCGTTATGACAACCTGAGTCTCTGGGCCAAATATGCGGGGGACCATTCCGGCTACTGTCTGGAGTTTGTGAACGAGGGACCTCTGTTCGATACCGCGAGAGATGTGATGTACAAGGACTCCCTCCGAATGGATGTCAACAATCCCGAGCACACGAATGGTTTCTGGTTCTTCTGCAAGCGTCCAGAGTGGAGTAATGAGGAAGAGGTTCGCATGGTCCTGCCGCGCGGCCACGGCTCAAAAGTAAAGTTCGATCCGCGATGGTTAAAGCGGTTGATTCTCGGAAGAAACATCTCGGAGGAGAACGAGCAAACTATCAGGGCATGGGCGAGTCAGCGCACCCCAACGCTGGCGGTGGTCAAAGCCCGATACGACGCCATTCATCAAACGATTTCTCGGACCCTAGGTCCGCAGCCGACTGTACCGCGATTGCGCCTGCTGATACGCCTGCGAATGCAGTTGCGCCGAGGACGCCCTGAACGAGTTCACATCTGGCGTCTGGATGTTCTGGACGACCGTGATCGGCGCACCTCCGCCTCCGCCGATCTGTCCGTTGGGAATGATCGAGCCTGCCATGTTCGACGTGAAGAGTTCGGGTCCGTGCTCACCGACCAACTAGTTCTGTCCCGGCATCACGCCTCCGCCAGTGGCGTGCGGAATCACGTTGCCGATGCTGTTCAGGAATCGCTTCCGGAGTTTCCGAGGAAACTACCGAACTGCTTGAGCAGGCTCGACAGAATCTAATGATGTATGGCCTCAGGACAACATTTTGCAGACACCGTCTGCAAGATTGCCTGGCGCTCGCAGCACGATTTTACGCATCCGTTTCCTGCTCCGGGGGTTGCGGTGAGGGCTGAGTGGGCTGGTTGGCTTTCTTGCCTTTCTTATTCTTCTTGGGCCGCATGACGTTGATCGCAGCGGCGTCGAGCGAGGTCTTGATATGCGCTGCGTAGTATTTCTCGATCATCTCGACACTTGTGCGGCAGTTCTTAGCGATTTGGTAGATGTCGGCGCCCTCCATCAGGCGAAGGCAGATGTATGTATGCCGCAGACTGTAGGCTGTACGAGGTCTGCCATCGCGGTCGAAACGAAGCTTCTGTTCGTCGAGGATAGTTTTGAAAAGCTCGCGCTGCCACTTGGGAAAAATAAGATCGGTGGGTTCTGGCGTGCGCCATTGCTCCCCAAGGACATTGGAGTTCAGGGAAGTTTCAGTGGGCGTGTTCACGCCATAAATGCGCGCCGGGCGGAGCCGGCTTCGAAGTCGCTCAAAAGGCCTCACTGCACCGGGCATACTCTTGCAGTATCCGACGCCGCGCTTTCCGCGTACTTCAATCTCCAGGATCGTCTTGCCCAAATCCTCGTCATCAACTATCGCGACATCTCGGAACTCAAGACGCCAAGCCTCGTCCGGCCGCAGTCCGGTATTGACGGCGAATAGCACAAAGTCGTGCAGCTGTTCCGCTTCCCAGCTGAATCCCTTCTTCTTCGGCTCATGAGCGCGCTTTCGTGTCGCTTCGTAGAGCTTTTTGTATTCCTCAGGTGAGAACCACGCCCTGTGGGAGATTTTTGGAGATGACCGGTACGGCTCGGAGAAATCGGGAAGCCGGTCGAGCCATCCGTGGCGCGACGCCGTCTTTAGAGTCTGGCGAAGCGTGACTATTTCTTGATGCAGGGTGCTGTGACCCGGCGGCTTGCCCCGTTTGGCAATTGCTTCTTGGTATCTGTGAATTCGGTATTCCTGGATCTTTCCCGCGGTGATCTCTGAGATGCCGAGGTTACCGAAGAAGGGGACCAGGTGAACGCTGGATCGCCAGTGCTGGCCGTCCACATATCGCTTGTTGCGTTGTCCCTGGGTGATGATGTCGTACTCGTGCAGGTAGCGTTCAGATACGTCGCGAAAGGTCTTTTCGCTCTTTATCTCGCCGCCACGGAGTTTTCCGCGAAGCTGTAGGTACCAGTCCTCGGCAACTTCCTTGGCTTTAGAGAGGCTCTCTTCCTTCGTGCTGGTACGCCGATTCTTGCCCGCGAAATAGCTTGAGCACTGCCAGAGGGTGCTGTTGGGACGCTTGTAGACGTAAACCTTGCCGCCAAGGATTGTGTGTTGTTCCGGCATCTTCGTTCCTCAGTTTGAACCGGCGTGAGAACATCAAAACTGTGTAATAGATGTGTAAGTTATACGCATCTTGGAAATATGTCAATAAGTTTATGTTTTTCAGCGAGATAGAATACTAATTTGAGATGTTTGTGGGATTTTAAGTCCGCTGCGTCTGCCAATTTCGCCATCCCGGCAATATGCGCCCACTCATTCGCGTCCCGAACTGTAGATCTAGATCGCTCGATTGTGACTTGTCCGTCGCGCCGCTTGTTTGAGCGT
>Ga0302326_10004397_pt1 | contig 32648 bp, 33 predicted proteins | sample Palsa_T0_3_FD_202264 | JGI IMG/M metagenome (GOLD analysis project Ga0302326, IMG submission 202264) | Peat permafrost microbial communities from Stordalen Mire near Abisko, Sweden - Palsa_T0_3 | ecosystem: Environmental > Terrestrial > Soil > Palsa > Peat permafrost | place: Sweden: Abisko...
CTCCGCGGAGGCGAAGTGGATTGTGCCTGAAGCGCATTTTCTCGAGTCCTGGGGAGACCAGCGAGCAGTGGACGGTACCTACCTGCCGATCCAGCCGATGATTCTCCCTCTCTTTGGCGGCCTTTCCCAACTCGATATTCTGTCCAAACTAGCCGCTCTTCCTGACGGCGCAGAGGCTGTTCGGGACACCTTCAAGTCCCTTACCAAAGAGACCGATTTCGAGGCGGCCTGGACAAAATTTCTCCGGACCGGCTACGCAGAGGGCACCGTCTACGAAACGGCAAAGGTGGAGTTGAATCCGAATGCCCTGCCAGCGCTGTTGAAAACCGCGGGTCCGTTGCCCGGGCCGGTGACGCCGAGTTCCATCGAGGTCGTGTTCCCGGCGGATTACAAGGTTTACGACGGTCGCTACACGAACAACGCGTGGCTACAGGAATTGCCGGATCCGATCACCAAGCTGACCTGGGACAACGCTATTCTTCTGAGCAAATCGACGGCCAAAGCTCTTCAGGTTGAAGATGGGGACATGGTAGAAATCGGCGTCGACGACCGAAAACTGCAGGCGCCGGTGATGATCGCACCGGGGCACGCCGACTATTCGCTCAGTCTCTCGCTTGGTTATGGTCGATGGGTGGTTGGCAGGGTCGGACAGAAGACCGGATTCAACGCATACGAACTGCGAACGACTGGCGCTCCTTACTATGCCACGAGAGCAACGGTAAAGCTGATCCAGAAGAAAGGTCATCTGCTGGCCCAGACGCAAGATCATTACAGTATGGAGGGGCGTGCCCTCGTGCGCGAGGGTACGGTCGAGGACTACAACAAGAATCCTGGTTTTGCCAAGGCGGTCTGGATGGATGCGGAGATTCCGCCAAACATCTCGCTTTACAGTCATCCGCCGCTCAACGCACCGAACCAGTGGGCGATGTCCGTGGATCTGAACACCTGCACCGGGTGCAGCGCTTGTGTGGTGGCGTGCCAGGCGGAGAACAACATTCCGGTGGTCGGCAAGGAGCAGGTCCACAATAGCCGCGAGATGCACTGGATGCGCATTGATCGTTATTTTGCCAGTGCGGAAGGCGATAAAAATAACCCACACCTCGAGGACGATCCAGAAATGGTGATGGAACCGATGATGTGCCAGCACTGCGAAAATGCGCCGTGCGAGACCGTCTGTCCGGTGAATGCGACCGTCCACAGCGAGGAAGGCCTTAACCTGATGGTTTATAATCGTTGTATCGGGACGCGATATTGTTCAAACAATTGCCCTTTCAAGGTTCGGCGATTCAACTTTTTCAATTATAACGACCGACCGATCCTGGATCAGGTCGACAAAGGATTGCCCGGATTCCAGGGAAAATCGGAGCTTTACCTCGGACCGCTAGCGCCATGGGGCATGGCCGAGATTTCGAAGTTGCAGAAAAATCCGAATGTTACGGTTCGCAGTCGTGGCGTCATGGAAAAATGCACCTTTTGTATCCAGCGAATCGAAACGGCCAAAATATCCCAACGGGTCAAGGCAGGTGTGAAAGGGGACCTGACACTTCCGACGGATTCCATGCAATCGGCTTGCCAACAGGCTTGTCCGGCCGAAGCGATTGTTTTTGGAGACTTGAAAGACCCGCAAAGCCGCATCGCGAAGCTTCGCAAGCTTCCTCAAAATTACCATCTCCTCGAATATCTGAACCTTCAGACTCGCACGGCTTATCTGGCTCGGATCCGCAACCCGAATCCGAAGATGCCGGGTGCCGGAAGGGTCGGCAAAATCAACGTGGACGAAAACGGCGATCAAAGACACGGTCTGCCGCACGCTGAAACTCAAACCACCGGAGGTAACGTGTAATGGCCGAGACCGACGCATCCACGACTGTTTTTGTGGAACGGATGCCAAGGCGTCCGCTCGTTTGGAATAATCACTCGATGGCCTGGATTTCGGATCGGATTGCCGGAATCGTGGAGAATAAAGCGCCTCGCTGGTGGTGGGTTGCGATTGCGATTACGAGCTCGGTCGCAGCCTTTGGGCTCTTCTGTATTTTCTATCTCCTGTTCACAGGAGTCGGTGTCTGGGGAAACAATATCCCAATCGCTTGGGCATGGGGTATCACCAACTTTGTGTTCTGGATTGGTATTGGTCACGCCGGGACCTTGATTTCGGCGATTCTGCATCTTTGTCGGCAGAAATGGCGGACTTCGATCAATCGTGCCGCGGAGGCCATGACATTATTTGCGGTAATCTGTGCGGGAATTTTTCCGGGCATTCACGTCGGCCGGATCTGGATGGCCTGGTTTATGGCGCCCGTCCCGAATCCGAACTGGATCTGGCCCAATTTTCGCAGTCCGCTCATGTGGGACGTTTTCGCGGTTTCCACCTATTTCACGGTCTCCGTTTTATTCTGGTATCTCGGGTTGGTCCCTGATCTGGCGACGATGCGGGACCGCGCGAAAGGACGAGTTGCGAAAAGTGTCTACTGGGTGCTTTCGTTCGGATGGCGCGGAGGCAACCGGCAATGGCGCCATTACGAAATGGCCTATCTGGTCTTGGCGGGTATTTCGACTCCGCTAGTCCTGTCGGTACACTCAACAGTGTCATTCGACTTCGCCACGTCGGTGTTGCCCGGATGGCATACAACGATTTTCCCTCCTTACTTTGTCGCCGGGGCAATTTTTGGCGGATTCGCGATGGTGCTGACGTTGATGCTCCCGGCGCGATCCCTGTACAAGCTCCACGATGTTTTTACCTGGGATCATATTGACGTGATGTGCAAGTTGCTCCTGCTGACCGGCTCTATCGTGGGATACGCGTATTGCATGGAGTTTTTTGTCGCTTTCTACGGAGCGAATCCGTTTGAACGTTTTGCATTCCTGAACCGTTATTTTGGTCCTTATTGGTGGGCGTCCTGGACAATGTTTGCCTGCAATGTGGTGATGCCGCAGCTCATGTGGGTTCGCGCATTTCGCAGGAACTGGGCAATCGTCTTTTTCGTTTCGATGTGTGCCAACGCAGGCATGTGGTTTGAGCGTTTCGTGATATTTGTCATTTCGCTTCACCGGGATTTTCTCCCGTCCGCATGGCGGATGTATTACCCCACCTGGGTGGATGCGTTCACGTTCATTGGGACATTCGGCATCTTCCTTACGCTCTTTCTGCTCTTTATCCGTTTCCTTCCGATGGTCGCTATGTCCGAGGTCAAGGGTGTTCTTCCGGAGGCTGATCCTCACTATCATCCGCCCGCTTCGGGAGGAGAGGAAACCGTAACGGAGGTTCACGCATGAGTTCTGTCGCTCTCGCAAAGCCCGCGTTTGCAGTCATCGCGGAATTCTCAAGTGCAACGGCTCTTTTTGAGGCTGCAGAAAAAGTCCGTGATGCGAGGTTTAGGTTCTGGGATGTCCATTCACCTTTTCCGATCCATGGAATGAACAAGGCCATGGGACTCGGGAAATCCCCGCTGGGATACATCATCTTTTGCGGCGGGTTCCTCGGATTTACGACAGCAGTTTTATTGGAATTCATTCCCTCGTCATTTCTCTTTCCACTGATCGTGCATGGTAAACCGGTGAATTTTTTCACTGTCCCGCCTTTTTTCCCGATCATGTTCGAGTTGACGGTGTTGATCTCCGCATTCACAGCATTCTTCGGTGTTTTCATTCTGAACCGGTTGCCTCGGCTGCATCATCCGCTCTTCGATCATGAACCATTCAATCGGGTCACAAACGATGCGTTCTTTCTGGTAATCGAATCGGTGGATCCGAAGTTTTCAGAGATCGAAACTCGAGAGTTCCTCGAAAAAATTGGCGGCACGGGAGTCACTCTACTTTACGCGAATGATTAAGAATTTTTTCATCGCTTTCATCTTGGTAGCCGTCGTCACGATCGCGTTGCTCGGGTTTCAGGGAGAACATCGGCAGGCCACCGCCATCGAGTTTTTTGGCGACATGAAGCGCCAGGATAAGGTGAAATTTCAAAAACCGAGCGCGTTTTTCGCCGATGGCCGCGGTGCGCGTCCGCCCGTCGATGGAACGATACCGATGGGCTACGACATCCCGGGACATCCAATCCAGAATTCCGGGGCTTCAATGGACGACATCGATTCGCCTCTGGGCGACTTTTCCGCCGGAACAGACTATCTGAATACTGGCAAGATGGGCGATCTGTGGGGCACCGGGTTACCGTTGCCGGTGACGGCGGAACTGGTCCAACGGGGCCGAAAAGAATTTACGATCAACTGCGCGGTGTGTCACGGAGCGACCGGCCAAGGGAATGGGATCACCTCAAAATATGGGTTGCTTGGCATCGCGAACTATCACCAGGACAAGTATCGACAGATGGCCGACGGCCAGATCTTCAATACGATCACGCACGGTTTTAACACGATGATGGCGTACGGTGACAAAGTCACCGTCAAAGATCGTTGGGCGATCATTGCATACATTCGCGCGTTGCAGAAGAGCCAGAATGCCCGCATCGAAGATGTTCCTGAAGATCAAAGGACGGAGCTTGAGAACGAGGGAAAAGCAGCGAATCCGCCTCAATCAACTGTTCCGGAGCAACCGGCAAAAACCGAGACAACGCAAACGCGATAGGAGCGATGAGCCACGATCATTTAACCGTTCCACGACCTGAGATGTTTGAGAGTCGAAATGTCAACAGGCCATTGCTGGCGCTTTTGGGAATCGGGGTTTCCTGCCTGTTGATCACGCTCATCGCCGGTTTCGCCGCACCTGCGGGTAGCGAACTGCGTAAACAATTTGCGTTCTCGTGGTTGTTTGCGTTCCTTTATTTTTTCACCATTCTGATCGGCTGCTTTTTCTGGATCATTGTTCATCACGCGACAGATTCGGGATGGGGGATTGTGGTGCGGCGCCAAATGGAGAATCTGGCGACTCTTTTGCCGTGGATGGTGTTGTTCTTTCTTCCACTCTTCTTTGTCCGCCGGGACATATGGGATTGGATCGCAGCGAAGGAGAATCCGGTGCTCGATCCGCATTTGCGAGACAAGCTTTCCTTTTTTGAGCTGCGTTTCGGGCCTCTTGTGATTCCTTTTTTCTGGGTCCGCGCCGTTCTTTATTTTGCATTTTTCAGTTTCGCGGCTCACTACTTCAGGCGCACTTCGGTTCGCCAAGACAGCGACGGCGATCCGAAGTGGTCAATCCAGATGCGAGGCTTTTCGTTTCCCGGGATCATCCTTTTCGCTGTCTGTACAACCCTGGTAGCGTTTGATTGGTTCTCCTCGCCCGATTATCGATGGGCCTCAACGATGTGGGGGGTGTACATCTTCGCCGGCGCGGCCGGCGCAGGAATGGCCATGATTATCCTGGTCGTCATGGCGCTCAAAAACGCCGGATACCTGCAGTTTATAAATCAGGAGCACTATCACATCATGGGAAAGTTGCTTTTCGTCTTCTCCATTTTTTGGGGATACATCGGCTTTTCCCAATACATGCTGATTTGGTATGCAAACATCCCTGAGGAAACCGAGTGGTTCCTCCGACGAAATGTCGAGTCATGGAATGTTCTCAACACCTTTCTTGTCATCGGGCGGTTTTTTATACCTTTTTTTTATTTGCTGTTCCAATACACGAAAAGAACCCCCAAATTTCTGGCCGCAATTTCGCTCTGGGTGTTGGGAATGCATGTCTTGGATACCTACGTCACAATCATGCCATTCTTGCATCAGAAAGGGTTTGAGTTGAGCATTCTGGATCTGCTTGCGCTACTCTCGATTGGACCGCTTCTGGCCTTCATTTTTCTGCGGCGTCTGGGTAGCGTTTCTCTTTTCCCTGCGCGGGATCCGCGTCTGCTTGAATCGTTAAAATTGAGCAACTAATCCGATGGTCGACCACATACAAAAAGGCAGAAGTTCAGCGCCCATGATCATCATCGGTCTTGTGATGGTCCTCTTGTTTTGCGGCTTCGTCTTTTTCCTGGTTTCGCAGGGCCAAAGCGTCCCGAATGTGGAGCAAGTGCAAGCGCAAGTGCGATTGAAAAACCTCGCCGATCTGAATAGTGAAAATGAGAAAATCCTGACCAAATATCACTGGGTGGATAAGAGTAAGGGTGTCGTCGGAATTCCGGTCGATCGGGCGATGGACCTGGTTCTCGTGGAGTTACATTCCAATAAGCCGCACCCAGCCGGGCCAGTGACGCCTCCCGCTGCTCCGACGCCGCAGGGATCCCCTACGCCCGCTCCCAAATGACTTCCGAATAGATGAAAGAAACTGCCATCTCAGAGTTAGATTCCCGAGCCGAGCAAGCGTTGCATCAAGGCGATCTCCCGATCGTCGATCGATCAATCCGAATCCCGGTACTGATCTTTTTCGGATCGGGCGTATTCTGGCTTGTTGTTGCTTCGGTTCTCTATTTGTTGAGCTCTTCCCAAATCCACACGCCGACCGCGTGGTGGACCTTCCCGGGTGTCGCGTCGTTGAGCTTCGGCCGTGTCTATCCCGCGTTTCTCAACTGTTATGTTTACGGATGGGCGACCTGCGCGGCAATTGGCACCGGGATCTGGTTGCTGGCGCGTTTGACCGGTGTGCCATTGCGCAGCCCCCTATTTCTGATTCTTGCAGCTGTTCTCTGGAATATCGGCATGATGACTGGCGTCCTGTCAATTCTCGCAGGGGCAACGACCGGTAGAGAGTTGCTCGAGTTTCCGCCCGAAACGGCTTTCATTCTATTTCTCGGGCTGATCACGGTCAGCCTTTGGGCGATCACAACCATTTGGAACCGGAAACCTGGGCCGACCTACATTTCGCAATGGTATCTTCTCGGGGCGTTTTTGTGGTTCGCATGGATGTATCCGACTGCGAATATCGCGCTCGGGATCGCGCCCGCACCTGGGGCTGCGCAGCCAGCGATCAATTGGTGGTACGTCGGCAGTTTGGTCGATCTCTGGCTCACTCCGATCGCCTTGGCTGTCGCGTACTATCTGATTCCCAAAATCGTCGGCCGGCCGATTCACAGCTACAGCCTCGCATTAATGGGCTTCTGGGGACTTGCACTGTTTGGCGGGTGGACAGGCATGACACATATAATCGGCGGCCCGCTCCCCGCTTGGATGGTCACGGCCAGCATTGTGGCAAAGGTGTTGATGCTGATTCCTGTTTTGGCCGCCGCAGTGAATTTCCACCTGACGATGAAAGGAAATTTCGGAGGATTGCGCGACAATCTCGCCCTGCGGTTTGTCGTGACCGGTGCCGTGATTTACACCGTTTACTCTTTTGTAGGAAGCATTATTTCGGTTCGGTCGATCGCTCAGTTTACGCAGTTCACGTTCGTCACGGTGATCCACAGTCAGCTTGGTCTGTTTGGCTTCTACAGCATGATCTTATTTGGCGCCCTTTACTACATCGTGCCCAGACTGCTGAACAGGCAGTGGCTCTTCGAGAAGCTCATCGAGATGCATTTCTGGTTGCTCGTCGTCGGGCTGGGGCTGTTGCTCGTTGATTTTACGATCGGGGGCTTGATTCAAGGTTTCGCATTGGAGGATCCGCAGATCCCGATGATCGCGGTGAACGATCTGCTTGAACCATTTCTGGCGATTCAGAATTTTGGGGCGTTTTTGCTGGTGGTTGCCAATCTAGCGTTTGGCATTGCGTTCGCGCTGATCCTCCTGATATCTGTCCCCGCCAGAAAACGCCAAGTCGCAATCCAACGATCGAACGAGGCTTCGGAGAGTACTGAGGCAGAGGTGAGCGTGGCGTGAAAAAAATAACGGGGCTCCTTTTCGGCGTTTTTTTTCTTTTTGGGGCGTCCTGGCTCGGGCTTGTCGCTTACCCGTACCTTACCTTCGCCAGTTTGCGCCAAAGCAAGGATGACGCAACGGGTGCATTGGCGCCGATGGGAAATCCGGGAACGGCCACCCAAGGCGCTCGGGTCTACGCGGCGAACGGCTGTTTCTATTGTCACAGCCAGTATATCCGGGAGAAAGACGAAGGGAACGACATCGACCGCAAGTGGGGCACGCGGCGTACCGTCGCGAGGGATTACATGTTCGATCAGCAGGTTTTTCTGGGAACCTCAAGACTCGGTGCGGACCTGACCAATGTCGGCGTTCGTCAGACAGATCCGCAATGGTTTTACCGGATTCTGTACAATCCCCATACCATGAGTCACGAAGTGTCCATGCCGGCGTACCGGTGGCTTTTCGAGACTCGGGAAATTCAGGGTCAGCCTTCCGCAGACGCTGTCAAGCTCGAGGGCGCGATCGCGCCCCCTTCGGGTTACGAGGTTGTCCCTACCGCCGAGGGCAAAGCGCTCGTGGAGTATCTGCTTTCCCAGAAAAAAAACTACGCTTTGCCGGAAGCCCCTGAAGCAACAGAATGAGCTCGACGCACGAACATCCGGTTGAACAGGCTGGACAAGGCTCCGACGACCAATTTCAAGAGATCGGAGCGGACCAGTCCTCCGTTGAAGAACACACCGAGTCGGGCGGAGAGGTGCCGGAGCCTGAGAAGGGACCGATCCCAGTCTGGCTGGTTGGGTTGATCGGTCTCGGCATTTTCTGGGCTGGCGCCTATTTGTTTTCGTTCAGCGGCGGATTCAAAGCGGATGTGTTCGATTTTGAACCGAAGTTCGGTGTCGAAGGCGGCGCAAGAGTTGCACCGGATCCCAAGATCGTCGGGAAGGCTCTTTTTTCGGCGAATTGTATCACTTGCCATCAGGCGACCGGCTTAGGTGTACCCGGTCAGTACCCGCCTCTTGCCGGGTCCGAGGTGGAGTTGGGCGACGCGACAAACCATCTCATCGCAATCGTGCTCAAAGGACTGCAGGGACCGGTGGTGGTCGAGGGGAAGCCATTTAATAACGCGATGCAAGCCTGGGAGAATCAGTACACTGATGCGCAGTTTGCGTCCATTTTGACCTATGTGCGTTCCGACTGGGGAAATAACGCTCCGCCGATCACGGCGGACATGGTCAAACAGATCCGAGCCGAGTTCAAAGACCGAAAAGAGCAGTGGACTTGGCCGGAGATAGAAAAGATGCCGCCAAAAAATCTAACGGGTGGAGCTCCGCCAGCCGGCCAGCAAAAACCCGGGGTGCCTGCGGCGGGCGGCCAACCGCCGGCACCAAACGCTCAGCCGCCGGCCCAACCTTCCGTACAGTCGCAACCGCCGGCGCCGAATCCCGGAAGTGCGCACTGAGGAAAGTCCCATGACAAGAACCTGCTCCCAAGTATTCTTCTCATAAGCGCCGTATGAATCAGTTTCTATCCAGAAAAAGCGGATTGGTTGCCTTACTGATTTCTGTATTTATCGCAAGCGGGGTACCTGCTTACGCGGCACAGCGAACGTCGGGTCTTTGGTGGATGCCGGACGTCGCGAGTAAGAGCGGGGAGCAGATCGATCAGCTTACTTATTTTATTTACTATCTCACGGGTGCGGTCTTCGTCCTGACGCAGGTGGTTTACATTTATTTTTTGGTCAAATACCGCGCTAAAAAAGGGGTGCGAGCCACCTACAGCCATGGCGATAATCGCCTCGAATTGGTTTGGACAGCTATTCCGACCGCGATCTTTATCGGGCTCTGGGGCTACAGCAATCATATGTGGTGGGACGTCATCCACAAAGAACCGCCGGCGGATACCATGGAGGTCGCGGTGACTGCGTACCAGTTCGGGTTCTCCTTTCAATACCCGGGGGCGAGCGGACAATTGGGGCGATCGGACGTGAAACTGCTCAGCGCTGATAACGTTTTCGGAAACGATCGGTCTGATCCTCTCGCGAAAGAAGATTTTCAGTCCAGCGTGTTCGAGTTGCCGGTCAATAAAGCAGTTCGGATACGCCTTAATTCAAGAGACGTCATCCATGGTTTTTATATTCCGCAGTTCCGAATCTATCAGGACGCAGTTCCCGGGCGCACCATCAATTGGGTTTGGTTCATTCCGACAAAAATCGGAAGCTACGATCTGGCATGCAGCCAGCTATGCGGTTCGGGGCATTACAATATGAAGGCGCAAATCGAGGTTGTTTCCCAAGAGGAATTCGACAAATGGTATAAACAGAAAATTGCTGCGGCGGCAAGTGCCCCTTCAGCCAACGCGCCCGCGCAAAGTAAATAGTTGTAGGAAACATTTATGGCAGAAACAATCGCTCACCCCGTTTCGGAAGAAGTGCATGCGGAGCACACGCACCATCCTGAGTTGAGTTTCTTCCGGAAATACATCTGGTCGGAAGATCACAAAACGATCGCACTGCAATATCTCTTTACGAGCCTCTGCTTTTTGCTGGTCGGAGGTTTGCTCGCCATGGGAGTCCGCTTTCAGCTGGCCTTCCCAAATGCGCCGGTTCCTTTCATCGGGACGCTGCTGCCAAGCTGGTTGGTGACTTCTGCGGGAGCGATTCAGCCCGGTGGGTACAACGGGCTGGTGACGATGCACGCGACGGTGATGGTCTTCCTGGTGATCATGCCGTTTCTGATCGGAGTCTTCGGGAACTTCCTCATCCCGCTTGAGATCGGGGCGCCGGACATGGCGTTTCCATTCTTCAACGCACTTTCTTACTGGCTCTTTCTCGTTTCAGGCCTTGTGTTGCTGTCCAGCTTCTTCGTTCCGGCCGGGTTTCCTGCCAGTGGATGGACGTCGTACGCTCCGCTATCGTCGCACGCGCTCTACAACGGGACGCAGGCCGGGCAGAGCCTCTGGTGTGTCGGGCTCTTCATCAACGGCCTCGCGTCCATCGCTGGCGCCATGAATTACATCACCACGATCATCAATATGCGTGCGCCCGGGATGACGATGTTCCGATTGCCGCTCCCGATCTGGGCGCTCTTCATCACGGCGCTTCTACTCCTCCTGGCGGTCCCAGTTCTCTCGGCGGCCGCCGCCATGCTGTTTTGCGATCTGAATTTCGGGACCAGCTTTTTCTCGGCGAGCAACTACGGACAACCGTTGCTCTGGCAGCACTTGTTCTGGTTCTTTGGCCACCCGGAAGTCTACATCATGATTCTGCCGGCGATGGGGCTGTCTTCGGAGATTCTGGCGGTCAACTCTCGCAAGCCTATCTTTGGTTATAAGGCAATGGTCTACGCGATGGTGGCGATCGGCGTATTGGGTTTTATCGTCTGGGGTCACCACATGTTTGTCAGCGGGATGAACATTTTGCTTTCCGCCACATTCTCATTTTCAACGGTGTTAATCGCGGTGCCCTCGGCCATCAAAACGTTTAACTGGATGGGAACAGTCTGGAAAGGTTCCATTCGATACACCACCGCAATGTGTTTTGCGCTGGCGTTTGTATCGATGTTTGTCATCGGAGGCTTGAGTGGGATTTATATGGCTGCGACTCCAGTCGACCTCTTTATCCACCACACCTACTTTATCGTCGCCCACATCCACTACGTGTTGTTTGGTGGGAGCCTTTTTGGAGTCTTCGGCGCAATTTATTTTTGGTTCCCGAAAATGTTTGGCCGCATGATGAACGAAACGTGGGGCAAGGTTCATTTTGCCCTCGCGTTCATCTTCTTTAACTGCACCTTTTTCCCAATGCACAATCTTGGGCTGAACGGAATGATGCGGCGAATCGCGGATCCCCCGCTGTACGATCACCTGCGAAGCTCTCAGCCGATCAATGTGTTTGTCAGTGTGAGCGCGTTTTGTCTTGGACTGTCAACGATCCCGTTCCTGATCAACTTCTTCTATAGCATCTTCAAAGGGCCAAAAGCCCCGAAAAATCCTTGGGAATCAAATACGCTCGAATGGACGGTGCCATCGCCTCCGGGCCATGGAAATTTCGAAACGACTCCGACCGTTTACCACGGGCCGTACGAATATAGCGTTCCAGGCATGGAGAAGGACTACCTGCCGCAGAATGAACACGCACCTGAGACAGCCAGAATCACTGCGCACTAACCTCTTTTCGATTAGAAAATGTCCGAACTTGATCTGTCAAAGCGGTTCCTGCACTGGTACGCGGTTTTTGTGGCGGCCAGCGTTCTGGTATTGATCTGCAGCGGCGGATTGGTCACAAGTCACGGCGCTGGAATGGCGGTCCCGGATTGGCCAAACAGCTTCGGGTACAACATGTTTCTGTTCCCGGTTTCTCGTTGGGTCGGCGGCGTTTTCTTCGAGCACACCCATCGGCTTATCGCGAGCGGAGTCGGCCTTTTGACAGTTGCGCTCTGCGTCTTGACCCTGGTAGTCGAGGATCGCGGGTGGGTGAAATGGCTGGCTGGCATCGCCGTCCTCGCCGTGATCATCCAGGGTGTCCTCGGCGGATTGCGTGTGACCGAACACAACGCGGTTCTGGGGCTTTTTCACGGCTGCCTCGCGCAAGGATTTTTCTGCCTGGTTGCGACCATTTCTCTTGTAACTTCCCGGTTCTGGCGCCGGATCGAACCAGCCGCGCGCCCAGGCGAAATCCGCACCCTCCGGTTCTGGACGGTCGCGGTCACCTCGATGGTGTTTGTTCAATTGGCATTAGGCGCATCGATGCGGCACTCGCACACCGGATTATCGATTCCTGATTTCCCGACTGCTTACGGCGGGTTTTTTCCGCCGCTCGACGCCGCATCGATCGCTCATATCAATGAGGTTCGCGCAACCACTCACGCTGCGCCCCCCGTCACATCGGGTCTCATCCTTTTGCAGTACGGTCATCGGGGATGGGCCGTCTTGATCGTTGTCGGTCTTTTCTCTGTCGCGACGGCTATTCTCCGGAGTCGACAAGTTCCTCGGCCGGCGCGTTCGGCTGCGGTTTTCTGGATTGTGCTTGTTGTTGCGCAGTTCGTCCTCGGAGCTTGGACTATCTGGAGTGACAAAGCGGCCGATATCGCAACTTCCCATGTCTTTGTTGGCGCACTGACTTTCATGACCGGGGTTCTGCTGAGCGTTGTGCTTTCTGCAATGCTTTCTTCGACTCTCCGGGAAAATGCTCCGGCGACCTTGCGGAAGGAGGTAGCGAGGGCATGAGCGCATTTGCAGAGAAACCTCGAGTAACGCGTTTCCCCGGCGGCCCGGTCTCGCACACTCGCCGTTGGGTCGCGGACGTCTCCGAATTGTGTAAGGCAAGGATCACATTGATGGTTCTTGTCACCACGCTGGTTGGATTTTTGTTTGGGTGGCACGGTCCTGTGGATCTCCTTTATCTGTTCCATACACTGGCGGGCACCGCCCTTGCCGCCTCGGGCGCCGCAGCACTGAATCAGGTCTTTGAAGTCGAACTCGATGCCAGAATGCGCAGGACCCGGAATCGACCGTTACCGGGACGCCGGATGACGTTGGATGAAGGATTGATCATCGGGATACTCTGTGCCGCCGGCGGAATTCTCTGGCTGAGTATCGCGACGAATATTTATGCGGGCCTGCTGAGCGCGGTGACGATCGTTGTTTACGTCTTCGTTTACACACCCTTGAAGCGCGTGACGACGTTGAACACGATCGTGGGGGCGATTCCCGGCGCTCTCCCCCCAGTGATCGGGTGGACGGCTGCTCGCGGTGAACCCGGTTTTGAAAGCTGGATCCTGTTCGCGATCCTCTTCCTCTGGCAGATGCCACATTTCCTTTCGATCTCTTGGCTGTACCGCGAGGATTATAAGCAGGCGGGTTTTGTCATGCTCGCCAGTTTTGACCCGGAATGTCGAGTGACCGGGCGCCAAAGCCTGCTCTACACGATGGGACTGCTCTCCGTGAGCTTCCTCCCGGCCATGCTGAATTTGACGAGCTTGTGGTATCTTCCTGTTGCCGTTGCGATGGGCGGCTACTTCCTCTGGATGTCATTTCGCTTTGCCATGCTTGGAACCGATCAAGCTGCTAAGCGCTTGTTTGTGGCGTCGATTATCTATTTACCAGTGACGCTCGGAGCGCTCGCTTTCGCCCGATTGTAATGCAGGAGGAATACAGAAAGAAGAATCGCCGGCTGTTTATCGCCATCATTGTGTTCGCCATCGGTTTCACGGCGCTGATCATTCTTTGGAAACTATCGATTTATCAAAAGATCTAATCATGCAAGCTCCAGCGACAACGATCGACGAAGTACATCCGGGGGGACCGAACCTTGTCCGGTTCGGAATGTTCACGTTCCTTGCGTCCGAGGCGATGCTGTTTGCGGGCTTGATCTGCGGTTACATGGTGCTGCGCGGTGGCGCCGGGGCCGGTTGGCAAATGCCGGAAGCCTTGAAGAACGGCGAGACGATGATCAAGACGATCATCGCGACCCTCTGCCTAATTTCCAGCAGCTTCACTCTGCACTATGCCGAGGGCCGCTTGATCAAGCATACCAAAGGCGGAATCGGTCTTCTTGTGCTGACAATCTTTTTAGGAGCGCTCTTCTTGACCAACCAGATCCTTGAATGGACCAACCTCCATAACGAAGGTTTTTGGTTCAACACCACTGGGATTATGGGGTCTAGCTTTTTTGTCCTGACTGGTTTCCATGGACTCCACGTTTTTATCGGTGTCCTGTTGCTGATTTCCTCTCTGGTGAAAGCGCTTGGCGGAAAGTTCACCCCGCAACGCCACGGGTTCCTGGAGTGCACAGGTTTGTACTGGCACTTCGTGGATATCGTCTGGGTCTTCCTGTTTTCGATTTTGTATATCTTGTAAAACTGGTGTGCCGTCCCCAAAATACCTCGTATTTCGGGGACAGGACACTAGTGCATCGTCTCCGCGAAAAGCGATGCGGGCTTTGGGTCTGATCGGCTAAACTCGCGATGTCACTTGCGTTGCGGCTGAAGATCAATAAGACTAGCAGAATGTTCCGGTTCTTATCCTTGGTTGGTGCGTTGCTTATGAGCTACGCGCCGTCGCTGATGGCCTGCGAGGGATGCAAGGAACCGTCCAATGTTGCCGGTGAATCCGGAGTTGGCGGGATCAGCGCGAGCTTCTCGTGGAGCGTTGTTTTCATGCTCGGTATGCTCGCCTTTTTACTAACTGGAATGGTCCTGATGATGGTCCGCTCCTGCAAACAACTCGCGCAGCAACATCATCGAGTAGGCGAAGCGTCCCGCTTTGCTTCTTCTTCTTCCTCTTCCTCTTCCTCGAGCCGAGGAAACCGGGATCCGTCGCCAACCGGTTTTGGCGGATACGCCTCTCCAATTCCCGTAATTCAACCTTAGTGTCCCGTCCCCGAAATACCTCGTATTTCGGGGACAGGACACTATCCAGCCTTCGCCGACACGTCTCTGGCGTCATCCCTGCGTTGCTTGAACCGCTGTCAGGGCGATGGTATAGACGATGTCGTCGACCAGCGCACCACGGGAGAGGTCGTTTACCGGGCGTTTCAGACCCTGTAGCATCGGACCGATGCTGATCACGTTCGCGCTCCGCTGAACGGCTTTGTACGTCGTGTTGCCTGTATTCAGATCCGGAAAAATGAAGACAGTGGCGCGGCCCGCGACCGGACTGTTCGGGGCTTTTGTTTTCGCGACGTCGGGCATGAAAGCGGCGTCATACTGAAGCGGTCCGTCGATGAGTATGTCAGGTCGTTTTTCCTGCGCGAGCTTTGTTGCTTCCCGCACTTTCACCACATCGACCCCTGAGCCGGAATCCCCCGTTGAATAGCTGATCATCGCGACCCTCGGCGGAATCCCAAATGCGGCAGCCGAATCCGCGCTCTGGAGCGCGATATCGGCTAAGGTTGCTGCGTCCGGATCCGGGATCACTGCGCAATCTCCATAGACTAGGACCTGTTCCGGCAGACACATGAAAAAGATCGATGAAACCGCCTTTGCATTAGGTTTCGTTTTGATGATCTGCAATGCGGGTCGGATGGTGTTTGCAGTGGAATGAACAGCCCCCGAGACCAGCCCGTCGACTTCGCCCAAAGCGAGCATCATCGTCCCAAGCACCACATTATCCTCGAGTTGGCTCGCCGCCATCTCTATCGAGAGGCCTTTCTGTTTTCGCAATTCGAAAAGCGGATTGACGTATCGTGGCCGTACCTCCATTGGATTTAGGATTTCCAGATTGTCGGGTAGCTCAATATCCTGACTTCGGGCCACCGCCTGAACCTCTGCCGGGTCGCCGAGCAGCACGCAGCGCGCGATCCCGCGTCGGGCGCAGATTGCAGCGGCTTTTACGGTGCGCGGCTCAACACCTTCGGGTAAAACAATCCGTTTTTTCGCGGCGCGTGCCTTTTCTGTGAGTTGATGGAGAAACGCAGCCGGCGAAAGTCTAAATTCAAGTTCCTTTTTGGATTGGGAGATTAGCCAATCGATATCCAGGAATTCAGCCACGTGATCGATCGCGTCTTCGATCCGCTGAAGATCATCCACCGGGACGGCTGTACTCAGTTGATAGAGTCGAGTCGCCGTGGTGTAACTGGTGGTTCTTACCCTCAAGAGAGGCAGACCGGTTTCGAAGGCCGGCTCGCAAAATCGGATGATTCGCTCGTCCGGTTCGCTATCCCCAGTCAGGATGAGTCCGGCAATCGGGATATGACTGAGCGCCGCCATGGCAACAGCGAGAATAACGTCGCTTCGGTCCGCGGGTGTCAACATGATTGCTCCCGGAGCGAAGGTATGGAGCAAGTTGGGGACAGTACGCGCCAGGAGATGCGTCGTCTTTACCCGGCGGCTTTCCATCTCGCCGGCGTTCATAACTTCCGCGTTCAGTTGACGTTGGATGTCGATCGTCCTGCAAAAGGTCAACTCCGGACTATCCGGCACGACGCCAATGAGTGCGAGTTGCCGGCGACTGAACAACCTGCTCTCGGAGCGCAGGTGATCGATCAAATTCCTCGCATTTTCTGACTTAGCGACCGGGTACCTGTTAATGATGGCTCCAAGGATTCTTTCCAAACCTCCAAATGCGTTGGCTACATATTCGATTTGATCGTCAAGTTGATCGATCGTTTTGTCGGCTCGCGAAGCGACGAGAATCACCTGTGCATTCAGTGTCTTCACCAACTCGTTGTTCACGACTCCCGGGTAGGAATCGCCCCCTGCGGGTAGTAAACCTTCGACGACGACGACGCCGGCGGACAATGTCGATTCATCGTACGCGGCAATCACACTGCCCATGAGCTGATCCATGCCGTGCTCCGAAATCGCTTTGATCACAGCGCCCAAGGGGAGCGGATCAGCCGGTTTTAAGGTGGTCGTCGCGCGGATGAAATGCGTGGATCGTTCAGGACCAGAGGAACCCTCGGATCCATCCGCAATCGGCTTGAAAAATGCCACTCGGACACCTCTCCGATCCAGGGCGTTCACAAGGCCGAGGGCGACGGTGGTCAATCCGACGCCAGTCCCTGCCGGGGCGAGAAAAAATGCGTGTTTCATTCAGTTAGAAGAGCGGTTTCACGAGCAATCATGAGGGCATCGATTGATGAGAGAGCGGCTGCCAGTCCGAGAACCGTACGGGCTAGACGGTAACAGAAAAGGTCAACCGCCAGACGCGCCCCTTTTGTTTCCTTCAGCTGGATTGTGAAGGGGCGCGAGATTCGCAAGCTCCTCGATTCTTCGCACGACACTCTCCGTCACGCGAACAGGCCGTCGAAAATCTGCCCCGCCATGCACAATGCGATGTCCGATCGCTTTGATTTCCAGCTCTTGGCTTCTGCCGAGAAGCTCGATGATGCGCAGAAGCGCACCGCGAAGATCCGCGCCGCCAATCACTTCATTGTGGCTGACTCCGTCCAAGCCGACCATTTTCAATCCGGCACCATCCGTGCGCAATCGCTCCGCGATTCCGGATGCCAATACGGCTTCGGTCTCCGGATCCAGCACTGAAAATTTCAGAGACGAGCTTCCGCAATTGATGACCAGGATTGGAAAGAGAGCCAGCACGCGTGCAGAGTGGCGGAACGGTCACGGAATAGTCAATCCCAGAGAGAGGCGGAACGTGTCAGCCTGTCGGCGACCGCGAACAAGCCCACACCTATCTGCGACGCCTGTGAGTTATCGACGTTCGCCGACCCGCCGATCCTCCTCTGCTCAACTGGCAACTTTAAGAAGCAAAGCGGGACGCTTTGTCTCCATGGGCTGCGCGACGCTCCAGGCCACGACCCCACAATTAAGCTTCGCCGACCCGCCGATCCGCCGACCAGCCGACACGTTTCTTTTGCCGTCTGGTGTTCTCCGTGCGAGAAGTGGGCACTTTGGAACCTTGATGAGGTCTGGACTCCAACCTACTTTATCATCTGTTTCCATTCTTTAACCCGCTTGTAGATGAATTTATTTGATCTTCCTCCGGTGAACGCGACTCTGAATGCGTTCAGCACCTGCTTTATTGCAGTGGGATGGGTTGCTGTTCGTCGGGACAGGAAACGGATGCACATCGCCTGCATGGTCACGGCGATCGTCTCTTCGACATTCTTCCTGGCCTGTTATCTGAGCTATCACTTTGGTTTGCTGAGCGCCGTCGGCGAAGGATCAGTGAAATTCACCACCGGAGGTTGGGTTCGACCGCTCTATTATGTAATCCTGATCACGCATCTGGTCCTTGCATTCGCGATCCTGCCATTGCTGGTTATTACGGTGATCCCAGCCTTAGGTGCGCGATTCGATCGCCACCGTCGGATGGGCCAGTTTACGATGCCGATTTGGCTCTATGTTTCGATCACCGGCGTCATCGTTTATTTCATGCTGTACCAATGGTATCCGTCGACTCATTTTGATGAACTCAAGAGGCGATACGAACTGAGAGCGAGAAGCTCTTAGCCGACTGCAATGCAAGAATCGTCGTCGCCGTCGTTTCCGCAATCGTCCTTGGCGTCGTTCTCGTTCTCTTTCTCTGACGATGGTAGCCATCAAGCCGCATGGTTTTATCAACGGCCCTCTTGCTTGTGCGGCGCCTGTCCAGGTCGTACGGTTCAAGCCCGAGAACGACGAAGAGGACGCGAACGATTTGCGGGCAACCGAACGGAGAGGGTCTTGCTCGCCGGTGCCATGGCACTTGCAATGGTTTCCTGTAATAACGACAAGATTGAAGTGTACAAGATTCCCAAAGATGGGATCAACGTCGCGATCCAGAGCGAGTCGGAAGGATTGGCGCCGCCACCGGGCAATCCGGCGCAATGGACCAAACCGGACGGCTGGAGCGAACAGCCTCTTTCCGAAATGCGTCTTGGAAGCTTCAAAGTCGACGGCTCGAACTCCGCTTCTGCAGATGTCTCAGTGATTGCGTTTCCGGGCGAGGCCGGTGGGTTAATCTCAAACATCAATCGCTGGAGGGGGCAACTCCAATTAGCACCTTTGGACGAAGATCAACTCGCGCAAAGAACCCAACGCACCGAGGTCGATAACGTCCCGACCTACCTGGTCGATTTCCAAACGGCGGAAAATGCGCCAAAACCTTCACGGATTCTGGGTGCAGTGTTCCAGAGTGCCGATCGTACTTGGTTTGTGAAAATGACCGGTCCGCCGGAGCTCCTCGAGAGGCAGCACCAAAATTTCCTGGACTTCGTTAAGTCTTTCCGTTTCTCCTCCCCCGCAGTGATCGAACCACCGGCGCCTGCTGCGCCGATTAAACCCAAATCAACGAATGACGAGTGAATCACTTCGCTGGCTGAAGCCTCTGACATCGCTCAAGCTGACCATCTTCTGTTTGGCATGCGCGATGGTGCTTGTCTTCATCGGCACACTGGATCAGGTGCACATTGGCGTTTACGAAGCGGAAAACCGTTATTTCAAAAGTCTCTTCCTTTTCTTCACCTTGCCGGGAACGCACGTGAGAGTTCCTTGGTTTCCAGGGGGGTACATCGTCGGGACTCTCCTTCTGGTCAACCTGCTCGTCGCTCATATTGCAAGGTTTAAACTACGTTGGAAAAAGGCGGGGATTCTCCTGCTGCATTCCGGTCTGATCCTCCTTTTGGTCGGCCAATTGTTCGCCGACATTTTCATTGATATGGAAAGCCAAATGCGGCTGGATCAGGGGCAAACGAAGAACTACTCGGAAAGTCTTTATCACGATGAGCTTGCGATCACCGATACTACCGGCGCCGATGCCGACCAGGTCATTTCTGTACCGGAATCCCAGCTTTACCGAGGGAATAGAATTGAATTGCCGGTCGACTCCCTGGAAGTTGTGATTCAGGAGTACTATCCCAACGCCGCGCTTGTCAGCCCTTCCCAATTGCCCGCGCCGAGCTATCCGCATTTGCCGATTGGCCCGATGGCCGTCGCTGTCCAAATGGAAAAGACGTATAAGGAGAACGAGCGTAACCAACCGGCTGCGACCGTGTCTATTTTGCAACACGGAAATCTCATTGGCTCCTGGAGCTTGGCGGCCGGGTTTCCGCGGCCGCTCAGCTTTCAGGCTGCCGGAAAGACGTGCCAGATCGCACTGCGGCCCAAACGCTTTTATAAACCGTTTGCGATCCAACTTCTACAGTTTCGTCACGATCGATATGCCGGCACTGATATTGCCAAAAATTTTTCCAGCCGCATCAAGCTGACCGATCCCGCAAGACACGAAGATCGGGAATCCTTGATTTTTATGAACAACCCGTTGCGCTATCGGGGGTACACATTTTTCCAGGCCGGATTTGATAATAACGACACGACGACTGTTCTTCAGGTGGCCCAAAATCCCAGCTGGCTTGTCCCGTACATTTCGTGTGCACTCATTGTGCTCGGGATGCTTCTTCAGTTCGGGATGCATCTGGTCAGCTTTGTGAAACGCCGGGTGATCGCATGAAAAAGTTTGTTCCATGGATCATAAGCTTCGTCCTTCTGCTTTGGGCGGTGTCGAAGATGATGCCGTCGAAGGAAACGCCGGGATTCGATGTGCACGGTTTCGGTAAGCTTCCCGTCCTTGTCGGTGGGCGGGTGATGCCGATCGATACCTTGGCGAGGGTCTCTCTTTCGGAATGGAATCATCACGGGACTTACACGGCGGCGGACGGAAAAGTGGAACAGCCCAGCCAGGGATTCATGGACGTCCTCATGATGCCGGAGCGTTCGGATACAGCAAAACTGTTTGAAGTCAGCAACCAGGAGATCCTCGATCTTTTTGGGTCGCAGGATGCGAAAGGGCAGTTTGTTTCCTCCTCATTTAACGATCTAAAGCCCTTCTTCAGCGAGATAGAAAAACAATCCGGTTTAGCGGAGCAAACTGAAGCCGAAACCCGGACTCCGTTTCAGCGCGGCGTCATTAAACTCCGGGACAGCTTGCGACTCTATCTGCAGTTGAAAAACACGGTCCAGGCCGAAGATTCATCCGATTTCGGAAAAGAGATACTCGCGTTCGGGTCCGCAATACAACCGGGGTTGAATGCAGTTCATGATCGCGATGCTGGCAAGCCGTTTAACCAGCAGGATTTCGAGCGGATCCTCTTATTCACGGCTCGGTACAAAAATTTGCTGCAGGCAAAATACGCCTACGCTTTTCCGAACCCGCAGGGCGGCGCGGAAAACGAAGGTTGGCAACACATTTCCGAGTCGTTGCTAAGCGGCATCAGCAGCGGCCGCGTGCCATATGCCGCCACAGTTTACGGACGCCTGATCTCAGCCTATCGCGCGAACGATGTGACCGGATTTAACGCGGTCCTCAAGGAATACGAAGGCTATCTTTCAAAGACCATTCCGGAGAAAGTGAACAGGCCGATACTGGAGTTTCTCTTCAATCAGGCTCAACCGTTTTTGCAGGCGATGATTTTGTACGTCATCGTTTTGGTGTTCGGGCTGTTTTCGTGGTTGATCTGGCCGAAAACCCTTGGCAAGACAGCCGTGATTCTACTCGTGGGCGCATTTCTGATTCACACCCTGGGCCTGATAATCCGCATGTATTTGCAGGGGCGCCCCCCGGTCACGAACCTTTATAGTTCGGCGATCTTTGTCGGCTGGGCCTCCGTATTGCTCTGTATCATTCTTGAGCGTTTTTACAAGAATGGGATCGGGAGTGTGTGCGGTGCGGTGATCGGGTTTGTCACGTTGCTTATCGCGCACAACCTTCAGCTGGATGGAGACACCCTCGAAATGTTGCGAGCGGTTCTGGACACCAACGGTTGGCTCGCGACCCATGTTGTCGGCGAGGCATTAGGGTATTCGGCGATGTTTCTCGCCGGATTGATTGGGATCATTTACATTTTCCGCGGGTTGTTCACGACCTCATTCGACGAGGCGACCTCCAAAACGCTTGGCCGAATGATGTATGGCGTGGTTTGTTTTGCAACGTTGTGCAGCCTCGTTGCGACAATTCTCGGTGGGATTTGGGCGGACCAATCGTGGGGCCGGTTCTGGGGCTGGGATCCCAAAGAAAACGGAGCGCTTCTGATCGTCCTGTGGAACGCCATCATTCTGCACGCGCGCTGGGGCGGATTCGCGAGGGATCGCGGCATGGCGCTGTTGACTGTGTTCGGGAATGTCATTACCAGTTTGTCATGGTTCGGGGTCAACATGCTCGGTGTCGGCCTGCATTCTTACGGCTTCATGGATCGGGCGTTCGGGCCTCTGATCGGGTTCATCGTCAGCCAATTAGCGATCATCGGGCTCGGCCTGATCCCCTTGAAGTATTGGCGCGGGATTCGTGCGCGGAAGCAACCCGGTTGGACCGGATCGCAAGAAGTTTCGGTCGCCAGTGCCAGTAGTTAAGCGCCGGAATGTGTTTTGAGAGCGCAATCCGATTTCGACCATCACCAATGAAACGAGGCACCAAAGACGGCGACACCAAAGTCGTCGCCAGCGCGGAGTTGGTCCTGGAGGGCAGCGGTCGACGGCGGGGCCTTAAGCAAATTCTGCCGTTCATGGGGCCGGCGTTCATTGCCAGCATTGCGTACATCGATCCCGGCAATTTTGCCACGAACATTCAGGGTGGGGCGGAGTTTGGCTATACGTTGTTGTGGGTGGTTGTCGGCAGCAATCTCATGGCGATGCTGTTGCAGACGTTGTCGGCGAAGCTGGGCATCGCCAGCGGGGTGAACCTTGCGGAGCACTGTCGCAATCAGTTCCCTCCCGCGGTGGTATGGATGATGTGGGGGATAATGGAGGTTGTGTCTATGGCGACAGACCTCGCCGAGTTTCTTGGGGCGGCGCTCGGTTTTTACCTGCTGTTTGGCGTTCCGCTGTGGATAGCGGCCGTGCTGACCGCGATCATCACGCTTCTCATCCTCGGATTGGAAGCGTTCGGGTTTCGGCCGCTAGAGGCGGCAATCACCGCGATGGTCGGCGTTATTGCCGTTTGTTATTTAATCGAAACGTGGCTGGTCCACCCAGATTGGGCTCAGGTGGCATGGCACGCCGTTGTGCCCCAATTTTCAGGAAGGGAGAGCGTGTTTCTTGCAACCGGTATTTTGGGTGCAACGGTCATGCCGCACGTGATTTTCCTGCATTCGTCGTTGACTCAGGCACGAATCATCACGCTGGACGCGGAGCGCCGGCGTCGATTGTATCGGTTCGAGATTCTCGACGTGGGCATCGCGATGGGCGTGGCGGGATTGATTAACGCTGCGATGCTGATCATGGCGGCGGCCGCTTTTTTCCGGGCCGGACTCACGCATATCGCCTCGATCGAAGAGGCGTACCGCACGCTCGAACCGCTGCTGGGATCTGCCGCGCGTACCGTGTTCGCGATTTCTCTGCTGGCGTCAGGTTTAGCGTCGGCGTCGGTGGGGACGATGGCCGGGCAAGTGATAATGCAGGGGTTTTTGCATCGGCAAATTCCAATCTGGGTGCGACGCCTGGTGACAATGGTGCCGTCGCTGGTGGTTATCGGAATGGGGCTCGATCCGACCCGAACACTGGTAGTCAGTCAAGTTGTGCTTAGTTTTGGGCTACCGTTCGCGATTGTGCCGCTGATCCTCTTTACGCGGCGCCGTGATTTGATGGGGGAGTTAGTGAATTCTGCTTTCACCACATTCTTGGGCGTTGTCGTGGCCGCCCTGATCGTGATCTTGAACGCGTATTTGATCTATGAAACCTTCAAAGGGAATTGAATTTAAGGTTAGACACCTGATTGTCCCCCTCGACGGTTCGCGCTTGGCAGAGGCAGCGCTCCCGATAACCAGACAGCTTGCTCAGAAGCTTGGTGCGCCGGTGACTCTGGTCCATCTGATCGAACGCAACCCTCCGCACCAGATCCACGGCGACCGCCACCTTTCCGATCCAGAAGAGGCTGAGCGGTATCTGAGCGAATTAGGCCGCCGCATCTTCCCGGCCGATTCGGGCGTCGCACAGCACGTGCATGCGACTGAGATTACCGACGTGCCGAGGGCGATCGCCGAACACGCGACCGAATTGGGTTCCGATCTTGTCGTCATGTGCGCGCACGGCCAGATTGGGTTGCGTACATTGTTGTTCGGCAGTATCGCGCAAAAAGTTGCGGCCTCAAGCGCTGTTCCGGTGTTACTGATCCGCCCCGGCGAAGCCGGGGTAGCACCGATTCTCGGGGAGCGTCCAATACTGGTGTTGCTGGACGACACGGGCGTAGACGCGCAAAGTTTGTCCCTGGCCGTTGCCCTGGCTAAGGCTTTCGGAGGGAGTTTGCATCTGGTAGTGGTGGTGCCTACCCTAAGGACGTTGTCGGGTGTAGGCGCGGCTTCCGGCTTGTTGTTGCCGGCCACAACCACGAAAATACTCCAACTGGCTCACGCTGATGCCTCCGACTACCTCTCCCGGCAAATTGCTCAGCTGCAGGCGGAGGGGTTGCGCGTAGTTGGTGAGGTTCTCCGAGGTGAGCCGAGTGAGATAATCGTGAAAACGGCGCGCCAGGTTGACCCTGATCTCATCGTCCTGGGCATCCACAACGAAGAAGGGCTCGCCGACTTCTTGTCGAAAAGCGCCGTCTCCAAGGTTGCGAGCAGCACGCCTCTGCCGCTGCTACTGGTCCGAGAATCGAAAGGGAATACCTGAAGCCAGACGCACTATTGGAATGCCATTGGTTCGAGGCGCGGTCCGCGCTCGCAGTTCGTTGAAGTTCGGAGCGCAATGAGTCGCGCCTCACTCACCCGTTTCGCTTGGCTCTCCATTGCCGCTGCGCTCGCCACCATCGCGCTCAAGTGCGCGGCCTATTTCCTTACAGGTTCAGTCGGTTTGCTTTCGGATGCTATCGACTCCTTCGTCAATCTGATCGGCGGTGTGATGGTCCTTGCCATGTTGACTGTCGCAGCGCGTCCTGCCGACGAAGACCACTCTTACGGCCACAGCAAAGCCGAGTATTTTTCGAGCGGCGTCGAAGGCACACTCATTCTCATTGCGGCCGTGAGTATCGGCGTTGTCGCGGTGAAAGGAGTAGTCCACCCAAAGCAGCTCGAGAAGATCGGCTTGGGACTGGCCGTATCAACCGTCGCCTCGCTGCTGAACCTGGCGGTCGGATTTCTTCTCTTGCGCGTGGGCCGGAAGACGCGGTCGATCGCGCTCGAAGCCAACGCTCGCCACCTGATGGCTGATGTATGGACGTCTGCGGGTGTGTTGGTTGGCGTAGGTGCCGTGGCCGTGACCGGCTGGGAGCGCCTCGACCCGGTGGTGGCTCTCGCTGTGGGTGCGAATGTTTCTTGGACGGGCTTGGGAATTGTCAGGCGTTCCGTTTCGGGCCTGATGGACACAGCTCTCCCGCATCCGGACCGGGTCCTGATAGAAAACGTCCTGGGTACCTATAAAAAAAATGGACTCCAATTTCACGCCCTGCGCACGCGTGACGCAGGAGCACGGAAATTCGTCTCAATGCATGTGCTTGTCCCAGGCGACTGGACTGTCAGGCGCGGCCATCAACTCCTGGAGCAGATCGAAAGTGAAATCCAAAAAGTCCTGCCGAGCGCGATCGTGTTCACGCATCTCGAACCGCTGGGTGACCCCGCCTCCTGGCTGGACGACCCATTGGACAACCCAATCGCCGGCGACGAGGGATCTGGGGAAGAGAGTCGTCATAAGCATTCTTGATCTTTAGCGTCGATAAGCGTTTCATGCCTCAGACGAATCAATTGCATGCCCGCAAGACCCCGTATCTTGGTCGTTGGAAGCTCGAATACCGATATGGTGGTCTTTTGCGATCGATTGCCGCATCCGGGTGAAACGGTACTCGGAGGACAATTTCGCATGTTCGGCGGCGGCAAGGGTGCAAACCAGGCGGTTGCGGCAGCTCGGGCGGGCGGGGCCGTCACGTTCCTGGGCGCCTACGGCCCCGATACGTTTGGGACAGACGCCAGAGATCGTCTTGTCAAGGAGGGGATCAACGTCGATCATTTTCAGTGCGTCCAAAGTTTGCCGAGCGGCATCGCGCTTATCCTCATCGACGGCGTCACTCGAGAGAATCTGATCGCAGTCGCGAAATCCGCCAATGAAGCCGTGGACTCGGCGATGGTTTCCGCAGCCCGACCTGTCTTTGAAAGTGTCGGTGCAGTGATTTCGCAGCTGGAAATTCGAGACGGTGCGATCGAGGCCGTGGCTCGGCTTTGTCATGAGCTGGGAAAACCGTTTGTCTTGAATCCCGCGCCTTCCCGATCGTTGCCAAAACGCATTTACGAGAGCCTTCACGTGATCGTCGTCAATGAACACGAGGCGCGGGATATCAGTGGAGAAGAGGATATTCCGGCCGCCATCCGGTGCTTGCACGATCTTGGATGCAAAAATGTCGTTGTGACGCTGGGCGCTGGCGGTGTCTTCTTTTCCGAGGGACAAACGACACAGTTTGTCGCAGCGCCGAGAGTTCTGGCGGTCGATACGACGGGTGCCGGAGATTGTTTTGTTGGCTGGCTTGGAGTGGGCATTGCCGAAGGTCTTTCTTTACGCGCCGCGACCGAAAGAGCTTGCAAAGCCGCATCCCTCAAGGTGACACGGGCCGGCGCTCAAGACGGAATGCCGTACCGTCATGAAGTCACATAGGAAGTTGTCAGTGATCAGTCGGCAGTGGAAGAGCGCAAAAACAGGCAGCAAGAAGCTCCAGCGGACTGTGTCCTTAACGCGAACCTTGGAGGAGATTCAACTGGCAACCGACAGCTACCAGCTGCCAACTTCCTACAACAGCTTCTCCAGGTTGTCGACGCAGATCTGCGACCAGGTCTCAAGAGTATCGCGCTCGGCGCGAAGTTGATCTGGCGTCAGGAACTCGATGCCGAGGATCATGCTTTCTCGTTTCTCCGCGATCGGGCGCGCCAGTTCCAGAATGTGGACCACCCCAAGATGCACCCGACCCACTTCATTGGAATCATCGTTAATCAGAGCGGCAATTCGATTCTGCAAGGGGCGTTCGACGATCAATTCTTCGTCGATTTCGCGTTGCACGCCCGCAAAATAGGCTTCCTTGTCGAGTGCGAATAATCCCTCATCGCGATCGTTCATATGGCCGCCAATTCCGATCGATCCCTTGGCGACCAGCCGTTGTTCGCCGGACTTTTTTCCCCGTTTGTACCGGAGCACTTTGCTATCGCTGACAAGGATTGCGTAAGGAATGATCTGTTTCAGGCTCGGGTCGGTTTCGGCGGACGATCGCGCCGCAAAAAAGTTATTCTCGCGACTGAGCATGGGGATCAAGTAGCGATCAACATCAAACTGCAGCCCTTGGAACATACCCAACGATTCCAGGAGCGAACGCCGGACGACTAACACCATTTCCTCTTTCATAGATCCGCGCTCACTGTAGGAAGTGCGTCTCGCCTGCTCAATGCGAGATTTCGTTGGCGAGCAACTTTATCCCGTCTCAATATGTGGGCGTGTGGAGCTTCGATCATCGACGACAATTTGCCAGTGACAACAATGCCGGGTGTTGCCCGGAAGTTTTTGAAGCGCTGCAGAATTCAAGTCCCGGGCATGTTGTCGGTTACGGGTCGGACGAAATCACGGCGAAAGCGAAAAACGCTTTCCGCGCGCTATTCGAAAACGACTGCGAAACCTTCTTCGTGTTCAATGGCACTGCCGCAAACAGTCTGGCGATCGGCAGTTTTTGTTCGCCGCACAACAGTGTTCTCTGCCATCGACATTCGCATATCGAATCAGACGAGTGCAATGCTCCCGGATTCCTGAACCAGGGACTCCGGATCGCTACAGTGGACGGCGCGGACGGTAAAATCGATCTCGCCAGTCTCCGCAATGCGCTACGCGGCCGACGCGATTTCCATGCGTCCAAGCCTCGAGTGGTCAGTCTGACCAATACCACGGAGCTTGGGACCCTCTATCGCCCGAACGAAATCGCCGAGCTTGCGGATTTCGCCAAGAGCAATGGCCTGGTCGTTCACGTCGATGGAGCACGGTTCGCAAACGCCGTCGTGTCCGCTGGTTGTACAGCCGCGGAGTTGTCATGGAAAGCGGGCGTCGACGTTCTCGTTCTCGGCGGGACTAAGAACGGTCTGGCGTTTGGCGAGGCAGTCGTCTTTTTCAAAAGTCGGGATGCCGCCGACTTTACCTATCGGATGAAGCAGAGCGGACAACTCGCTTCGAAGATGCGTTTTCTGGCTGCACAATGGCTTGGTTTGTTAAGCGACGGAAAATGGCTGGAATACGCAAGGCACGCGAACGCGATGGCCGAGAGAATGCATTCACAACTGGGCCACGTTGCAGCGGTCCAACTCTTATTTCCGCGCGAAGGCAACGCTGTCTTTGCTAAAATCCCTGACTCCATCGTAGCCCGGTTATACGAGCTTGGCTGGCGCTTTTATACAGACGTTGGCCCGGGCGGCGGCGCCCGATTGATGTGTTCCTGGGATACGACCGAAGAAGATGTCGACCGGTTTACGGAGGACCTGCGAAACGCGTTGTAGCGCGACTTCGCAGCCGAGCTGTCCCCGCTTTGTCCGGCTTCGAAGAAGCAAACCAAAAACCCGCCGCTCGCCGAACCCCGAACGCCGTACGCTGAACCCCCGAACGCCGAACGCCGAACCCACCCCGCTGAACGCCGTTCCGGTCACCGCGAGAGCAGTTTGAAACTCGTCATAGAGCCTTTGATATCCGGATCTTTGAGCGGGTGGGCGTCATCTTGTTTCATGCCTGCGATCTGGTAAATTCTGTTGTTCGCCTCAAACATGTCGACCACGAGCCCGTAGTGTGCGCCGTGGTAGACCGAGTTACCGGTCAGTCGGTAACCTGGCATGCCGTGCAGTGAGATCCGCTCGAGGCCTCGGCGAAAACCTTGCCCTGAACCAAAGAAGCGTTTTTCCAATTCTTCGATCGATTTATCGTTGAGATGAAAGTTTTTTCGCTTCGATAAATCGACGTATCCAAGAAAGACGAAGGCGGACTGATCGACTCGCCTTGCGCCCACCAGCGTTCCGTCTTCGGTCGAGCCTACCGTCGTCCAGTTGGTCTGACTATTGGCGGACTGGCTGTCCGGCAGGTCGATTGAACAATCAAAATCTTCCGATTCCCAGTATGCGGCGGATGCGGAGGCGGCAAACAGAACAAGGGCCAGAAAGGCTGAGTTGAAAGGATTCATCGTTAAAACAACTTAGTTTCCTGGAAACAGAACACGACTCCGATTTGAGTCAATTTTCCGTGGGCGATTTTCAGTCGGTTCGGTCATCTTGGGAGAAAATAATTTTTCTGCCGCTCGCTGATAGGGTGGGCAAGCCGCTCGAGGACCTGAAGCATATCTTCCCAGACTTGGCGCTTTAAGGATAGTGCTTGATTGCGCAGCAGGTAAGACGGATGGAATGTCGCCATCACCGGGATAGAACCAAATAGATGCCAACGGCCGCGCATCTGCTTCATCGGTTCCTCCTTCCCGAACAGACCGCGCATCGCAGTAGCTCCCAAGGCGACCACGATCTTTGGTTGGATAAGGTCAATCTGCTGCCGGAGATAAGGGAGACAAGTCGCCATCTCGGTAGGTGTCGGCTGTCGATTTCCCGGAGTTCCGGGAGGGATGTCCGGCCTGCATTTCAGGACGTTCGCGATAAATACGTCCGAGCGCTGGTACCCCATCGTCTGGATGATCTTTGTCAGGAGATCGCCCGCACGGCCGACAAATGGCTCTCCTTGCATATCTTCGTCCGCTCCCGGCGCTTCACCGACGAACATCAGCTCTGCGTGCGGGTTACCAACCCCGAAAACCACAGAGTGCCTGAACGCGACCAGGTGGGGACATTTGGTGCATGCGAGGACCTTGGTGCGCAATTCTTCGAACAACCGCGTTCTATCGCCGGGTTCTCGTCTTCGCGTCGGCGTTGCGATACTTATAGGCGCATCCTGCAGGACCGTCCCGTCGATCTCGGGCGTCTTTGCAACGCGTGATTCTTCCGTCGCAGAGGTATCCCTCACCGATTTTGCCAGTAGCGCGATCTTCTGAAGCGTGGACGTGTCCGCACGGAAATCAGGATGATTTTCCAGACCATGCAACATTTCGACGACCAAGTTCAGACCTTGCTCGTATCTGGTGTTTCCCATAGGGACATCATTAAAGTTCTGAATTTCCTGTCATTTTTGCTTGAAGTAAACGTGGTGAAGATTAAACCGCCGAAAGTAAAGGAGTTTAAGGAAATCACGTTGAGCACCGAATATGTCGTGCCTTCGCAGCCTCGGGCAACGTTTTAAAATCTCCCTTTGGCGGTAAAGCGACTCTGAACCGAGGCGCGATGCATGGCAGCATATTTGCGATAAATTCCACAAAATATATTGATTTCCAGTGTGACCATATGTACAACGCTTATGGACATAGCGAGTGAGCAAAAAGAGATTGCTTGCCCGCAGCAAACAGAAACAGAAGGACTCCCGGCGTGCGTCAAAGTGGTTAATGGCGCACGTCGGCACTTTTATCTGGCGCCCCTGCGGCTGCACTGCATCCCGTCACCGCAACCAGCGACGAACGTTGGAAATCAACGGTCATTCACTTTCTCTTACCAAGTTCAGACCTTGCTCGTGCAATCCCGTTTTCTTCAATGCCACTCTGCAGAAAATCGTTTGGCAGTCCGGCTTCGAATTCCAACCAATTCTCTGCGACCGGATGAAAAAATCCCAGACGCCACGCGTGCAGCATCTGCCGGCCATATTCACTGCCTGTTTTTCCGTACACTTTGTCGCCAAGGACAGGGTGCCCGATCGAATGGAGATGGACCCGAATCTGGTGTGTTCGGCCCGTGAAAATCTGGCAAAGAACCAGAGCCCATCGGCTTGTTTCCTGGATGACCTCAAATTTTGTGTGAGCTGGTCGGCCGCGGTCGACGACAGCCATTTTTTGACGATGCACTGGATGGCGACCGATCGGCTCGATTATTTCGCCTGTAGATTTCGTGAATCGCCCGGCACACAATGCTAGATAAAATTTCTCAACTTTTCGTCCGGCAAACTGGTTGCTTAACCGCAGATGCGCGACGTCGTGTTTCGCGACCACAAGGCAACCGCTCGTTTCCTTGTCGAGCCTGTGGACCACCCCCGGCCGGAGCGCACCCCCGATCCCGCTTAAATTTGCTACGTGATGGAGGAGCGCATTGACGAGTGTGCCGGATTGGACGCCCGCTCCAGGGTGGACCGTCATTCCGGCCGGTTTATTGACCACGAGTAAATCCTCATCCTCAAACAGAATTGGCACCTTGAGAGCTTCGGGCTGTAGGACAATCGGTGCCGGTTCCGGTTCGGATACCGCGACTTTGTCCTCTGCGCGGATGATCTGTTTCGCTTGACAACGTGTTCCGTTGAGAAGGATGTGACCCGACCGGATGAGAGCCTGTATCCGCGCACGCGAGAGACGATCTATTTTCGCGGCCAGAAAAAGATCCAGGCGCACTCCTGCGTCGGCAGGAGTGACGACTATCTGGTCAATATTTCCTTTCTCCATCGCGCGAAAATCTTACAAGCCAAAGCGCTTGTGAGATTTTCGCGTATGGGCGATCGCTAAAAAGCTTTCCAGCAGCGCGCGCGGGTCTGCCGCTCGCATCAACGACTCGCCGATCAGCGCTGCGTGCGCCCCGGCGTCGATTACCCGGCGGATGTCCTCGGTCGTTCGAATTCCGCTCTCACTGACGATCGTGCAAGCGCCCGAAACTTTGGGCGCCAGCCGTTCCGTCACATCCAGATCGACATCGAATGTTGCCAGATTCCGATTATTGATTCCGATAAAATCGGCGCCGACGTCGAGCGCTCGGCCGAGTTCGTTTTCGTCATGAACCTCGACCAGGCAGTCTATCCCAATCCCGGCTGCGGCCGCATTGAAGCGTTTCAATTCATCGTCGGAGAGTGCGGCGACAATCAGTAGCACAGCGTCAGCACCGGCAAGGGCAGCCTGATAAATCTGGACTTCATCGATGGTGAAATCCTTTCGCAAAATTGGTCTGGTAATTCTGTGCCGTATCAGCGCGAGGTAATCCAGGTGCCCCTGAAAATACTTCTCATCCGTCAGGACCGAGATGCAGTTCGAGCCGGCCTCATCATAGACCAAAGCGGTCCGGACAGGGTCAAAGTCCTCAGCGATGACGCCGGCTGAGGGGGATGCTTTTTTGACTTCGCCGATGAACCCAAACGTGCCGGAAATCAGCGCCTTTCGGAAACCTCGGAATGGACCGAGCGCGGATGCCCGTTCGTGCCAGTCCGCGGTATGCGCTAACCACGGCGCGATCTCTTTTCGCTTATGATCGACAATCTCTCCGAGGCGACTCATTGGTTTTGAAACTACTGTCCTGTCCCCGAAATAGCATGTTATTTCGGGGACAGGACACTAACAGCAGGCAGTGGAAAAGAGCAAGTGATGACCCTGCCGAGCCGATTTGATCCGGAGCAAATTTATTGAATCGCCCACAACGGGAACGACTGCCCCAATTTTAGACCGGGATCTTGACAATAGATAAGGTCGAGCCAACCGTAGTGATACCATCCAAGGTGCGGCTTATGTTCTCCGAAACTGAGTCGATCGAAAGCGCCT
>Ga0302326_10004399_pt1 | contig 32636 bp, 28 predicted proteins | sample Palsa_T0_3_FD_202264 | JGI IMG/M metagenome (GOLD analysis project Ga0302326, IMG submission 202264) | Peat permafrost microbial communities from Stordalen Mire near Abisko, Sweden - Palsa_T0_3 | ecosystem: Environmental > Terrestrial > Soil > Palsa > Peat permafrost | place: Sweden: Abisko...
ATTGATGGGTGAAGGGCGGCCCGGCGAAGGAGTTTTGCATACCGTCGCCGAAGTTCCAGATATAGTTGGTGATAGTGGTGCCGAGGGCGGAGGGGGTGGAATTATCCGTAAAGGTGATGGTGCTGTCGTCGCAGCCGCCGGGCGGCGCGGTGAATTTGACGGTGGGGGCGGTTATAATAATATTAGTGGGCGGGGAAGTATAGCGGCAGCCGTTCTGATCGACAACGATCAGGGTGGTGGCGTAGGTGCCCGGGGTAGATAGATGGGTAGTGTAGGGCGATGCCTGGTTGACGGAATCACCCGGGCCGAAGGCCCAGATGTAGCCCGCGTTTTGGGCGCCCGTGGGACTCGTGTTTGAGGTTGACGTCAATATAAAGGGCTGTTGGATACAAACGGGGTTCATCGAGGTGGTGAAGGAGGCGTCGATATTTTGCAGCGTGAGCTGTTTCGTGGCGGTAGCCATGCAGGTCCCGTTTGTGACTTGCAGGGTAATGTTATACAGGCCGGGGGCGGCGTAGTTGTGCGAGGGCGGGAGATAGGGGGCTGCGAAGATTGCACCGGAGTTCATCCCGTCGCCGTAGAACCAGGTATAGGAAATCGGTGTCAATGTGGTGTTTATAAGGGAGGAATCGAGGAAAGAGACGTTCAGGTTATTATTGACCAACGGGTTGTTAGCGGCGCAGTTGACGACGTAGCCAAAGTTGGGGATCGGCGGATTGACCGTCACGTTGTTAGTGGTCTGGGTGATGCAACCGTCATGGGCAACCGAAAGGGTTACCGTCTCGGTGCCGAATTTCAGGAACTGGTGGGTGGGCGCCTGGCCGCTGTCGATGGCGGCGCCGTCTCCGAAATTCCAGTACCATTGATCGGCCGGAATGGATGACGAGTTGAAGGTGACGATGGCGGTTCCGCAGACCGGGTTGGGGCTCTCGGTAAAAGCAGCTATCGTTGGGGTACCTGCCCGGAGGATGCCGCTATAGGTTTGGGTAACCGTACAACCGCCGGTGGTGGTGATCGTCAGGGTAACGGGATAAAATCCCGGGGTGGCATACACGAAGCCGGGGGCGGCCGAGTTTGACGTGGAGGGGGTAGCGCCCGGCGCGGACCAGGAGTAGGAGGCTACGCCATCGATGGCTGTGACTTTATATGCCGGGGTGATGGGTACACCGATACAGCCGGCTACCCCCGACATGGTGATGGTTGGCGGAACGATATTCACTTCCTGGGTTTGTGTTGTCGTCCCGGAGCAGCCGGCCGCGCTGGTCGTGGTTAGGCTTACGTTGAAATTGCCGGTTGTCGTATAAGTATAGGAAGGGTTTGGCTGGGTGGATGTGCCGCCGTCACCAAATTTCCACAGCCATTGAGTGGGGGTGGGTGTTGTCTGGTCCGTGAATTGTACCGTTAGGGGGGATTGGCAGCTGCTTGTCGGCGTGGCGGTAAATACCGGAACGAGGCTGGCGCCGATGGTTATGCTGCTGGTGCTGGTACTGGTGCAGCTGGCGTAGGTGTTGGTCAGCGTCACGGGATAGGTGCCGGGTGTGGTGTAGCTGTGGGTTGCCGTTGCCTGGTTCGAGGCTCCGCCGTCGCCGAAGGTCCAGGATGAAGATAATGGCGCGGGGGTGGTGGCGTTGGAAAAACTGATGGGGGTATTGAGGCAGCCCGCGGCGGGGGCGGTTATGACAGGTGTATTCGATGATATGGGAACCGTTTGTGTCAGTGTATCGCTGCATCCCAGGCTGCTTTGGGCCGTCAGCAGCACGCTATAGTTACCGGCTGCGGGATAGGAGATGCCGGTGGGGTTGGTTGCCGTCGATGTAGCCGGTGTGCCGCTGCTGCCCAGGCTCCAGGTATAGGTCAGGGTGCCGGGACCCGCGGTTTGATTGATGAAATTGAGCAGATAGGGGGCGGTGCAGGAGGTGGAGGTTTGGCTCCAGGTAAAGTTTGGCTGAACGCCTTCTACGACCCGCAGTACCCGGATATAGGTCGATGAATTGGAGCAACCCCCGGAATTGGTGACGGTCAGGCCGACGTTGTAATAGCCGGTCTGGGTATACAGGTGTGAAGGCGTCGGATCGTCACTGGTAGCGCCGTCCCCGAATTTCCATAAATAGGAAGTAATTGTGCCTTGCCCCGGTTGGGAATAATTGGCGAACTGAATATTGACCGGGGCGCAGGCCAGATTTTGGCCATTCAGACCAAAAGATACGGTAGGAGATGCGTATACGGTAATATAGTTGGTATCACGGATGGCATCGGCCCCGCTGGCATTTTTGACAATCAGGGTAACGGTATAAGTGCCGGGTGTTCCAAAGGAGATCACCGGATTCTGTAAATTGGAAGTCTGGCCATTGCTGAAACCCCACTCCCAGGAGGTTGGGCTGTTGGTGGACTGATCCGCAAATTTAACGCCCAGCGGGGCGCAGCCCGATGTAACGTTGGAGGTGAATTGGGCGACCGGCGCTTGCGCGCGAACGCCTATCCCGAGCAGAAAAAGGCAGCCGGTTAAAAAGAATAGTTTTCGGTTCAACAAAAGGGTCGTTTAGGTGCGATAAAAATGTTCTTCATCCGCCGGTTATGCGGGTGAGGGCTATTGAATAGGAGATAGGGAGGACTTTTTCGAGGGCCTGGATTATTGCTTTTTCAGCTGCAGGATATTGGAAGTATGGTTGATGGTATCCGTGGATGAAGCGGATACGCTGTCGGTGTAACTATCGGTGATCAGCCAGGTTTCATTCAGCTGGTTTAGCGGGTATCCCCCGCCAGGGAAATCCGACGTGATCGTTTTGGCGCTGATATTGACGAGCCATTCGCCTTCGGTGGAATCGCCATTTATGATACCCGTCACCGTATTATTCGCATCAAATTTAAAGAGATAACCGGAAAAAGCGGCAGTTATATTGCTGTCATTTTGCTCATACCCACTTACGTACCATTCTCCGCTGGTCACGATAGAAACAGCAGCTTTTTCTTCCTGGTTCTGGATGAATTTCTTACAGGATACAATAAAGATGCAGGATAAGAGTATGGGATAAAGTCGATTCATTCCGCGTAATTAGGTCAAAGATTATATATAATAACGTATTTATCCTGTAAATAGTCTAAAAAATATTGGATATCCAGGGTTTTTCCGGTGGCCAGCCGGCATAGCTGCTCGCTGGTATACCGCCTGCCGTGGCGGTGAATTCGTCCCCGCAGCCATTCCAACAGGGGGGCGGTATGGCCCTCTCCGATGGCTGATGGGATGGTAAGCTCCTCATTTTCAGCGGCTGAGAAGAATTGCGCCGCATAAAAACTACCCAGGCTATAGGTAGGAAAATAGCCAAAGCTGCCATGGCTCCAATGGACGTCCTGGAGACAGCCTCTTTTATCATCCGGGACATCTACGCCCAGCCAGGCGGCATAGTTATCTTTCCACCAGGCGGGGATATCGGCTACGGCAAGGGTGCCGTCAATCAGGTTCTTTTCCAGCTGATAGCGGATCATGACATGAAAATGGTAGGATACTTCGTCGGCTTCGGTACGGATCAGGGATGGCTCGACCTTGTTGATGCCTTTGTAGAATTGTTCCACCGTGGTATTTCCCAGGCGCTGGGGGAAGGCAGTCTGTAAGCGGGGGTAGATGGTTTGCCACCAGCGGAGGTTCCTGCCGACATTATTCTCCCAGAGCCGCGATTGTGATTCATGGATGCTCAGCGAGGCATATTCACCCAGGGGCAGCCCATAATATTCGGGTGGCAGTCCTTGTTCGTAAAGGGCATGCCCGGTTTCATGGATACAACTCCAGGTCATATGGCTGAAGTCGTTCTCATCGATGCGGGTGGTGATCCGGACGTCGCGGGCGTTAAAGCTGGTAGTAAAGGGGTGTTCGGAAAGATCCTGTCTTCCTGCTTCGAAATCGAATCCCAGCTGCCGGATCAGGGTGATACCAAAATCCCATTGTTGTTGGCGGGGGTAATTGCCGCGGAGGAAGCTGTCATCTACCTGCGGACGGGTACTGATCCGGTTGAGTAAATCTTTCAGTGGTTCCCTGACGGTTGCGAACACCCGGTCCAGCAAGGCGATGGTGCAGCCTTTTTCAAAATTATCCAGCAGGGCGTTATAAGGGTGTTGTTCATACCCGGCCAGGTCTGCCTCTTCTTTTTTCAGCCCGACCAGTTGTTCGAGGTCATTTTTGAACAGGGTAAAGGAGTTGGCAGCGCGGGCTTGCAGCCAGCTGTGGAAGCTGCGGGAGCTGGTCTCGCTGAGGCGGCGTATAAAGGCAGGGCTGAATTTTTTTTGTTTGTTATAGTCTTCCAGGCTAAGCTCTACGTTGCGTCGCCGGTCTTCTTCCAGGTCGCCGCGCTGTTGTAATTCCTGTAGCAGGTCACCAAGGCCGGGGGTGGTAAACCATTCGTGTGCGATTTCCGAGAGGCTGGCCAGTTGCCTGCCGCGGGCTTCTGCCCCTTTCGGCGGCAGGTAGGTTTCCTGGTCCCATTCCAATACGGCCGCAGCGTATTTTACATCGGCGATTTTTTGCATACGATCTGTGTAGGCTGCGTATAGGTCGTTTGTAGATTTTGTTAATGTCATTTTAACATATTTTCTTCCAGGAAAAATCGAAAACATTCCGAAATTATGCGCATTTTAGGTAGTTTTCCTGATTGTCTTGAATAATTTCGCTGTATGAACAAGTATCGCCACTATTTACCCATCGTCTTTATCCTTTTCCCTGTATTGCTGAATGCCCAGAAGCTGGATTCCATGTTGAATATTTATGCCAGCAATTATCCGCAGGAGAAGATCCACGTCCAGTTGGATAAGAATATCTATCGTGCGGGGGAGACTGTCTGGTTTAAGGCTTATATATTCACCGGGGCGGATCCTTCGCTGCTGAGCCGGAATTTTTATGCTGAGCTATCGGATCCTTCGGGCGCAATTCTGGAGCGCAAGGCATTTCCGATCACGGAATCGAGTACTGCGGGAAGTTTCGATCTACCAAAGGTGATGAAAAGCAGGCATCTTCATCTCCGGGCCTATACGACCTGGATGACCAATTTCGATACGACTTTTTATTACGAGAAGGACATACGCATCTATGACAGTAAATTGGATTCTGCCGGGGTGGTCACTATAGTGCCTCGCCAAGCAAAGATCCAATTCTTCCCGGAAGGGGGGGATCTTGTGACCGGAGTGGAGACGATGGTGGCTTTTAAAGCAAATGATCAGTTTGGGTTGCCGGTGGCGGTAAAGGGGATAGTGCAGGATCAAACGGGCAAGCAATTGCTGATGTTCGAATCCATCCATGACGGGATGGGCAGATTTCTGTTGACGCCGGACAAAGGCGACTCACTCGTGGCGGTGTGGAAGGATGAGCAGGGGATCGAGCATCGGACGGGTTTGCCTGCGGCCAGGCCGACCGGCGTGGTGTTGAGGGCGATACCGGCAAATCAAAAAATGTTATTTTCCGTGGCGCGCTCGGCGGAGGGCGCGCCCGAACTCAAGCGGCTCACGATCATCGGGCATATGCATCAGCATTTGGTGTATAATGCAAGGGTCAACCTGGAGGATAACTTTATGAGTGGCGGTACTATTCCAACCAGTCAATTGCCCAGCGGCGTACTTCAGCTCACGGTATTCGATGCCAATATGATGGCGGTTGCGGAGCGGGTGGTCTTTGTCAACAATCACGAATACCTTTTCAACCCGGAGCTGTCGGTGCAGTTAAAGGGGATAGCCAGGAGAGGAAAGAACAGCCTGGTCGTCGATGTGCCGGATACCTTCAAAACCAATATGTCTTTGGCGGTAACGGATGTAACGGCTGATGGGGAGTTCCCCAATGATGACAATATCATTTCCCGGCTGTTGCTGACGGGTGAAATACGCGGGCAGGTCCATGACCCTTATTTTTATTTTGCCAGTTCTGCGGATAGCTTGCTCCCGATGCTCGATCTGGTGATGATGACGCATGGCTGGCGCCGCATCAAATGGGCAGCGCTGGTAAAAGGGCAGCTGCCCGTTATCAAGAACCCCGAGCAGGATTTTCTTGCCATGAGGGTGGATGTATTGGGTATAGACCCCTATAAGATCAGCAAGGACGAGTCGTTAAATGTAATCATGAGCCGAAAAGATTCCAGTACGCAGATGCTGTCCCTTCCTCATTTATCGGGGGGGAAATTTGGTGTGATGGGTTTGATCTTTTTTGATACGGTCAAGGCTTATTACCAATTCAATGTAAACCGTGCGTTGTCCGACCAGGCGGCGGTGACGTTTAATACGGGGCTTATCAAGGGCGGCCGTGCTGCCATGCCTTTATCCAACGCTTTTGACGGGTGGACGGCGGAGGATTCCGCCTATCTTCGACGCAACAGATATATCCAGGAGGAGGAAGTCCGTGCCAAGCCGATAGAGGATCAGAAGGTGAAGCTCCTGGCAGCGGCAACGGTCGTCGGGTATCAAAAGACCGACAAAGAGAAGTTGGACGAGCGATATTCTTCGGGGATGTTTAGCGGCGGCGATGCTACTGTTTTCGACCTGACAACCGATCCGGTGGCGGCTGCCATGATAGATATCTTTCAGTATCTGCAGGGTAGGGTGCCGGGTTTACAGATCACTACGGGCCAGGGGCCGGGTGGTACGCCATCCCTGGCCTGGCGGGGGGGCAAGCCTACGCTGTACCTGAATGAAATGCAGGTGGATGCCTCGCAGTTACAAAACACGCCGGTGACCGATATTGCGATGGTGAAGATATTCCGGCCGGGTTCGGGCGTGGGATTTGGCGGCGGATCGGGTGGAACCATTGCCGTGTATACGAAGAAGGGGGGTGACAATAAGACGACAGATCCCAATGCCAAGGGACTTCCCCGGGCGTTACTGATCGGGTATTCGATGCCCAAGGAATTTTATTCTCCGAATTACCTGGAACATTCCCCGTTGAACGAAGCGGAGGACCTTCGGACGACGTTATACTGGAAACCTTATGTGCTGACGGATAAGGACAGCAGGCGTGTGAACATCGATTTTTTCAACAACGATATTTCCAAAAAACTGCGGGTGGTGCTGGAAGGCTTCAATGAGGACGGTAAGCTGACGCATATCGAGCAGATCATTCAATAAGGCCATGCAAATTTCCGACATCGTCGACCATCTGGAATCCCTTGCTCCTCCGGCTTACCAGGAGCATTATGACAATGCGGGTCTGTTGACGGGTAACGGCGCTGCGGAGTGTATGGGTGTGCTAACTACGCTGGATGCTACGGAAGCCGTAATCCTGGAGGCTGTCGCCCGGGGGTGCAACCTGGTCGTGGCGCATCATCCGATTATCTTTGGCGGGCTGAAGCGCCTTACGGGGAGGACTTATATCGAGCGGGCGGTCATTGCGGCCATAAAGCAGGATATAGCCATTTATTCCATCCATACCAACCTGGATAATATGGTGGTGGGCGGAGTCAATGGGCGGATAGCGGACAAGCTGGGATTGGAAGCGCGGCAGGTTTTGCTGCCCAGGGAGTCGGTGTTGCGGAAGCTATACTGTTTTGTGCCTGTCGATCATCTGGAAGCAGTCCGGTCGGCCATCCTTGCCGTCGGCGCCGGTCATATCGGCAATTACAGCGAATGCAGTTACAGTGTAGAAGGCATGGGGACGTTCAAGGGCGGGGAGGGGACGCAGCCTTTTGTCGGTACTCCCGGAACCCGGCATATGGAAAAGGAGGCCCGGCTGGAGGTCATTTTGCCCGCCCATCTCAGCCGGTCGGTCATACAGGCCATGATAGCGGCCCACCCCTATGAGGAGGTAGCCTATGATCTGGTGCCTTTGGCCAATACTTATCCCGGGATAGGGGCGGGTTTAACCGGCGAGTTGCGGGAGGAGATGGAAGAAAGGGCTTTTTTGGAAAAGCTCCGGGTGGTATTTGGGACGCCGGTGGTCCGTCACACCCGGTTGACGGGGAGGCCGGTCAAAAAAGTGGCTGTTTGTGGCGGAGCAGGTAGTTTCCTCATTTCCAATGCTTTAGCTTCTGGAGCCAACATTTTTATCACTTCAGATGTTAAATATCATGAGTTTTTCGACGCGAATGACCAGCTGATCGTTGCCGACATCGGTCATTTTGAGAGTGAACAATTCACCATAGATTTGCTGTTTGACATTTTGCGGGAAAAATTTCGTAATTTTGCCGTCCTTAAATCGGGTGTAAAAACGAATCCGGTTCAGTATTACGCCGGTGCGTGAAAGCGGCCCGGTTGATGGTGGGCCCCGGCCCGGTTGATGGCGGACTTTAAAAACGTTAAATTAAACTATGTCAAACGTAAAAGAATTCTCTGTTGAGGAAAAGCTCACTTCGTTAGTGACCCTCCAAAAAATTGAATCGAAGTTGGACGAGTATAAGATCCTGAAGGGCGAGCTACCGATGGAGGTAAGCGATCTGGAGGATGAGATCCATGGTCTGCATTCCCGTCAGACCCGGGTGGAAGAGGAGATCAACGGGATCCAGGAATTCATCAATCAGAAGAAGGAAGCCATCAAGGAAGCCGATACGCTGATAAAGAAATATGACAAGCAAAGTCAGAATGTAAAGAACAGCCGTGAGTTCGAAGCGATCAATAAAGAGATCGAGATGCAGCAGCTGGAAGTGAAGCTGGCGGAAAAGCATATCAAGGATGCCAACGAGGAGATCGCCGAGAAGGTTCAGTTGCTGGAGAAAGCAAAGAAGAATATTGGCACGAAGGAATCTGTGCTGAAGAATAAGAAAGACGAACTGGACAAGATCATTGCCACGACTGAAAAAGAAGAAAAGCATTTCACCAAATTATCTACCGAGGCCCGGGAGAAAGTGGAGCCCCGGATATTGCATTCCTATGACCGCATCCGCGGGAATTATCGTAACGGGCTGGCCGTGGTACCGGTCCTTCGTGATGCCTGTGGCGGTTGTTTCAATGCTATCCCCCCTCAGCGGCAGAGTGAAATCCGCCAGCGCAAGAAAATCATTGTCTGCGAGAACTGCGGAAGGATCCTGGTGGATAATGAGCTGAATGACGCTATCGAAGTCAAGTAAATCTTGTGCGCGTACGTTTTGTACTTCTGATAGGCTTGCTCTTTGCTGTTCCGGGTTATGGACAGAAGCATTTCGATTTTAGTATCGGTTGCCGTCAGGCTTACCAGGAGATCATTCAGTTGCGACTGGATGAGGGGAGTAAATTGCTGGCGGTTGAAAAGAAGAGGGATCCGGATAATCTGATCCCTGTCTTCCTGGACAATTATATTGATTTTTTCCAACTTTTTTTTAATGAGGATGCTGTCGATTACCAGGCCTGGAAGGGCAGGTTGGACCGGCGTATCGAGATGATGGGGGAGGGCCCGGAATCCTCGCCCTTCCGTCTGTTCACCCGCTCGGTCATCCATTTTCAGTGGGCGGCTATCAAGATCAAATTCGGGTATAACTGGGATGCGGGCTGGGAATTCCGCCGTTCTTTTCTGGAGAGCCAGGAATGTCTGAAAAAATTTCCTTCGTTTAGTCCTGCTACGATGTTGGGTGGGGCGATGAAAGTTGTTGCGGGCACAATCCCGGATGGTTACAAATGGCTCAGCAGCTTGCTGGGTATCCGGGGCAGCATCAAAGACGGGATGGAAGAGCTGGATCGTTTTCTACAAGTTGACGATGGGTGGTCCGGGCTCTTCAGGGACGAGGCCACCTTCTATGATCTCTATCTTCAATTTTACATGCTGAACAAACACGAGCCCGTATTCTCTTATATCCGGGGGCATAATCTGGATGTGCGGAACAATTATCTTTATGCCTATCTCTATGCCAATCTGTGTATCAATGACCAGCAATCGGCCCATGCTGAGCAGATCATCGAGGGGAGGAGCCATGCGGCCGGTTATCTGGACATGCCCGTATGGGATCTGGAAATGGGCTATGCCAGCCTGAACCACCTGGAGTCGGGTACGCCGGTCTACCTGGAGCGTTTTCTCCGGCGTTTCAAGGGGAGGTTCTATGTAAAGGATGCGCTGGAGAAGCTGAGTTGGTATTATTATCTAAAAGGGAATCAGCCGGGTGCGGATTCGTTGCGGAGGCTGGTATTGCAGCGGGGGACGGCGGAATCGGATGCGGACCGGCAGGCCCTGAAGGAAGCGCGGACCGGTAAATGGCCTGATAAGACCCTGTTACAGTCGCGATTGCTGAGCGATGGCGGGTATTTCGAGGAAGCGCTGCAGATTTTGCAGGGGGTCAGTACTTCCAGCTTCTCCCGGCCGGAGGAAAAATGCGAGCTGGCTTATCGGCTCGGCCGGATCTATGATGGGTTAGGCAGGAAAGATGACGCTGTCGCTGCTTATCTGACGACGATCAAGACGGGGGAACACTTCCCGGAATATTATGCTGCCAGGGCGGCGCTGCAGGCGGGGTATATCTATGAAGGGCGGGGGGACTGTGATAGGGCGGTAGGATATTTTCAGAAATGTCTTTCTTTAAAGGATCACGAGTATAAAAATTCACTGGATCAGCGGGCGAAGGCGGGAATTGCCCGTTGTAGGGGGGAATAACAGGGGTGTGGCGGCTGAGCGTGGGGTCGGGGGACGGTGTGGGGTGGCCGGGCCGGTGTGGGAATTTTGTGCCGGTGGGTAGAGGTGAATTACTTAATTTGCCGTCGGCTTGCGCGGGTGCAAAGCGAGCCAGCAATCTTATGATACAGCGGATCCATATTCAGAATTATGCCATTATCGATGAGCTGAGTATTGACTTTTCAGCCCGGATGAATGTCATTACGGGAGAGACAGGGGCCGGTAAGTCGATCCTGATGGGCGCCTTGTCACTTATTCTCGGGGACCGGGCAGATACTTCGGTCCTGTTACAACGCGACAAGAAATGTGTAGTAGAGGGGGTGTTCAGTGCAGCGGCTAAAAAGGAGGCGATGGCTTTTTTTAAGGCCAATGACCTGGATGTGGACGATGAGATCGTGATCAGGCGGGAAATAGCGCCAAATGGGAAGTCAAGGGCTTTTGTCAACGATACACCGGTGAACCTGGAGCAACTGCGAAAACTAAGCTCGTTGCTGGTGGATCTGCACCGGCAATTCGATACCCTGGAACTGGGCGAGTCTGACTTTCAACGGGAGGTCCTGGATGCGCTGTCGGGCCAATCGGCGGTTGTTGGCGAGTATCGCGCTGTTTACCGGGACTGGCAGTCGGCGGGAAGAGAATTAGCGACCTTACAGACACAGAGGGCGCAATTCAACAAAGAGTTGGACTACAACAAATTCCTTTTTGACGAGTTGCGGGAGACGGGGTTGCGGGAGCTGGAACTGGAGGAACTGGATCAGGAATTGAAAATACTCAGCCATTCGGAGGATATCAAAACCGCGCTCTCCAAAGTCTATTATGATCTGAAGGAAGGAGAACAACCGTTGGTGCAGCGGTTAAAATCCATGCTGCATTCTCTGCAGGTCTTTTCGGCCTATCATCCCGGTTTGGGGGTGGTGGCGGAGCGGATGTCCTCGGTGCAGATCGAATTGCAGGATATTGCCGGAGAAGTGGAGAGCATCAATGATGCGGTGAATTATGATCCCCGACGGATCGGGGAGATCAACGAACGTCTGTCCGCCGGCTATAAGCTGTTAAAGAAGCATGGGCTACATACTACTGCCGAATTGCTGGAGTTGCAGCGGCAGCTGGAGTATAAATTGCAGGATTCTCTTCAGATAGACGAAAGTATAGCAGCCGGGGAAAAGGAAGTCGGGCGGTTGTTGCAGAAGGCGAGGAGTCTGGCGGCAGGCTTATCGGCCGGCCGTCAGGCGCAGACAGCGGGGCTTGAAGAGAAGGTGAACAAACTGCTGAAGCAGGTAGGTATGCCCAATGCCCGGTTAAAGGTGCTGGTACAGCCAACAGACCTCAATCCTTTTGGTGCGGATACTATCGAATTCCTGTTTGATGCCAACAAGAGCAATCGGTATGACCCTATCGGTAAAGTGGCATCCGGCGGAGAATTGAGCCGTCTGATGTTATGTATAAAATCTTTGGTAGCCGAGTCGATCGATCTGGCCACGCTTATTTTCGACGAGATCGATACCGGTATTTCCGGCGAGGCTGCGCGGCAGGTGGGAATCATCCTGAAGAGCCTGTCAAAGAAAAGGCAGGTCATTTGTATTACGCATCAGCCGCAGATTGCCGGGAAGGCTGACGCGCATTATTTTGTTTATAAGGATGTCAAGGGCGAGCCTATCAAGACACATATCCGTTTGCTGGGCCAGGACGAACGGATAACCGCTATTGCGCGGATGCTGAGTGGGGAGAAGCCTACGGCGGCGGCGTTGGAAAATGCGCGGGAAATGGTCATGTCATGAAATTACGTGCGCTGCTGATATTGCTGATCCTTATGCTTGCGTTGATTCCGGTTTACTACCTGAACCGTTGGCTGGGGCGGGTGTTAAAGCCCCGGTTGTCGGCGGGACGGTTTTTTCTTTTCTTCTTTGTGAATTTTTTGCTGATCATCGTGTACACCGTTCTGGTGGTAGGGATAGTGGTGCGGGTCTTTCCGCATTGATTATCAACGTATTTAGGCCCTATTTTTATTTGACAAAATTTCCATTGTTAAATATTTTGACAACAAAATTATTGTCATTAGTTTTGACAAAATAGTTATTGTCATGAAGAATGTGATTGGGACGCCGGCCAGAGGAGATAGTTTCTTCCCTCGTACTAAGGAAATTCGAAAAATTATTGATAGGCTGGTTGACGGCAACAATTTGAATATTGCTGCTCCAAGAAGAGTGGGGAAGACTTCCATTTTATTGAATCTTTTAGACAAAAAGGAGAATGATTTTGTCTATGTATATGTTGATACAGAGGATGTTTGTGATGAATCTGATTATTTTAAAAGAATTCTTAAAGAGGTTTTAAGAACGGAAGAGGTTGTAACCTCCAGACGATTGAAGCATCTGTTTGAGTCAGGTCAGCGATTCTTAAGCCGGATTAAAGGAATAAAAATAATGGGGCAGGGAATAGAATTCACGGGGGAGGGCGGGGTGATTGATTTTAAGGAAGACCTTACCAATTTGTTATCTGGAATAGAATTAGAGGACGATAAAGAGATTATAATTCTTGTCGATGAATTTCCGCAAACCATTCAGAACATTATTGACGCAAACCCGGATAATCCGCAACCTGCCCGTAAATTTTTGCAGGCCAATCGGGAAATAAGACTGAACCCGGAAATAAATAAAAAAGTAAAGTTTATTTTAACCGGATCTATAGGTCTTAATCATACAGTGGCTCAAATTGATTCGACTGCTTTTATCAATGATCTGAATTCTGTGGAAATATCGCCTTTGACAACTGTTGAGGCGCAAAACTTTCTTCAGGACCTATTAGCTACAAAAAATATGTTGATTGATACGGAAGTAGCCCAATATCTTCTTAAGAAGATCGGATGGCTGATTCCATTTCATATACAGCTGGCGGTGCAGGAAATCCTTTCTATGGATTCTCCGGATGCTGATATTGACAAAGGTCTTATTGACCGGGCGTTTGTGGCGATTGTAGAAAGGCGAAACGAAAATCATTTTAATCATTACTTCAGCAGGCTGAAAAGGCAGTTTAAAGGGGATGAATTTTCCTTTGCAGATGAGTTGTTGGATATTATGGCTCGTCAGGGGGTGATGACAAAAGATGAGATCATCAACTTGTCCGTCAAATATGACCTTATGCAGAAATGGAAAAATATAACCGATATATTGATATACGACGGGTATATCAACAATAACTCAGAAGGAATATACCAGTTCAATTCACCTGTTGTCAGAATGTGGTGGCAACGATTTATCTGCAAATAACATGGCAGCGACTAATTTTTTATACAATCCTGAGCGGAAAGGCAAAAAAGGGTTGATCCAAGAATTCGTTATCCGGCAGGATATTCTGGACACCATCATGGAAGATCTGAATACTTCTTTCATGAAGACGCCGGAACAGCATTATTTGCTTGTCGGGCAGCGCGGTACTGGTAAAACAACTTTACTGCTGCGGATTGCATATGCGATTGAAGATGCGCCTGAATTGAAGGATTGGCTCATTCCGGTCGTATTTAGTGAAGAGCAATATAATATCGGTGAATTGGCAAACTTATGGGAGAATGTGGGTCAGTTATTGGAAGACTATCATGGGTTCGCCGGGTTGTACGAAAAAATGGAAAGAAATGTTTCTTTTCCCGGCTATGACGAGCGCTGCTGGGAAATACTGGAATCCGAATTGGACAAGAAGGGGAAAAAACTTGTTTTATTGATCGATAATATTGGGGATTTGCTTAGGAAGCTAAGTGAAATTGAAGTGAAGCGCTTAAGGAGAATCCTGCAAACAAAATCGCAGGTTAGACTAATTGCGGCTTCTCCCCTTTACCTGGAAAGTATACTTGACTATAAACAGCCGCTTTTTGAATTTTTCAAAGTTCTTCGCCTGGAAAGCCTGGATAGTAAAAGTACCCGGGAATTACTTTTGAAATTAGCCGATGTGCATAGGGAATCGGACAAAATTGAGAGAATAATCAAGGAGTCGCCTGAAAGGATCGAAACCCTGAGGATACTTACTGGTGGTGTTCCGAGAACGATTGCCCTTATGTTCAATATTTTTATAGAGCATGAGCATGAAAACAGCCTAAAGGACTTAGAAAGAATTCTGGATGCCGTAACTCCCTTGTATAAGCACCGAATGGACGATCTTCCTCCGCAACAGCAAAAAATTGTGGATGCGGTAGCCAAATATTGGGACCCGATCAATGTCAGGACCTTAAAAGACAGGGTACGGTTGGAAGGTAAGGTGATTTCCGCACAACTGGGACAATTGGAAAAAAACCAGGTTATTCAGAAGTTGGGAACTGATACGAAGAATAATGAATATATATTGAGAGAACGGTTTTTCAATATATGGTACCTGATGCGATACGGGCGAAAGGATGATAAACAGCGTGTAATCTGGCTGGTCAGGTTTTTGGAAAGTTGGTGTACAGAGGCGGAAATCGAAAGTCGTATAGCCCAATTTGTCAACGGAATAAAAAGTCAAAAATTAGATGATCAAAGTTTGGTTTTTTTTGGAGAGGTTTATTCATCTATCCGGAAATTATCTCTGACCTCTAAGGTCCTGCTTGAGGAAAGCGTTCCGCAGCAATATGGAAAACCGTTGCCATTTAGCGAAGAAGAAATAAAGAATTTGATTAATGAGACTTTTAAGGCAAAGGAATATAAAAAGGCTCTGAAGTGGTTGTCAAGGCTTCAAGAATTAACGGAAACCGATAAGTCGCTTGTGTTTGATATTTTCGATCGGACTGGAAAAGACGGTAAAATTATTCTTGACTTTTCTTTAGAGCTCGCTCATACAATGAGGCAAGATATTGAGCGAAGAGTTTTCCCAAGGCGTGGAATGATACAGCTTTATACATTACTGGTAGCTATCCACTTGTATGAAAGGATTCTTTTAGAATTGGAATTTGGCAGGTATGAAAATGTACTTGCCAGTATAAAAGAACAAATGCGGTTAATTGGAGACATGGCCGAATATCTTGTTAGTGCAGCATATTTTTGGAATTACAACTTCGAAATACGCTTACTTTTATCGGGGATAAGCGGCTTGTATAAAAAGGGGCAAATATATTTAATAAACAAATTGTTTGATGAGAAAACTGTTGTAATGGAAAATAAATCAATAGCGCTCTCGGAAATCTTTAATCCCATATATTTGGCGATAAATTCGCTGGAGCCGGGGGGAAAGATGATTAACCTTGCTCCCGAAAAGGAAGAAAGCGTACACAAAATCAGGGACTTTATTATCGGAAAATAAAAATTCAATCTATGGCATACAATCTGTTAAAAGGGAAAAAGGGGATCATTTTCGGTGCGCTGGATGAGCGGTCCATTGCGTGGCGGACGGCTTTAAAGTGTCATGAAGAAGGTGCGGAACTGGTGTTGACCAATGCGCCGGTGGCGTTGAGGATGGGAGAGATCAATAAACTGGCGGAGGCGGTGAAGGCTCCGTTGATCGGCGCGGATGTGACGAATATGGACGATCTGAAGAAACTGTTCGAGGAGTCGATGAAGCATTTTGGGAGCGGGATCGATTTTATTTTGCATTCGATCGGGATGAGCCTGAATGTGCGGAAGGGCAAAAGCTATACGGAGATCGATTATGAGTGGAATAAGAAGACGCTGGATATTTCGGCGATGTCGCTGCACCGGGTATTGCGGACGGCCTGGGATCTGGATGCGTTGAATGAAGGCGCCAGTGTGGTGGCCCTTACTTATATCGCGGCTCAGCGGTCTTTCCCGGATTACAATGAGATGGCGGATGCGAAGGCCCTGCTGGAAAGCGTAACACGCAGCTTTGGTTATTATTATGGGGTGAAGAAAAAAGTCCGGGTCAATACGGTGTCTCAATCACCCACGCGAACGACGGCCGGCAGCGGGGTGAAGGGTTTTGATGGATTTATCAGCTATGCGGAGAAGATGAGCCCGCTGGGAAATGCGTCATCGGATGATTGTGCCGGTTATTGTGCCACGTTATTTAGTGATCTGACGAGGATGGTGACCATGCAGAACCTGTTCCATGATGGGGGATTCTCTTTCACGGGTGTTACGGCAGCGGTCATCGATCAGATGGAGAAATAAGGAGGCGAGTTTTGTTTAATGTGTAAGTTGTTGATTAATACTCGTCTTCGTTGAAAAAGAAGTCTTCTTGAGAAGGATAGTCGGGCCAGATGTCGTCGATGCCCTCATAAATTTCCCCTTCGTCTTCCAATTCCTGCAGGTTTTCGACCACCTCGATCGGTGCACCGGAGCGAATAGCATAATCGATCAATTCATCTTTGGTAGCCGGCCAGGGGGCGTCTTCCAAATAACTGGCTAATTCGAGTGTCCAGAACATCTGTACAATTTTCCGCAAAAGTAATTTTTAAAACGAAACCACCAAATAACAGTTAAGATTTAACCTTTTAACCGGGGTCTTTCCTACCCTTTTTTTAAAATTTCCGGTTTTCGGCGCTTAAACCTGTCGTTTATCGCCGGTGACTCGTAGGTTTGTGCTATGCTAACAGCCAGCGGGATACAGAAATATTACGGCGAACTATGGGTATTAAAGGGGGTAGACGTGAATATTGCGAAGGGAGAGATCGTAAGTATTGTCGGGCCTTCCGGTTCAGGAAAGAGCACGTTGCTGCATATCCTTGGTACGCTGGATGAGCCGGTCGAGGGGGAGATCTTTTTAAAACAGCAAAAAATTCATACGCTGAGGGGCAAGCCCCTGGCGGCTTTCCGCAACCGGCATATTGGTTTTGTCTTTCAGTTTCACCACCTGCTGCCTGAATTCAGCGCGCTTGAAAATGTATGTATTCCCGGCTGGATTGCCGGCGCCAGGAAAAAGGACGTCGAAGAACGGGCGCTGGAGCTGTTAAACGTGCTGGGGGTTGGGCACCGGGTCGAAAACAAGCCGGGGGCCTTATCGGGTGGGGAACAGCAGCGGGTAGCGGTAGCGAGGGCCCTGATCAACAACCCGGATATCGTATTTGCGGACGAGCCGACGGGCAATCTGGATACGGCCAATGCAAAGGATCTGCATCAGTTGTTTTTTGACCTGAGAAACCAGTTTCAGCAGACTTTTCTGATCGTTACCCACAATGAGGAGCTGGCGCGGATGAGTGACCGGGTTTTGCATATGAAGGATGGGTTGATTGTGTAGAGCCAGGCGCGCTTCGCTTCGCTCGGTTAGGTCCGGGGCTTCCAGGGGATCTCGGGGACGAGGAGTTGGTGGGCTGCATATCTTGACAAGACGAATAAATAATCGCTGAGGCGATTGAGATAGCGAAGAACCAGGGGTTCGACAAAAAGCTGCTCATCCTGCAACCGGACGCAACCTCTTTCGGCGCGGCGGCAGACACAGCGGGCGATATGGGCGGTAGACACGGCTACGTGGCCTCCCGGCAGCACGAAAAATTTCATCGGGGGCAGTATGGCTTCCATGCGGTCGATCTCTTTTTCCAATAGCTGGACGTCTTCTTCTTTCAGGTCCGGGATCTTCAGTTTGGGTTCTTTTTCGGGATCGCAGGCGAGGGAGGAGCCGATTGTGAAAAGGCGGTCCTGGATTTCTCTGAGAAAGAGGGGGGTGTCGGCGAAGAGAGGGGTGGCCTCTGGGGTGGATGCGGCACCGGGGGTGGGGGCGGCAGCGGCAGCGGGGGTGGGGGGCGCGGCGGTGCCCCGCGTGGCGAGGGTGGGGTTGGCTGTCTGGTTCAGGTGGTCGGTCAGCAGGCCGATGAATGAATTCAGCTCATCCACGGTGCCGTAGGCTTCGATGCGCAGGTGACCTTTGGAGACTTTAGTCCCTCCGATGAGGGCGGTGGTGCCTTTGTCGCCGGTTTTTGTATAGATTTTGATGGCCATGGTTTGCTGGGGTTGGTTGGGCGACGGGATTAATGGGTGATGGATGGAGCGGCTTCGGTGATGCGTCTACGATCGCTTTCTATCACGCCGTCACGCAAGCGGACAATACGGTGGGCGTAATTGGCGATATCTTCTTCGTGGGTCACGAGGACAACCGTGTTACCTGCGGCCTGGATGGCCGTGAAAATATCCATGATCTCGATCGAGGTCTTGGAATCGAGGTTGCCTGTGGGCTCATCTGCAAGGATCAGGGAGGGGTTGTTGATCAAAGCCCTGGCGATGGCCACCCGTTGGCATTGGCCGCCGGACAGCTCGTTTGGCTTATGGTGGCTCCTATCCTCGAGGCTGACTTTTTCCAGTACGGCCATGGCTCTTTCGATACGGGTGCGGCGGGGAACCCCTGCATAGACCAGGGGGAGGGCAACATTTTCTGCGGCTGTCAGCCGGGGCAGCAGGTTAAATTGCTGGAAGACGAACCCGATCTCCATATTGCGGACGTCCGCCAGGTCGTCGTCGGCCATTTGGCTGACGTCCTGTCCGTTCAGGATATAGGTCCCAGCCGTGGGGGTGTCCAGACAACCCAGGATATTCATCAGTGTGCTCTTCCCGGAGCCGGAGGGTCCCATCAGGGCAACGTATTCGTTCTTAAGGATATTCAGGGAAACCCCTTTGAGTACCGGCAGGGGTTGTTTGCCCATGAGGTAGCTCTTTTGGATATCCTGCAATTGGATAATCGGAACGGAAGCCTGGAAGGCAGAAGCGGCGGTTGGTGTTATATTGTTAGCAGTCATTATTTTCGGATCACTTTCGGTACTTTGAAATAAGTGCCGTCTGTCATGGGGGCATTCGAGAGCGCTGCTTCGCGACTGACGGAACCCCCGGGAATATCTTCGCGCAGGACATTGGTAACAGGGCTCATATACAGCAGGGGTTCGACACCGGTGGTGTCCAGTTCCCCGAGCTTTTCCACAAAAATGATCATCCGCTGCAGGTCTTTCCGGATCTCTTCTTTCTCTGCGGCGTTGAATTCCAGTCGGGCGAGATGGGAAAGGTTGTCTATCAATGCATCATTGACTTCCATGCAAGTGCTTTGGAACAAAAATAGCTATCTTCGCGCTTCTTATGGAAAAAAAGAAAGAAATCGTCATGAGTGGGATCCGGCCCACGGGATTTCTGCACCTGGGCAATTATTTTGGCGCCGTAAGGAATTATGTCCGGATGCAGGAGACCTATACCTGCTATTTTATGGTGGCGGACTGGCATGCGCTGACGACTCTGCGGGAGACGAAACAGCTGAAGGGACATGTGAGCCGGGTGATGGCGGAGAATATTGCCTGCGGCCTCGATCCGGACAAGGTGGCTTTTTATTGCCAGAGCCATGTCCCCGAGACTGCGGAACTCTATCTTTTTCTGAATATGTTAGCCTATGTGGGAGAATTGGAAAAGACTCCTACCTTCAAGGACAAGGTGCGGTTACAGCCGCAGAATGTAAATGCGGGTCTGCTAACTTATCCTGTCCTGCAGGCGGCGGATATCCTTTTGCACCGGGCTGCCCTGGTGCCAGTCGGCAAGGATCAGGAACAGCACCTGGAAATGGCCCGGAATTATTCGAACCGGTTCAATCAGCGGTATGGGGAAGTTTTTCCGGAGCCTTATGCTTTTAACTTCGGGGAAGAGCTGGCCAAGGTGCCGAGCCTGGATGGGGCCGGGAAGATGAGCAAGAGCGAGAATCAGCATGCCACGCTGTTTCTGGCGGACAGTGATGATACGATCCGTGCCAAGATAAAAAAAGCCAAGACCGGGAGTGGGGGAGGCGGGATGGAAGCTCGGGGAGGGGTGATGGAAGTTGGGGGAGGGGCGATAGAAAGTGGGGAAGCAGGGGTGGCGATGCCGGAATCTGTGGCCAACCTTTTTTTGTTGCTGCGGCTGGTTGGTGGAACGGATGTTGTCAGTAAATTCGAGGCGGATTACCAGGCGGGCACGATCCGTTATGGGGATATGAAAAAGGAGCTGGGGGAGGCGATGGTTGCCTTTATTGCGCCCATCCGGGAGAAGGCGGAAGCGATCCGCAACGATGAGCCGTATCTGCGGCGGGTGATGGAGCAGGGGGCCGACAAAGCCAGGGTGAGCGCCCGGGAAACGCTGAAGCTGGCGAGGGAAGTGATCGGGCTGAATTATTTCTAATACGTTGAATGGAAAATACCATGTTAAAGAACAAGAAAGCCAAGCATATCGCTGTAGCCGGGAATATCGGCGCCGGCAAAACTACCCTGACGGAGATGCTGAGCAAGCATTATCGCTGGATACCCCAGTTCGAGGATGTCGATCACAACCCCTACCTGAATGATTTTTATGAGGATATGCCGCGTTGGAGCTTCAACCTGCAGATCTATTTCCTGAACAATCGTCTCAATCAGCTGCTGGAGATCCACACGGGTACCGAGACGGTGATCCAGGACCGGACGATCTATGAGGATGCCCATATTTTTGCTCCCAACCTGCATGAAATGGGTCTGATGAGCAAAAGGGACTATAACAACTACTTCCAGTTCTTCCAGACCCTTAAGCGGATGGTGCAGCCGCCGGACCTGGTGATCTATTTGCAGGGCAGTGTACCGACCCTGGTGGCACAGATCCAGAAGCGGGGGAGGGAATATGAAGAAAATATCCGGCTGGACTATCTGAAGCGCCTGAACGATTTTTACAATAAATGGATCGAGGGGTATAAAGAAGGCCCTTTGCTGATCGTGGATATCGATAAAAATAAATTCCCCGAGAATGAGGAGCATTTGGGGGAGATCATTACGAGGATAGATTCGCAGTTGTATGGATTGTTTTGAGGGGGGTGCTTTTGGGAGGCGGGGGCTCGGGGGCTGGAAGTTATTTGAGGGGCTGGCGGCAAATAAAAAACCCCATCAAGGGATTGATGGAGTTAGTTTTGGCAAACAATCGTAGATCTTGATTGTAAATTAGATCCGCCAAGTTCTGGAATTTATTTTAGAATTCTCCACTTTTTGTTAACTTTTTTTTATTTTTTTTGAAGTAAGCGCCCGGGGGCGCCCGGAAAGGTCGTGCTTGTAGGGCTTGGAAGGTCGCGCTTGTGGGGTAAGGAAAGACCGGGCCGGTGAGGACGGGGCAGGTCGCGCCTATGAGGCCGGGACAGGTCGATGCGGCTCAGACGGATCGGGTGGGCGCTGCTTCCAGGATTTCCGGAGAATGGATATCGGCGGCATATTTTGCAAAATTTGCCGTAAACCAGTCTGCGAGATTGCCCGCCATTTCATCGTAGGCGGCGGGGTCCGGCCAGGTATTGCGGGGATGGAGCAGCTCGGTGGGGACTCCGGGGCAGCTGGCGGGGATGGACATGCCGAAAACGGGATGCCGCTGATAGTCCACCTTGTCCAGGGCGCCTTCGAGGGCGGCTCTGATCATCGCCCGGGTAAAGGAAAGCTGCATGCGGCTGCCTTTCCCATAGGGACCGCCGGACCAGCCGGTGTTGATCATCCACACTTTTACTCCCTGTTGTCTGATCTTTTTGCCCAGCAGCTCGGCATACCGGCCGGGGTGCAGGGGGAGGAAGGGGGCGCCAAAGCAGGCGCTGAACGTGGGTTTGGGCTCGGTGATACCGGTTTCAGTGCCAGCGACCTTAGCCGTATAGCCGGAAATGAACTGGTACATTGCCTGTCCGGGGCTCAGGCGCGAAATGGGGGGTAATACCCCATAGGCATCGCAGGTAAGAAAGAAAATATTGGTTGGGGTTTCGCCGAGGGAGGGTTCCAGGGCATTACTGATAAAAGAAAGGGGGTAGGAAACCCGGGTATTTTCCGTGATGGAGCCGTCGTCAAAATTGATCTTGTCGGTATTAGGGAAGAATTTCACGTTCTCTACGAGGGCGCCGGGCCGGATGGCCTGATAGATCTCCGGTTCTTTGTCTTCCCGGAGGTGGATACATTTCGCATAGCAGCCGCCTTCGAAGTTGAAGATATTATCCGCTGTCCAGCCGTGTTCGTCATCACCGATCAACCGGCGTCCGGGGTCGGCGCTAAGCGTGGTCTTGCCCGTGCCGCTGAGACCAAAGAAGATGGCCGTATCTCCCTTTGGGCCTTTGTTGGCGGAGCAGTGCATGCTCAGCACGTTCTTTTCGAAGGGGAGCAGGAAATTCAGAATGGTAAAGACTGCCTTTTTTATCTCACCCGTGTAGGCGGTGCCGGCTAATACGATCAATTTATGCCGGAAAGAGATCACCACGGCAGTGGAACTACGCGTACCGCATTCAGCGGGGTTGAGGAGCAGGCCGGGGGCAGCCAGGATTTGCCAGTCCGGCTGGAAATCCTCCAGTTCTTCCTCCTGCGGGCGAAGGAACATATTATAAGCAAAGAGATTGCCGCTTGGGTTTTCATTGATGACCCGGATGTTTTGCCGGTAGCGCGGGTCTGCGCACACATAGCAATCGCGTACGAACAGCTCGGGACATTGGTTGAGCCAGGCGGTGACGGCGGTAAAGATCCGGTGAAAATGTGCCGGGTCGATGGCCTGGTTGAAGTCATTCCAATGGACGGCGCCGGCAGTAATCTCATCTTTTACGATGTAGCGGTCTTTGGGGCTGCGACCGGTAAAGGCGCCGGTCCGGATCACCAGGGCCCCGGTTTCGCCCAGCACTCCTTCTTTACGTTTGAGGCAATGCCGGACGAGATCACCAGGTGGGAGTTGATAGTGAATGGTATCGGAGATGCGCAAACCAAGACGAAGCAGGTTATCCGTCGGGATAGCAATGACAGGCACTGACATAAGAGGCAATCGTTTGTTTCGGACAAAGCTAAAATTAAATTTTTCAATAGCAGGGTCAAAATGACTGCAGAAATTAGAAATTATCAAATTTGACAACGTCTTTATTGAAATATAACTAATGACTAACGAACGTTAGTTTGAGGCTGTCCGAAGAAAACGACTATTTAATAATCATTCAATAAATTTGCATTCCTTCTGACTGATCCCTAATAAGCCGACCCGACATAAACCAATATGAACGGATGAAGTATTATCCTGAAATTCCGGAGTTATTTACCGCGAACAGGGCGAGGTTTGCTGCTGCCCTGGAGCCCGGTTCTATCGCGATTTTTGTCAGCAATGATGAGATGCCATCGAATGGGGATGCTCATTATGCCTTCCGGCAGAACAGCGACTTGTTCTGGTTGTCCGGTATTGTCCAGGAAGACAGCATGGTCATTTTATTTCCGGAGCATCCCGATGTCCGGTATCGGGAAGTGTTGGTGCTGGTCCGGCCAAACGAGCTGAAGGAGAAATGGGATGGGCGGCGGCTGCGTGCGGAAGAGGCGAAAAAGATTTCCGGCATTCAGACGGTGTTGTGGCTGGACGCCCTGGATTCGCTGTTACAACAATGGGTGTATATGGCGGATTTTGTTTACCTGGGCTCCAATGAAAATGATCGTCGCGGCGGCCCTTTGATCACGCGTCAATATCGTTATATCCGGGAAATGAAGGAAAGGTATCCCCTGCATCAATACCGGCGTTCGGCCCGGATCATCAGGAATCTGAGGGCGGTCAAAACAAAGCTGGAGGTATCCCTTATGCAGGAGGCGGCTGACATAACCGGCGCTGCTTTTCAGCATCTGTTATCTTTTATCAGGCCCGGGGTCATGGAATATGAGATAGAATCGGAGATCTACCGGAGTTTTTTGTCGAGGCGTTCGCCGGGGCCGGCTTATGAGAGCATTATTGCTTCGGGGGATCGGGCGCGGACGCTTCATTATATTGCCAACAACGGTGAGTGCCTTGATGGGGAACTGGTGTTGATGGATTTCGGTGCTTTGTATGGAGGTTATAGTGCGGATATGACGCGGACGGTGCCGGTGAATGGACGGTTCACTGTGCGTCAGAAAGAGGTATACGATGCCGTTCTCTCTCTCCACCGGTATGCGAAGAGCCTGCTGAAACCGGGTATTGGTCTGGCTGCCTATCATAAAAAGATGGGGGAGCAGGCCACCGAGGTTTATATCGGTATCGGGTTGTTGACGGAGGCCGAGGTGAGAAATCAGTTGCCGGAGAGTCCGGCGTATATGAAATATATGTATCATGGGGTGTCTCATCATCTGGGTATCGATGTGCACGATCCGGGGCCGCGTAATGAGCCGTTGGAAGAAGGGATGCTGTTGACGGTCGAGCCGGGCGTTTATATCGAGGAGGAGGGGCTGGGTATCCGCATCGAGAATGATGTCTGGATCACGGCGGATGGGAATCTCGACCTGATGGAAAAGATCCCGGTTACGACGGAGGAGATAGAAGCGGCGATGAAGAAATGAAAATGTTGTAGGCGCAATGAAAAAATAAAATCCTAATTTTCGGATTATGAAGAGTATACCTAACCTGTTCACGTTGTTGAATTTATTCTTTGGCTGTCTCGCGGTGATCCTGATCCTGCAGAATGGTGTTACCGCCCTGGACAGCCCGGATGGGACCGGGACGCAGTTTATCGGCATGCCGGAGAAAACCGGGCTTGCATCTCTTTTCATCGGCCTGGCGGCGTTGGTGGATTTTCTGGACGGGTTGGTGGCGCGGCTGTTCAAGGCGACTTCGCCCATGGGCAAAGAGCTGGATTCGCTGGCCGATGTGGTCAGCTTTGGGGTCGCGCCGGGTATGATCCTTTATCAGCTCCTGAGGCTGAGTTGGGCGACGCAGGCAAATGGGCTGGATGTATCGGTTGGCTGGCTGCTGCCGGCCCTGTTGATCCCCTGTGCTGCTGCCTACCGGCTGGCCCGGTTCAATATAGACGATTCCCAGCAATATGGTTTTAAGGGTGTTCCCACGCCGGCGGCGGGTCTGTTGATTGCCTCGCTGCCTCTGATCTCCTGGTATACCAATAGCCGGTTGGTAGAAGCCGCGTTGCTTAATAAATGGGTTTTGTATGCGCTGATCCTGCTGATAGCCTATCTGATGACCAGCAATCTTCCGCTGATGGCTCTGAAATTTAAAGATACTTCGCTGCGTGGAAACATGCCAAAGCTGATCCTGGTTGCGTTGACAGTGGTGGCGGCGATATTTTTGCGGTGGCTGGCGGTGCCGGTGGTCTTCGTTTTCTACATTATTGTATCTTTGGTATTCAAAAATAAGACGACATGAATTTTTCTGTTCAGGTAAAAGTTATGCCATTAAAGGAATTGCTGGATCCCCAGGGAAAGGCGGTGATGGGCGGGCTGCAGAGTCTGGGACTCGGTAGCGTCAGCGATGTGAGGATCGGGAAAAGCATTTACCTGCAGATAGAGGCGGGTTCGGCGGAGGAAGCAAGACTGGTTGCGGAAGAGGCCGGTCGTAAATTGCTGGCCAATCCGGTAATGGAATACTTTGAGATTGCTGTAAATTAACTTTTCGTTTTGCTCTATATTGTTCCTTCTCCCATTGGTAATCTGCAGGATATTACGCTTAGAGCTTTGGAAGTGCTGAAGAAGGTGGACCTGGTTCTGGCGGAAGATACGCGGAATTCTTCCCGGCTGCTGAATCATTATCAGATCATCAAGCCGCTCTCGCCCTATCATCAGCACAATGAGCATAAGATACTGCACCACCTGGCTGAACAGTTGCTTCAAGGAAAATCGATGGCTTTGATCACGGATGCCGGGACGCCGGGTGTTTCGGATCCGGCATTTTTGTTGGTGCGGGAATGTATCCGGCTTGGGATTGTGGTTGAATGTCTGCCGGGTGCTACTGCTTTTGTGCCGGCGCTGGTGAACAGCGGGCTTCCGATGAACCGGTTTTGTTTTGAAGGCTTTCTGCCGCCAAAAAAAGGGCGGCAGACGTTGTTGAAACAATTGGCTATGGAAGAGCGGACGATGGTTTTTTATGAATCGCCGTTACGGCTGGTCCGGACGTTGACGGAGATGATGGAGCATTTTGGCGGGGAGAGAAATTGTTGTGTCAGCCGGGAGTTGACGAAGCTGTATGAGGAGAACCAACGCGGTTCGCTGCGCGCGGTGTGTGCCTATTTCCAGGAGAAGGGAGTCAAGGGGGAGGTGGTGCTGGTGGTGGAAGGGGCGCCGGCCCGGGGTCGGCGGCGGGAGGAGGAGACAGAGACGGAGGAGGAATTTATAACTTAAAATATGTCGTTTATGAAGAAGTTACTTTTTTATTGCGTGTTGATTGGCGGTGCGATGTTGCTGAATACGGAAGCACGGGCGCAGTTCAGGTCTTTACCGGCTGCGGTGACAGATTCCTTTAAGGCCAGATATCCCAATGCCCAGCAGGTGAGCTGGTCCGATAAGTTCAATGCTTTCCAGGCTAATTTTATGCAGGATACTTCCCTTTACACGGCCCGCTTCAAGGCTACCGGCGAATTTCAGTGGGCGGCGGTGAAAATCGCTCAGACATCTTTGCCGGCGGCGGTAGCGGATGGTTTTTCGAAAAGCAAGTATGCCGATCCGGACTGGAAGGTCGGGAGTGTGATCGTGCGTTATTTGCCGGGGGGGGTGGTTCAGTATACGATCAGCATTGCCAAAAGCGGTTTGCAGAAAAAGAATCTGTTGTTTAGCAGTACGGGTCAGCTCCTAAAAGATGACAGCACTTTATAAATCTGTAAGAAACAAAAAATAATGAAGAAAATCGTTCTTTTCGGGCTGACGGCCTGTCTGGCGCAGGGGATGGTCTTGGCGCAGCCGGATCGCGGGTCGCAATTGTCATCGGATCGCTGGCAGCAGCGGGTAAAATACTCGATGAATGTGAGGATGGATGTCCAGACGAATCGGTTTACCGGTAGTCAGACCTTAGCTTATACCAATAATTCACCCGATACCCTGTTCAAAGTGTTTTATCACCTGTATTGGAATGCTTTTCAACCGGGGAGTATGATGGATACGCGCAGCAGGGAATTGGGTAAGATCACTTATTCGGTTGGCCGGCGTGGCCGGGAGAGCCAGGACTGGGATCCCCGGATCCGGGATCGTATCCTGAACCTGAAACCGGAAGAGATCGGGTATCAGAAAGTGCTGTCGCTGTCGATGAATGGGGTGGCTCAGACTTTCACGGTGGACGAGACGATCCTGGAGGTGAAGCTTAATAAGCCCATACTGCCAAGGAGCACCGTTGTTTTTCAACTGCAGTTCGAAGCACAGGTTCCTTTACAGGTCCGGCGTAGTGGCAGGGACAACCTGCAGACCGGTGTCCGGTATTCGATGAGCCAGTGGTACCCGAAGATCTGTGAATACGATTATGAGGGCTGGCATCCCACGCCTTATGTTGCCCGTGAATTTTACGGGGTATGGGGAGACTATGATGTAACGATCTCTATCGACAAGACCTATCTCCTTGGCGGGACAGGTTACCTGGAAAATGCGGCCCAGGTAGGATATGGTTATGAGGCGCCGGGGACCAGGGTGGTGCGCCCGGCTGGCGATCTGTTGGTCTGGCATTTTGTCGCCCCGAACGTCCATGACTTTATGTGGGCGGCCGACCCTGATTACAAGCACCTGGTGCGCCGGGTGCCGAATGGTCCTGTCATCAATGTCCTTTACAAGAATAAGGACAAGGACCCGCAGCAGGATACGCTGTGGAATACGGTGGCGGATGCGGCGGTGCTGGTGCTGCCTTATATTGAAAAGACTTTTGGGAAATATCCTTACAAGCAGTATTCTTTTGTACATGGTGGTGATGGGGGTATGGAATACCCGATGGCCACGTTGCTCTCCGGTCCCGGTCTGGGCGGTGCTTTTCACGAATGGATGCACAGTTGGTACCAGGGGATGATGGGCACGAATGAGTCCATGTATGCCTGGATGGATGAAGGTTTCACCAGTTATGCGGAGCATCGCGTAACCGCCTGGTACCGGCAGGAGATGTTGCGGCTGCATCCGGGCGATAAGGGGTTGCAGGACCAGGTAGGACAAGATCGGGCGAGCCTCCCGCAATATCATTCCGAGGCCTATGGCGCTTATTTTACGCTTGTGAAGAGCGGGATGGAAGAACCGTTGACCACGCATGCCGATCATTTCAATACCAATTTTGCTTATGGTATTGGTTCTTATTTTAAAGGGGAGGCGTTCCTCGAGCAGCTGGGGTATATCGTTAGTGATTCGGTGAGAGACAGGATCCTGCTGGAGTATTACCGGCTTTGGCGGTTCAAGCATCCCAATGCCAGCGATTTTATGCGGGTAGCGGAGAAGGTAAGTGGGTTGCAACTGGATTGGTACAAGGAATATTGGGTGAGTACGACGAAGACGATCGACTATGGGATCGACAGTTTGTGGGAAGAGAATGGGAAATCAAAGATCCGGCTGAAAATGGTGGGATATATGCCGATGCCGGTCGATGTGCTGATCCAATATAAGGATGGCAGTAAGGAGCTGGCTTATATTCCGCAGTATCTGCAATTCGGTGAGAAGCCGGTGGAGGATGCCAGTATTCCCCGGACTACTTTTGAAGCGTGGAAGTGGACGAGTCCGATGTATACGTTTGAGCTGACGCATCGGTTATTGGACATCAAGAGTGTTGAGATCGATCCGACGCAGCGGATGGCGGATGTGGACAGGAAAAACAATAAGCTGGAATTGAACTGGTGATGGGGTAGATGATATTTATAGAGAAAGCCCGATTCGCTGAATCGGGCTTTCGGTTTTGGGGTTGGGGTTGGGGGGATTTAGCTAACGGCCATAAAATTTGTTGACCGCCTCTACGCGGTTGTTGACATGCATTTTTTCATATATATGATAGACGTGTTTGCGGACGGTTTCCTGGCTGATAAAGAGCTTGGCGGCGATTTCCTTGTAGAGCATGCCGCGGGAGAGCAGTTCGAGGATCTCGTTTTCGCGGTTGGATAAGATGCCGAGGCTTTTGCCGGTGATGATCGTGCCGGGATTGTCGGAGACTGTGTCGGCGGGTCTTCCCTGGAAGGCGTTGACGACTTTGCGGGCGATCTGGCTGCTCATGGGTGCGCCGCCTTCGTATAATTCGCGGAGGGCGTCGAGGAGTTTGCCGGGGGCGGTTTTTTTCAGAATATAACCGTTGGCGCCTGCTTTCAGGGCTTCGAAGATCTTTTCATCTTCTTCATAGATGGTACACATCATAAAGAGGATTTCGGGATATAGCGGCTTGAGCTGGCGTACGCAGTCGATGCCGCTTTCTCCTTCGCCCAGGTTGATGTCCATCAGGACCACGTTGGGCTGTGCCAGGGGAATCTTTTGTAATGCAGTTTCAGCGTCGGGGAAAGATCCTGCCAGGGTATATCCGTCTGCCATCAGAATGATCTGTTCGAGGGCAGAGCGGATATCCTTATTATCATCTACAATGGAAACAGATATAGTCATGCTGTAAAGGTCTGATGTGTTGGTGAGAAAAAAATACCATTTTGTGGTAGTTTTTGGGGTTTTTGGGTGGTTTTGATTGGCTGGTAAGGGTATGGGTTGTATTTTTTGTCGGGAAGGGGTATCAATAAGGGATCTGGAGCAGATATTTTTCGCGGAAATATTCGAGTGGGAAGAGGCCGTGGATTTCCATCATTCCGGGCCGGAGGCCGCTGGCGGAGATTTCGGCCGCGAGGTCGCCGCCTTTGAGACAGATGAGGCCTGAGGGGGTAGGGGCGCCGGAAGTTTCGGGGGGTAGGGTGCTGGGGCGCCCGGAGGGTGGGGCGCCGGGGTGCTTACGCAGCAAGGGTTGGGACCAGGTCCAGAGTTCTTTGAGGGGGGCGACGGCCCTGGAGACGGCGACGTCGAATTTTCTATCCTTTATTTCTTCGGCGCGGCCGTGCATTGTAGTGATATTGGTCAGACCGGCGGCTGTTGCGACGGCCTCTACGACTTTTATTTTTTTGCCGATACTATCTACCAGGTGGAACCGCGTTTCCGGGAAAAAGATGGCCAGGGGGATACCGGGAAAGCCGCCGCCGGTGCCGATATCGATTACGGTCATAGCCGGGCGGAATTCGAAGGCTGCGGCGATGGCCAGGGAATGTAAAATATGTTTTTCGTATAGGCTGTCGATATCTTTACGGGAGATCACGTTGATCTTTGCATTCCAGTCTTTATACAGGTCTGCGAGGGCGGCCAGCTGCTGTTTTTGCTGCGGGGTAAAATCTGCAAAATACTGTAACACTATTTCCAGCTGGTCCGTGGCTTTTTCCATATGACGGAGGAAAAGATTAGATAATACGGGAACATCCAGATGTCCAGGAGCCACCACCAGGGGAACAGATCTTCTTCGCCCAGGCGGCGCATGGTCTTATGAAAGATAACACCCTGTACGATCAGGCGAATGCCAAAGACGGGCAGGGCCAGGCGCCAGTTGAAGAAGAGGCTGACGATCAGCAGCGGATAGAACAGCGTATGGGAGGCGGAGTAGAGACCAAGGAGGAGCTTATCCCGGGGCTTGTAGTATTTGGCGGCGCTGTGGTGGCGTGTTTTTTGGCGAAACCATTCCCCAAATGTCTTTTTTGGTTCCGACATCATAAAGGTATCCGGGTCTACAACGATCGCGGTATTGTCTTTGTTGGCGACTTTGTTGATGAAGAGGTCGTCATCGCCGCCGGGCAGGTGGTTGATAGCGGAAAAGCCTTTGTTGCGGAGGAAGACTGCCTTTTTATAAGAGAGGTTCCGGCCGACCCCCATATAGGGGAGTCCTGCCAGTGCATAGGAAAGGTATTGCAGGGCGGTGTGAAAGGTATCGAAGCGGATGATCTTATTGAGCATACCGGGACCTTTTTTGTAGGGGCTATAGCCGAGTACGACTTCGATGCCATCGTAATATCCGTCCTGCATTTTTTGCATCCAGAATTCGCTGGCGGGGATGCAATCGGCGTCCGTGAGCAGGACGATCTCGTGCCGGGCTTCTTTGATGCCCATGCTGAGGGGATATTTCTTACCGGGGATACCGATTGCTTCGTGTTCCAGGTTGACGATATGAAGTCCTTTGAAGGTCTTTTTGAATTCGTCGAGAAGGAAGCGGGTATCATCCTGGCTATTGTGATTGACCACGATCACTTCGTGGGTGCTGGGGTAGGTTTGAACAAGGGTGCCCGGGAGGTGGGTGACAAGGCGGGCGGCTTCATCCCGGGCGCAGATGATGACGCTGACGGGATGTTGCTGGGATTGTTCTTTTTTTGGGGGGGTATAGAAGGCGAGCCTTCTGAAGAACCATCCATAGTAGAACAATTGCACCAGGGTGATCAGACAAAAAACAATAAAAAACAGTTCAAGCCAGGGGAAACTCTGATACAGTTTTGTCATAAGCGTTCTGTGTCGGGTGCCTGCCTATTCTGACCCGCGCTGGGCGAAAATACAAATTTTCGGCGGAGGAGTGGTAAATTGCGCCGGATTATGGCAGCATTACACTTTGAATTGCAGGGGTTATGCCCGCATTCGGCCGCCAGGGCGGCCCGGATCAGCACCGACCATGGGGAGATCCTTACGCCCATCTTTATGCCTGTCGGCACGTTGGGTAGTGTGAAAGCCGTATCGCAGCAGCAACTGGCGATGGATGTCAGGGCCCAGATCATTTTGGGGAATACCTATCACCTGTATCTCCGGCCTGGTCCGGAGGTACTGGAGCGGGCGGGCGGCTTACACGTGTTCAACGGCTGGGACCGGCCGATATTGACGGACAGCGGCGGTTACCAGGTGTTTTCGCTGTCCGGTACCAGGAAGATACAGGAGGAGGGCGTTATTTTTCAATCGCATATCGACGGTTCCCGGCATTTATTCAGTCCGGAGAAGGTGATGGATATCCAGCGGAGCATCGGCGGGGATATTATCATGGCTTTTGACGAATGTCCGCCTTATCCCAGTGAGCATGTGTATGTGGAGAAGTCTATGCGTCTGACACATCGCTGGCTGGACCGTTGTATCGCGAGGTTTGAGGGAACGGCAGACAAATATGGCTATACGCAAAATCTTTTTCCGATCGTGCAGGGCGGCGTTTTCCCCGATCTGCGGAAGGCCAGCTGTGATTATATTGCAGGTAAGGATGCGGCGGGAAATGCGATCGGCGGATTGAGTGTCGGGGAGACGGAGCAGGAAATGTACGATATCTGCGCTGCCTGTTGCGAGTCTTTACCGGTGGCGAGGCCGCGGTATCTGATGGGTGTCGGTACGCCCTGGAATATCCTGGAATGTATTGGCCGGGGTGTGGATATGTTTGACTGTGTGTTGCCGACACGCAATGGCCGGAATGCGATGTTGTTTACGTCGAAAGGGGTGATCAATATCGACAATAAAAAATGGGAATTGGATTTTTCGGTTATCGATGACGGGATCTCCTGT
>Ga0302326_10004400_pt1 | contig 32633 bp, 23 predicted proteins | sample Palsa_T0_3_FD_202264 | JGI IMG/M metagenome (GOLD analysis project Ga0302326, IMG submission 202264) | Peat permafrost microbial communities from Stordalen Mire near Abisko, Sweden - Palsa_T0_3 | ecosystem: Environmental > Terrestrial > Soil > Palsa > Peat permafrost | place: Sweden: Abisko...
GCCTGCATCGTCGTGAGGCGGGCGATCGTCTCGAGGGAGCGCTCGATGGCGTCGTCGCCGGCGTCGTTGATCGCGGCGAGATCCTCGCAGGTCGGGCGAAGCAGATCGGGAACGATGCCGAGCTTGCGAGCGGCTTCACCCATCGCCACGTACTCGTTCTGATTCGTCTCGGCCTGCTGCGTGACGACGGGCTTCTGCACGCTGCGCATCGTCTCGGCCTGCTTCACGCATCCCTTCGGGGGCATCATGAGCTCGACGAGGAGGTGCGACGTGCGTCCGGCGAGCAGCGGCAAGAGCATGTCGGTGAAGCGCTTCGTCGACGACGACACCGTCGCGCCGCGCTGAGCGTGAGCCTCGCCGACGCCGAGCACCGCAGGGTCTTCTTTCAGTACGACCTCGAACGCGTCCTCCGCGCGTTCGAAGACGCCACACTCCACGTCGCTCTTGTCGAGCGTGCAGGGCGCGCCGCCGAGTGTCGAGACCACGGTCAGCGCGGGACCCGCATCGGGCTTGGGTGTGTCTTTCTTCGGGCAAGCAAGAAGACACGCGCACACGCTCGCGCCAAGGACCCACCTGAGGATCAAGAGCCGCTCGTCGCGAAGCCGTAGATCTCGGGGTGACGCAGCGCGGGCAACTCGTCTTTGCGAACGAGCAGCGTGCGCACCGCCCATACGTCGCGAAAGACTCGGTACTTGAGGGCCGTCGAGTCGATGTAGTCGACGCCGCTCGAACCCCCCGTGCCGATGCGCCGCCCGATGATGCGCTCGACCATGCGCGCGTGGCGCTGGCGGAAGATGACGAACGACTGCTCGAACGCGACGATCGCGTCGATCACCTCGCGCGGCCACGCGAGGAGGGGCAGCTCGCGATAGCCCTCGATGAAGACGAGCGCGGCACGAATGCGCGCATGACGTGCGCGGTCCGCTTCCGGAACATCCATCGCGCGGAGGAACGCCTGCGTGCCGGCGATCTCCTTCTCGAATCGACCCCGGACGCGCTCGGCATCCGGGCGGGACTCGAACGATGCGCGGGTGATGCGCTCGTGGACGGCGCAGTACTCGTCGACGAACGCGGTGATGGTGCGTGCGTCGTTCTCTTGGCCAGGCATCGAGCCTTGAATTGGAGTCCTGTAAAGCCACTCGCGAATGGCTTCGTTCAGCGTGGGCCTGTCGGCGAGGCGCATCTGGACGCGGTGATACGCGCTCGATGGGGCGCCGTTTTCGTCGCGCAGCGCATCGAGGTAGCTCCCTTCGCCGAACCCGACGCGCTCGGAGTCCTCGAGGCCGAGCAGGATCTCGATCTCGCGCATCTGGCCCGACTGAAACCCGCTGGCCGACCCGAGCTTGTCGCGAAAGTCGAGGTAGTCGCGGGTCGTCATTGTCTCCATCAGCGTGAAGTGCGCGGTGAGATGCGCGAGCACCTCCTGCATCCGCCGAATCCCGCGCACGGCCGACGCGAGGGACTGCTCCGGGACGACGGGCTGCGCGAAGAGATCACGCACGGCGACGAGCTCGCGCAAGACGAGCTTGAACCAGAGCTCGTCGATCTGGTGGATGGTGATGAACATCACCTCGTCGTTCGACAGGTTCTCGTCCGACTTCCCGAGCCCCCTTTGGAGCACGAGCAGCTCCTCGACCTTGATGTAGTCCCAGTAGGCCGTCATCGTCCTGAGCTGAAGAAGTCGCGGATTTGCTTCTTGCGGCGACGAATCAAGAACGGGATCTTGGCGGCCGCGAGCAAATCACCGACTTGCGCCTTGACGAGCGCCTCGCCCATCTCACGCAACGTGCGACTGAAGGGCATGTAGAAGGGCTCGACGTCGCCGTCGTCGACCGCGACCGTCTTCGGGTGCATGAACGTGAGCAGCGACAGCTCACTGTTTGCGACGCCGAAGCCCGTCGCGCGGGTGCCCGACCACGGAAGCTGCGGGATGGCGCCCGTGAACGCGTGGCTGTTGACGCACGCGACGCCGACGTCGAGGCGCTCGATCAACCGAAGCGCACGCGCGGTGTCGCGCGTCCAGATGGATGCTCCAAGCCCGTACTTGCCACCGTTGATCGCGCGCACGGCTTCGTCTGCACCCCACACGCGGACGACCGCGAGCACCGGGCCAAAGGTCTCCTCGCGCACGACGTCCATCTCGCCCGTGCATCGATCGAGGAGGGTCGGTTTGTAGCCCAGGCCCTCCGTTACCTTGCCCCCAGTCACGAGCTTTGCGCCTTTTGCGAGGGCGTCTTTGACGTGGGCCTCGACGATCTCGAGCTGGCGGCGATTGCCGAGGGGCGAGACCTCCACGTCGTCGTCGCCAGGGCCCGTGCGAAGCTTCTCCCAGGCCGTCCGCATGCGCTCGATGAAGGCGTCGGCGATGCGCTCCTCCACGTAGACGATCTCGATGGCCCCGCAGGCTTGCCCTGCATTCGAGAGAGCCCAGTGCGTCACGCCCATCACGGTGCGGTCGAGATCGCAGTCGGCGAGTACGAGGGCCGCGTCCTTGCCGCCCATCTCCACGCTCGAGGGAATGCCGAGCTCGGCGCAGCGCACGCGCACGCGCGCGCCTGCTCGAACCGATCCGGTGAAGACACATGCGTCGATGCCAGACTCGACGAGCGCAGCACCAGCCACCCCATCCCCTTGAACGACCGTGACGAGCCCGTGTGGAAGCTCGCGGGCGAAGTGCTCGGCGAACCACGCGCTCGAACGGGGCGTGTGCTCGCTCGGCTTGAGCACCACGGCGTTGCCCGAGAGGAGCGCGGGGACGAGCGAGCGATAGAGCCCCGACACCGGGAAGTTCCAGGGCGCGATGATCCCGACGACGCCGCGCGGGACCATCATGATGTGGGCTTTCTTCTTCGGAAAGACGATGGGATTCAAGAAGACGCGGCGATCGAGCGAGCGGCCGATGATCTTCGACCAGCCCTTCACGGCGTCGAGGGGGCCCACCGCTTCCGTGAAGAGGGCTTCGACCTCGTGCTTGCCCATCTCCTCTTTGACGAGGTGGAGGATGGTCTGGCGCTCGCGGAGCATGCGCTTGGCTGCGCGCTCGAGGGCGGCCGCTCGGTCGGCGAGGGGGCGCGAGGCCCACTCCGGCTGGACGACATGGGCCGCCTCGACAGCCTGACGCGCCTCGTCGGTCGACTTGCCGTGCTTCGCCACGCCGTTTTCGGGGGTCTGCTCCGCGGCCCCGCCGCGATGTTGCAGCATCGACGAAGAACTATCACATCCTCCGTCGCGGAGCGGATGTCCGGTGGCGTCCCCAGCGGGAGTCGAACCCGCGTTAGCGACGTGAAAAGCCGCGGTCCTGGGCCTCTAGACGATGGGGACTTGGCAGGGCTTCTACCATAGACGCGACACTGCCAACAAACCGACGCAGTTACTTCTTGGGCCGATTGGCTGCAGGGGCCTCAGCTTTGGAGAACTCCATCTTGCGGAGCTTGCCGCACTTGGCGCACTTGAAGAGGCGGGGAATCGCTTTGCCCTTCGCCTTGTACCGGATGCCGCCGGCGTCCCAGACCGATATTTCGTGGCCATCCGGGCATCGCATCATCCAAAGGCGACTCTCTGCCTCCATCGCCTCCGCGAGCTTGTGCGGCATGACCGCCTTCAATGCCTTCTGGACCAACCCCATAGGTGCACGTCTATCACGTCGGGGCTCCGCCCCGAACCCCGAGAGGTTGCGAGGCTTGCTTTTGGCTGCGACTCCCGCTGGGATGCGGCCGAGGAGAACCAACCATGGCATTGAGCACAGTGATCCCGGTGAGCGATTTGGCGGCAGCAAAGGCTACGTATGGCGCGTTGCTCGGCATCGCACCGCACACCGATAGCCCGTACTACGTCGGCTTCAACGTGGGCGGTCATGAGATCGGGCTGGCGAAGAAGGGAACGACTGGCGCCGACGGTCCGGTGTTGATCGTCGATGTCAAAAACCTCGACGAGCTCCGCACTGGGCTCGTCGCGAAAGGCGCGAAGGAAGTGTCTGCGCCGCGGACGGTGTCACCCGGCGTGCGGGTTTGCGTGTTGGCGGATGCCGACGGCAACCCGTTCGGCCTTCGCGGCGCCTGACCGAGGATTGCGATGTTCAGCTCGGATCCGGCAATCGCGAAGAAGCAGATGCTGACGATCGTCTTCCTGCTGACGGCGTTCGGCCACATGGATGGCAAGTTCGCCCTCTCCGAGAAGCGCTTCGTGCAGGAGAAGATCGCGAAGCTCGTCGAGGAGCGGATGCTCGAGGCGGTGGCCGATCCCCTCGCGCGGCAAGTGGCGACCGAGCGGGCGACCGTGCAGTTCCAGCGGGTCGCGGCAGCCATCGATCGCGAGATCGCCGGGCTCTTCACCGAGTCCGTCGCTGACGGAGAGACGACCGAGCAGTTCGTCTACGCGAAGCTGGCGCTGCGTTGCTACGAGCTGCTGCGGCCGTTCGACGACGAGGCGCGGGCATATCTCTTCGAGATCGTCGGCGAGCTCATCATGGCCGACGGCGTCGTCCACCCCAACGAAGCAAGGCTGCGGGACGACATCCAGCGCCTCCTCGCGGCGCCCGTCGAGATCGAGATCGAGGAGATCCCCGACACGGTCCTCGATCGTCGCATCGCGATCGACAAGCCCGAGGTGCTCGTTCCACGCATGGACGACCACCCGTTCTTCACCCGCGAAGAGCGGGTGTACGCGCGGGACGAGGCCGGCTTTAGAGAAAGCGCCGAAGCGGACGTGGAGCTTCTGCAAACGGTGGTTGCCACCCTCGAGCAGCAGCGCGCGGCCGGCACGGGCAAGCTCACGGGCGCGCAGAGCTTCGCGGACTTCGCAGGTCAAAAGCCTTTCCTCGACGGGCACGTCTACGTCCTGCCGCCCAATCCGGGCACGTCGTACGAGCTCATCGTCCTCGGCGACCTTCACGGCTGCTACTCGTGCCTCAAAGCCGCCTTGATGCAAACGAACTTCCTCGCCAAGGTGCAGGCCCACGCCGACGATCCGAAGAACACCCCCGACACGCGCCTCGTGCTCCTCGGCGACTACATCGATCGCGGCCGATTCAGCTTCGACGGCGTGATGCGCATGGCGATGCGGTTGTTCGTCACGGTGCCAAACTCCGTGTACGTGCTGCGCGGCAACCACGAGTATTACCTCGAGCATCAAGGCCGCATCCTCGCGCCGGTGCGCCCGGCCGAAGGGATGATGGGCTTGCAAGGCGTGGCGAGTGACGCCTACTTCCGCGAGTACATGCAGCTCTTCGAGGCGCTGCCGACGTCGCTCGTCTTCGATCGCTTCTTCTTCGTCCACGCGGGCATTCCCCGTGACGCGGCCCTCGCGGAGAAGTGGAAGGACCTCTCGTCGCTCAACGATCCCGATCTGCGCTTCCAGATGATGTGGAGCGATCCGAGCGACACGGAGGTCGTCCCCGACGAGCTGCAGAAGGCCGTCGCCCGCTTCGGCTACGGCTCACACCAGCTCAAGAGCTTCCTCGCGCGCATCGGCTGCAGCGTCTTGGTGCGGGGTCACGAGCGCATCGTCGAGGGGTTCCGCACCACCTACGACCTCCCCGACGCGACCCTCTACACGCTCTTCTCCGCCGGGGGCCAGACGAACCTCGACCTCCCGGAGACGAGCAACTACCGCGAGGTGACGCCGCGGGGCCTCACGATTCGATGGCGCGATGGTGTCAGCCGGGTCTCCTCGTTCGTGATTGATTGGGCCCGCTACAACGACCCGTCGCGCAACGGCTTCCTCGCGTCGTAGTCGCGCCAAATCAGCGAGCATGAAAGACGTCGTCCCTCGTGCGAAGGCGTGCGGCGTTACTGCTTGTCTGCGTAGTAGAGGTTCGTGGCGCTGCCGCTCGTGCTGCAGAAGTAGATGCGTGTGCAGCTCGTCGTCGGCATCGCGTTCTCGTAGGCCGCGCCGAGGGATACGAACGTGGTGTACGTGTTGTTGACGAGAGGGTCCGAGCGGAAGGCTGCGATCTCCGTGCTGGTCGTCATGTCGTAATAAAAGAGGGTGAGGTCGTCGGCTGACATGCCCGTGGGCCTGCGGCGCGTCCCGGAGAGGTCAGGCGCCGAGAATTGCGTCTCGAGGAGATCGCGACCCTGCGACCACGGCGTCGTGTCTCCCGTCATGCGGTAGGACTCGGTCAGCGTGTACGTCGTCACGCCGTACTGCGAGTAGTAGAGAAACTGCCCGTCGGGCGACAACATCGGGTCCGCGAACTTCCCGTGAGGCGGCGTGTTGCCTCCGTCGATCTCGGTGACGGGCGTGTCGAGGTTTGCGTACTGGGTCGTGTCGAGCGTGGCCGAGAACGCCGCGGTGCGCGACATGCGGGTCGTTTGCGCGAGCGAGCCGCGATCCCCCCGGACGACGATGAGCGTCAGACCATCCGACGTGATCGACACGCGATCGAGCGCGACGTCGGCCGTCAGCGTCTGCGGTGTGTTGAACGGAGAGCTCGTCACCGTTCGGTCGGCATAGAGGACGGTGCCGGCCGTGGTCATCCACGCGATGGAGAGCTCGTCGGGGGTCACCGAGCCGAAATAATCCGACCCGGTCGAGATGGAGAGGAGCTGGCTCGTGTTCCACGTCAGGGTCTGCGAGCAGATGGCGACGGCCGCATCGCTTGCGTCACCGGTCTGCTGGTCGATCACCACGTCGGTCCTCACGTCGCTGGAAGCGTCCGTCGGCGAGGCGTCGTTCCCACCCGAGTCGGGCATGCTCGTGTCGTCACTGCACGCGAGCACCAGCGGCAGAAGGGCGACGAGGCGGTTCATTGATTGGCGACGCAATCGAACTGCTGTTGCCACGCGGTGAGCGTGGGCGCGTACTCGTGATCGGTTGACGGGTTGAGCGTGATCGTCACGCGCAGCCACGACAGCGAAGGAGTGATCAGCGAGCTGACGTCGGTGCCGGTCCACGTCGTGATCGGCGCGCCGGACGCCGTGCCCAACGAGACGACGGGCGTCGCTCCCGTGAGCTGGGCCTCCGTGTTCGCCTCCTGGGCCTGAAAGACGATGTTCGAGTCTTCGGGCGTCACGGTCTCCCAATCGAAGAAGCGCCAGACGACACCCTGCCCCGCGGGGCAGACGCCTTGGTAGTCGCGCGTGAACGTCGCCGGGTTGGGATACGGCTGGATGACGGGGGGCGTGGTCGTCCCGCACGAGGAGAGGTCGAAGAGCAAGAACTCGAGGAGCTTCTCCTGCGCGGTCATCCCGCCGAGACCGCACTCGAAGGCGTTGTCCGTGGGGAACTCGTAGCCCGCCGTCGCGCTGTCCGCGACGTGGAAGTCGCTGAAGACGACGCGCCCGCACGTGTTCGTCGCGTTCCACGGCGTGTCGAACGTGTAGTGGAGCGGGAAGTGGTTGTTCGAGCTCTCGTTGTAGATCCAGCGCACCGCCGGTGACACCACGTTGTCGAGATCCCAGCGGGGGTTTGTGACGGTGAAGTCAGCGGGTGTCTGGCTGATGTCGAGGTCGCCCAGGAGGTGCATCCACTCCGCGAGCTGCACTCCCTTGGCGAACGTCTGGTCGATCCGCCCGTCGAGCGAGTTGTACGAGCCGGCGTTGGCGTTCCACGCCGCCGTGCTCGAAAACGGTGCGTCGTTGAAGAGCCAGGTGTAGCTGTAGTGCGTCGCGAACACGCGCCCGCCGACGTTCGCGTAGCTGATCAAGTTGTTCTGGTAGGCGCTCGACTTGATGTACTCACCGCCCCAGCACGGGAAGAGCACCTGGTCGTACTTCTCGAGCTGGCTGAGCGAGCTCACGAGTGACCCTTCGTTGGGTGTGCTCACGTTCACGTAGGCGCCGTTGCCGTAGTACACCTCGACGCGTCCGCCGCCGCCAGGGTTCGTGAACATGCTCGTGTCGATGCCCATCTTGAGGAGCACGCACTCGAGGGCGTCGACGTCGCCCGTGGAGATCGCGGTGAACGGGATGTTCGCGGCGGACGCAGGTGTCGAGTCCGTCTGCGTGCGCGGCATACGGATGGCGCCGACGACGGTGTTCGTACACGAGTTGAGCACGTTGAACTGAACCTCGCGGCGCCACCGCCCGAGCTGAATGACGACGGGGATGTTGTTGCCGACGGGCACGTTGGTGAGCGTGAAGGTTCCGTCGAAGTTGGTGAGCGTGGCGGCGATCGGGGCGCCGCTCACTTCCGCGCTGCACGTCGCGTCGCATTGCACACCCGCCGCAAACGGGCTGAGGGGTGCGTTGGGTACGTAGACGAGCACGTTCGGCAGCGGGTCTGCTGCGCCGTAGGTCGGGAGCGTGCCGGCCACCACGGTTCCGCTGATGGTCGTCGTGACGCCGCCATCACCCGCACACGTGACCTGCTGACACTGGAGGCCCTGGCAGCCAGCGCCGTCCACTTGGGAGAGTGTGATGCCGCCCGCGTCGGTCGGTTGGAGACCCGTACCCGCGTCGAGCCCGCTGCCGTTGTCGGTGTAGTTGGTGCACGCCGGATCGCATGGGTCGCCCGTACAAGGCGATGGGGTCGTCTGGAGCCCTTGTGTCTTGAGCGTCGTGGAGCCGAGGCTCTTCATGTAGATCTGGTCGCCGACGCACGAACCCCACGTTCCGGCGGTGCACGTCATTTGCCCTTCCGAGCAGGTCACGTAGTCGCCTGACTTCCGTACGACCTCTCCGCAGGCTGCTTGCGCTCCTGGGGTTCCGCACGGGCAACCGACCTCCGGAGTGTTGCAGTTGGGAGCGCCGTCGCTGTAGGTGGGCGAGCCATCCTGGTCGCCGATGAGGCCAGGGTTGCCGTTGGAGCAGGCACCGACGGCTGCAAAAGCCGCAAAGGCCCAGAGGGCGAGACGCAAACCAAGTCGATTCATGGTGATGACTCCCCGACGTAGAAGATACGCCGAAACAACTTGATGTGCCTTAGTTCAAGCCTTAGTTCGCAAAGGCGAGCGCGGGCATCGATGGCAGCGGAAGATCGGGACCCTGCGCGAGCGCACACGTAGGGCCTGGTGTGAAGGTGTGGACGGCGAGAACCGTCTCGTCCCCAAGCAGCAATTGGCCGGTGCTCGTCCAAAAGAGCCCACGAAGGTCGTAGCCCGCCGTCGGTTGCAGCGTCGTCGCGAGATTCGAGCCGTCGACCGAGAAGGATACGAGCCACGTGTTGTTCGCGGTCGTGTCGTTGGCGATGATCGCCGCGCCGCACGTTCCATTCACCGCGACCTCGACGACTGCGCCCCCTAACGTCGTCCCCGACAAGAGCAGCGTGCTCTTGTTCGTCGCCGTGTCGAACACCTCGACCCCTTGTGTCGGTTGAGGAGGATCGAAGATGTTGCCCACGTCGGCCAACCAAAGCTTGCCGCTGTCCTCCACCATCAACCCGATTGGGTTTTGCCCCACGAGCGTCACCGTCGTCACCACCGCGAGCGACATCGTGTCGAGCACGACGATCTGCGAAGGAAGGATCGACTGGTAGTTCCCGTCCGCTTCCGACGTCAGCCGCCCGAGCGCGAAGTACGCCTTGCTCCCGATGATGCGCACGGAGCTCATGGTCGGGTTGCCGGTCGGACTGAACGCCGACATGTCGATGGTCGTCACGGGGCCACTCGTGGGGATCACGAGCGCGGAGGGCACGTCGAAGCGCGCCACCCAGAGCGAGCCATCGGAAGCGACGGCCACGTCCTGCGGATTCGTCGGGCCCGACTCGCCGACTGCCCGTGCCGAGTATTGGCCAATGGCACGACCGCACGGGTCGGTCTCGAAGATTTTGTCGAGGTCCCGGGCGATGAAGAAGTGACGGCTCGCCGAAGTCGCGAGCGCCGGATCCGTGCCGAGCTCGCTGCCGAAGAGGATGTCGGCCGGCGTTCCCTCGAGCGGCAGGACCCCGACGCCGCTCGCCGAGTAGTCGGGCGTCTCCGTCACGACCAGCACGCCCGTTGGGCACCCCGGCGCGGGTGTCGACGCGTCGCAGGCCGTCGTGAGCGACGCCAGCGCGATGGCCGCAGCAAGACGAGACATCCAAGAGACGTAGCATGACGGTGGCGCTCATTGAACGTGGCTCGGGTCGAGGGGTTGCCCGTTGGGCTTGAGGCCTGCCGCGGCCCAACGCGCGGCCTCGTTGGGAAGGTTGGGGGCCTTGGTCGGGGTGACGTCGTGGACCTCGACTTTCGTCGTACCGATCGCACCCCTCGCGGGCTCGACGTAGACGATGAACGTCTTGTCGGGGAACGTGGGAATGCGGACTTGATCGAACGTCGTGCGCTCGGAGCCGGAGGGCTGGAGCATCCGCCCTTCACGCACGTGACCGCGGATGTACTTCACCACGGCGTTGATGTTGACCTGGCCGCTCGCGAAGACCACGTCGTCGAACGCGTTGTCGACACGCATGCCACGCGGGAGGGCGAGCCCGAAGGCCTTGGCGTCGCTCTCGAGGAGCTCGTTCGGCGCGAGGTGATCCACGGGCACGACTGCCGAAGCCGAAGAAGGCCCCACGGTGGGCAGGCTGACCGTGACCGCATCGTCCTTCTTGCAGGCGATGACGAGCACGGTGACGAGGACCACCGGGAAGATCTTCATTCGACGATCGCCGCCCACGAATCGACGATTGCGGAGGTCGTTGGGGATGGCAGTGATACCGTGAAGGTGGAGTTCGCGGCGCCGTTGCTTCCGGCGTTCTTGCCGCCGACTTGAGCAAAGAGGGAGTACGCGCCCGGCGTGACGTAGTTCGCCATCGTGTGGGTGCCGCCCGTGTATTGATCCGTGACGGTCTGCGAGGTGTCGGCGCACGCTGGCGTCACGTTCACCGACACGCCGGGAATGAGCTTGCCGACGAGGGTCGGATCGTACGTCGACGGGATGATGTAGTTCGGCGGCGTCGGGGGTGGCGCCACCGGTGGCTGCAGCCGGGGAATGCCGCCTTGCGAGAGATCGGCTGCGGTTTGCGGAAGCTCGTAGTCGCGGCCCCACATCTTGGCGGTTCCGCCCGCGCACACGTTGCCGCCGCTGGCTTCGGCGAAGGTCGACCAGTAGAGGGTGCTGTTGAAGATCGTCATCGGCCCCGACACGCGCTCGCCGTTGGTGTACGGCACGTACCAGTTCACATTGGCCCGGAGGAGGTTCGAGACCGGGTCGGGCTTCTCGGTGACCGAGTAGACGTAGTTGTTGCCGGTTGCCGTGTAGGTCTCTTGATCGCCCGTGCCGATGCCGACGACCACCGCCCCGACGAGGTCGGTCGCGACGACGATCGGGATCTCGATCGGCTGGCCGTCGCCCCACGATGTGAGGCTCGTGTCGACGGTCTTGTTGTAGGGGTCGAGGTAGAGGAGCCCCGTCCAGTTCTGCGGGTTCGTGTCGGTCAAGTCGAAGCGCCACACCGTCCCGTCGGCGTCGCCGATGAAGAACTTCTGAGCGATCGCACCGGGAGTGTCGGGATAGACGACCGGGGTCCCCGTCATGGGCGAGTCGAGCGGGGTGTCCGTGACGCCGACGCGAGTCGACGCGATGAGGCCCGCGGGCAAGTCGACCTTGCGACCGAAGACGCGGAGGATCTCACCGGTGTCGAGGCGGGCGATGGTGACGGAGCGGCCGACGACCGGCGTACCCGCCGCGGCCCAGCACTGGACACTGTCGCGGCGCACGAACACGCCACCCGTGGGCTCTGCATCGTTGCCAGCTGCGGCGTCGCGCGCGCATGCCCCGCCCGTCGCGCCGCCGTTCGATCCGCCTGGGAGAATCGCGACGCCGATCTCGTGCGCTCCTGATCCGTCGAGGTCTGCGAATATCGTCGTGATGGCGGGCGTCGCGCTGTGCTGCCCGAAGAGCTGCGTCTGTTGGATGTTCTGGTAGGTACCGAGCGTCGTGAGCTGCCAGAGAAACTGCGGCCCCTGGGTGAGGTTCGTGTTGGGGCCGGGGTCCGTGACGTCGAGCGCGTAGTAGCCAGCGTGCCCGCTGCCATATCCGGCGACGAGCGCGGTGTGCCAGTTCGACGCCAAGGTCAGGCTTCCCGCGCCGCTGCTGCGGTCGAAGACGACGTCCTTCACGACGGGCGGGCCGTCGAGGAGCAAGGGGTTCGCGCTCGGGTACGAGGCCAACAGCCCGTCGAGCACGCCCGGAGGCATGAACGACCAAAGCTCGCCGGTCGCCCGCGTCGCCGTGGTGACGTTCGAGTCGAACGCATGGAGCAAGCCGTCGACCGTCGCCGTGTAGAGCACGGTCTTGCGGGCCGCGACCGTCGCGCTGGTCGCGAACGCTTGATACGACGGGTCGTCGAGATCGGCGCTCGGCGGCCCGACGACGGTCGGCGTCGAGTGATAGATGGCTCCGAGCGCATAACCCGTACGGGGCTGGAAGGGCGTGAACGTCGCGTCGGGCATCGGATCGGTCGCCGGCTGCGCCATCACGAAGTTCAGCGCGAGATCACGGCAAGCGTTCACCGTGAGGTATTCCGTGTTGAGCGAGTTCGCGCAGCTCGTCGCGGTGATGTTGAGCGCCGCAGGCGGCAGCGCGAGGATGCTTCCGGGCGTCACGCCGACGAGCGTGCCTCCCTGGGTGCCCTCGAAGTCGTCCTTGTGAACGCCAGGCAGCGTGAGGTTCGTGATGTTGGGCCGAATGGTGCCGTCGGACGGGTAGGTGAGCCCGACCTGCGTCGCCTGCACGGTACGAAACTGCCTGTTGCTCTGGGCGCCGGCCAGGTTGAGGTTCGACGCGAAGTCGTCGCCTTGGGTGGGATCGATGACGGGCGGCGGCACCGTGTACGCGCTGTTGTTGAACGTGCACTGGAAGCGCTCACGCTGGACGTCGCCGTTCCACGGGTGGCCGGTGGTGGGCGAAAACGACGACAAGAACAGCGACGAGTTGGTGACCGCCTGGTTCTGGTTGCTGTTCGATGACGCGCTCGGCGAGTAAGCCGGGACAGTGCGCGTCGTCACGTTCTGGGCGATGCCGGCGATGATCGCGCCGAGCGCTGCGTTGAGGTCGCCAGCGGTGTCGGCGAAGTACGCCTGCGTCGTGCCGCCCGCGACCGCGATCTTTTGTAGCTCGCAGCACGACGAGAAGCTCGGGTAGAGCGGGTTCGACGGTTGGCATCGTGGGTCCGTCGGAGTGATGGTCTGGCACTGCACGCCGCCGATGCTGCTGATCGCCAAACCGATGACGTAGGTCTGGACCGAGTGATTGCCTCCACCGCCGAGGTAGAGCTGCGCTGCCGTGACCTCGGGAAGTTGGAACGGGCAGACGCCGGGGAGTAGGGGATTGACGGGTGTCTGCGAGCAAGAGGGGCGAAGATCCTCGTTGGGTACGCCGTCCGTGATGTGGAGGATGTACTCGCTGCGGCAGTTGCCCTGGACGTAGGGGTCGGTGACGCCAGGGCCCGTGGGGTCAGTCCAGAAGTAGTACTGGGCACCCGCGAACATGCCTGCCGTCGGTGTTGCGCCATAGGGGCGAAGGGCCGTGATGACGCTCTGCAGCTGCTGGTTCTGCGTCTGCATCTGGGCAGTCGTCGCAGCCGGCGTTGCGAAGGGGACGAGACGACCCTCCCAAGGCGGCGCCGCCGGGTTCTTCGCACCAACCTGATAGACCGAGGGAGTCGAGCAATCCGCTGGGTGCCCGCTCACGGGGGTTCCCGCGCCGTTCCATCCGGGGAAGTAGCTCCACTGACCGTCGAACGGCGACGTGGGCGTGTTGGCGACTTGGAGACCAGGAATCGTCACGCCGATGCCAGCGGCGGGGTCGTTGTCGTACGTCATCAGACCAAAGCGGATCATGCTGCTCGCGGAGTCGAGGATGCCGTTTTGGTATTGTGTGAAGGCGCACGTCCCCGCGGTACCGTTGAGGAGGCGCGTCGTGATGGCGTTGGCGGGGAAGTCGGTCGCGAGACCGGCGATGCCACGCGGTGGGCTCCCAACGCCTCCCGAGGGATCACCTGGAAGGACGCCGGGCGAAACGATGCACCCCGTGGTCCCGTCGTTGCCGAGATCTGTTCCGACGACGGGCCGGTGAAACGGCAGCGCGTAGCCGTTGTCGTACGGCATGTGACCGTCGATCGCGTACTCGGTCGTCAGATAGCTGCCCGCCGTACGCGGCATCGACACGCAGTTGTAGGTGGGCATGTAGCCCGTCAGCGCCTGCATCTCGATGCCCCACCGGTTCGGCGGAGTGCCCGTCGCGGCCGTGGTGGTGTTCACGGTGACGTTCCCGATGAGGTTGCCGGTGTACGAGAACGCGCACGTCGCCGCCTCGGACTCGGGCGTGTTGCCGTCGAGCATGTTCTCCATCGACCCCGACGTGTCGAGGAGGATGAGGACGTTCGGCAGCGGCGGGTTGACGTCGATCTGGGCACGCGCGCCGCTCGCGGTGACGAGCACCGAAGACGCTGCGAGGAGAGTCGTTTTGGACAGGGACTTCATGGCTGACTCCTAGTGACACCCATTGCGCATCGGACCCGCGATGATGCGTGCCCGCGACATTTCAAGACCCTCGGAGCCGTAGAACGCCGTCGGCGTCAGCGTGACGCCTTGTGTGGCGAGCATCGCTTGGTCGGGCTCGGTGATCCCGACGGCCGTGAGGGTGAAGGATTGGAAGCAAAGCCCGAGTCGCGTGTCGATGCCGGATATGGTCGCGCCCGTTTGGGGATCCGTGATCTCGACGTAGAAGTCGCCCGTGAGCGCGTACGGTCCGAGGCTCCCGGCGACGCTCGGCGTCGCGGCGACGATGGGCGTGATCGCCGTGCCCCACGCCGCGCCGAGCTCCGCCGAGCCCATGCGCCGGCACGACTTCGTGAGGTTGGACGCGCTCGGGTTGACGCCCGAGAGCGACACGCACTGGGTGTCCCACGTCGTCGGCGACCGCATGAGCCCGAGGTAGAGCTGCCCCGTCGTGCCCGACATCGCGTTGACGCCCGTGAGCGTCCCGTACTCGCTGAGGTAGTGGGACTGCGCAGTCTGGCGTTGATAGCCGCTCGTCTTCACTTCGGTCGACGCGGACTGGAGCGCGTAGAGCCCGAGCGATGCGAGCACTGCCAGCGTCATTGCGACGATGAAGATGACGGCGCCCCCGCTCTCTCTGCGGCGCCGAGCGTTTCGTTTGATTCGAAGAATGTGGGTGTGCGTCATGGTGATCAGTAGAAGAACTTCGCGAGGTTCTGCGTGGAGACCTCGGTGGTGACGGTGCGCATGCGCGCCCAACCGACCTGGCCGGGGGTGCACGCGTTCAAGACGCAGTAGCGCGTCGGATACGTGGCCTGTTGGGCGTTGGCAGCGGGTAGGGAGAACGTCTCGGACCGATCCGACACGGACGAGCGCGTGGCGAGGCGGAAGTGAACCGATCGAACGCGTTGAGGCATGGCGAGCGCGTCCACGGTGATGTCGTCGGCGATCGTCTGGTTGCCGACGTCCGACAGCCCGTACACCGTGAGCGAGCGCGCGAGGCTCGTCGCCGGGCCGATGTCGGCGCTAAAGCCGATCTTGAGGTCGACTGCGTACTCCGAGACGAGCTCGGGTTGCTGGGTGACGGTCCCGGTCGCGTCGACGTAGGTGCGGAAGAGCTCGTACTTGTCGTTGAGGGGGGACACGAGCTCGGCGTACGGCGCGTCACCCGTATTCGAGATGTTGATCGGGCGAAGTGCCCATCGCACGGTTTGAATCGGGTTCACGTGGAGGCTCCCGACGCCGAGCCCACTCGATCCGCCGTTGGTCTTCGTGGCCTGCGCGGTCAGCAGCGTCAGCACCGACGTATCGAGGTCGACCCAGGCCGACGCCGCCATGCCGCTGCCCGTCACGCCAGCCGCAAGACCGACGCACGTCGGCAGATATTGGTAGTGGCCCGTGTTGTCGGCGATGCGCGTGAGGAACGGGGAGCCCGAGACCGGTTGGAACGCAGCTTCGAGCGCCGCGCTCGGATTCGTCTGGGAGAGGATGCGCCACATCGCGGGCGAATCGGTCGCGAGCCAGAGGCGGGTGCCGCCGCACACCGATGAACCCGCTTGCGTATAGAGAACGACGTAGCTGTCGGTCGTCGTGTAGTTCCCGGAGAGCTCGACCATGTCCGGCGCGATGGGCGGGGCGACGCCCTGGGTCGAGCTGAGCGGCGTCGTCGCGAGCGAGCCCTGGTAGTAGAGGTGGATGCCCGCGAGGCGATAGAGCGCGTTGTACGTCCCCGACTTCACCATGTTCGGGCTGCCCGGTGCGTGGGCGATGAACGGATCCGTCTGGATGTTGCCCGTGCCCATGAAGCCCGCGCGCTGGAAGTCGGCTTGCATTCGCGCGACGGCCGTCCGGAGCGACATCTCCGCGGCTGCCGTCCGCGCCTCTTCGTGGAAGACGTTGGTGGCCTCGGTCGAGAGTCCGACGACCGCGAGCGCCACGGTCAGCCCGGCGGTGAGCGACACCATGAGCTCGATGAGCGTGAAGCCTCTACTCTTACTCATGGCTGCACGTTCTGCCGCACCGCGGTGGCGGCATAGACGAAGTGGTACTGGGTGGTGGCGGTGTCGAGCGTCGCGGGCGGAGCTTGGTTGCAGTAGTTGGGGTCGGGGGCAACCGCGAGATTGCGCGGCCAGAAGACGCGGACCTCGGCCCGCATCAGCGTCTGATCGGTCGTGAGCGGCGTGACGCGCAGGTTGACGCAATACCGCAGGCCGGGTTGCGTCAGCGTGCCCATGTCCTGCCCGAGGATGTCGAAGCCCGCGCTCTCGTAGTCGTCTTGAGGCGCGACGTTCGCCAAGCGTGCCTTCGGCACGTACCACGTGCCCGTGATGTTCTCGTTGAGGAGGAGCGCGCTCGGAAGATTGGCGGGGGGGACCACCGGGATGATCGAGGGCGTCCACAGCGTCGAGTCGCGCTCGAGCCGCTCGAGCCATTGATGGGCGATCGACGTCGCGACGTCCATCTCGCGGGCGTCCATGTTGCCTTGGACGGCGCCTTGTTGCATCGCCATCACGCCGATGGATCCGACGAGCATCAGCGTGATCGCCATCATCACTTCGATGGCGTTGTAGCCGCGCTGCGTGTGCCTCGAGGGAAGACGACGTTTCATGGTCCTGGAGGGGTGAGGGAGGAGACGATGCGTGCGTTGCCGCTCGACGGAACGAGGACGCGCCGGGTGATGCCCGCCACTGACCCGACGCCAATCGCGGTCTGACCACTCGTCAAACGTGCGACGTCGATCGCGAGGGTGCCCAAGAAGGGAGCTCCCGAGCTGAACGCGGGCGGGCTACCCGAGCTGCCCGTCCAGAAGTACGTGCGGCCGAGCGGTGTGAAGCACAGCGCGACGACGCCGGTCGCGAGGGTCGGCGTGCCGACGTTGCTGAAGGTCACGACGCGTGAGAGGATGTTGGCGTTCGTCTCGTAGACGCCGTTGAGGTTGACGCCGTCGATGAACGTGTTCGTCGGGGTGCCGTTCGTCCAACCGAATTGGGGAAGGAGGCACGAAGAGTTCGGCAGGCGAGAGGTGGCGTCGCTCGCGCCACCGGGGTTCGGGCTCACGGCCTCGTAGAGCTGGAAGTTGCCGCGCGACTGCCCGGACGTCACGGTGTCGAACGTCACCATCTGCGCAGCTCCGCGACCCATCGCCCGTGTACGTGCCGTATGAACGAGGCCGAGGACCTGCCCCGCGTCGTCGTACGTGTGGCGCTCGAGCACGGCGTCGCCCATCTCCGGGAAAGCCAGCATCGCCAGAATGCCGATGATGGTGACGACCACGCACAGCTCGAGGAGCGAGAAGCCTCCCTGATACTGCCTGCGCTTGATCTGGTGAAAGACGGTCATGAGCCCAACAGGCCAGACAGAGCAAACCACGTACCGACTCGCTCGCGAGAGAGGCGGCGAAATCCCCAATGCTTCCAGGGGCTCTCATCGCTCGCACGCGGGGAAACACCGTAAGCATTGCGTGGCTATGAAATGAATGCGTACCCAAACCAACGTGGGTGGTTGTGGTAGTCACAGCGTGTGGTTCGAGGTGCAAAGCTCGCGTTGATGTTCTCGGTCGTCGTATGTGCCTGCAAAGACGATCCGTTGCCACACGGAACGCCGCCGCCGCCGTCCGGGCAGAGCTCGACGGCTGCGTGTGCGGGCGGAGGGGGGCAAGTGGCGGATGCGCTCAGCGCGCCATTCCTGCCACGAACGGTCGCCGGCTTTTGCCTCGACCCGCACGGCGATGAAAAGACGTACGGCGAAAAGGGCAAGCTCCAGATCGGCGAGCTCTGCACGACGGCGCTCGACGGCGGTTGTGAGGAGTACAAGCGGTTCGGCGTCACTCGCAGCGTGATTGTTCACTACGTGGCGAACGCGGGGCCAGCGTCGGTGGAGGTCTTCCTCTCGCGCTTTGCGGGCGACGGAGCGTATGCCATCTACACGACTCGTCTCACGGGCGAGGCCGACCCGACCGACGAGCACGCCGCACGCAAGCTTCCAGACGTGACGTCGCTGCCCGCAGCATCGGGCGCGATGGGGACGGGGAAAGCCTACGCCGTGCGGGGGTCGTACTTCCTCGAGCTCACCTACACGAACGACCAAGAGACGCCCGATCAACTGAAGAAGAGCAGCGACGTGATCCTCACGGCCCTCGCCAAGGCGATCGCGAGCACGCTCCCGCAGACTCCCGACGTGCCCGCATCGGCGAAGGCGCTTCCCCAGGCCGACCTCGTACCGAACGGCGTGATGTACTTCGACAAGGACTTGCTTGGTGTCCCGAACGCGGGCGCCGGCGCCGTCGGATACTTCAAGAGTGCGAAGCCCAAACGCTACCGCATGGTCTCGGCCGTGCGAGAAGGCGTCGAGCCAGCGAAGGACTTGATCCACTTGCTCCGCGCGCAGCCGGGCGCGCTGCCCGTCGCGAATCTCGGCGACGACGCGGTGGAGGTCGTCCTCCAAGCCTCCCCCGAGCGCGCCAAGATCGACTGGATCATCGCCCGCAAGGGCCCGAACGTGATGGGCGTCGGTGACGAGGAGTTCGCCTCCGAGGACGCGTCGCTCCGTCTCACCAAGGACGAAAAGATCGCGAAGCTGCGGTCGGAGCTTAAGTAGCTAGAGCGATTCGGGAAGGACCGTCATCGTTCAGGGGTGCTCAAATCCCGAATCGCTTTAGACTCGCGAGGCAGGCTCGACGAGCGACGTCGGAGCGAGATCGTCGACTTCGAGCTGGCGCTCGTCGTCTTCCGCGTCGAAGGGAGAAGGTACCTTGCGGCGCTCGAAGCAATCGGACGGGAAGCCCGATGCGCGGCGCACGTCGTCGGTGTCGCCGATGAAGCGGGCGGTCACTGGGTCGTGATAGCCGCTCACCATCGGGAGATGGGGAAGCGTGCGCTTGTGGTGACGAACGACGCGCGCCGTCATGAGATCGCGGACGTACTTGCCGACGAGCGACGCGAGGCACACGACGAGGTGGCGGGCGTCCGCGTCGCGTACGAACGCCATGCGTCCAAGACCGGGGAGCGCGTACTCGCTCTTCGCGCGGCCTTCGCACACGACCGCGTGGAGGCGCCCGGCGAGCGGGCCGAACGCGTTCGAGTAGCGGTCGTAGCCGCCGACTTTGCCGCACACGGCGACGACGTCGCCCGTGGCCTTCGTCCGCGCTTCGAGGACCAGGCGCTCCATCGCGTGAAGATCGACTTGGAAGCGCGTCGTGCCCTTTGCCGCGGCGTCGTTGAGGCGTCGCGTGCACACCATCGAGACCCGCACCGACACGAGACGAAGCCCTCGCTTTTCGAGGCGCACGAGGTCGGAGCGCACTTGGCCGAGGAGCTCGTCCGGGGCCTCGAAGGCTTCTCCTTCGGCCGAGAAGCATTGCTTGGCGTGATCGCCGTCGGTCGGGCAGGGGGCACGAAGGAAGGCTTCCGGCTCGAGCGACAAGCCTTGGACGAGCCTGGCGGGCGACGACGTTGGGAGTGACACCGCCCCACCGAGCACGCGCGCCCAAGCCTCACCGAGGGCTCGTTCTTTGTACGATACGAGCTTCTTCGAGTCGTTGATTCGTGCGGCGAATGCCCGTCCGGGCCTGCCGAGTGCTACCTTCGCAGCGCTTTCCCCATCGGCTTCGACGGCGACCGCGGTGACGACGAGAGGCCCAAGGCGCGGCCCGAGGCCATTTTCGTCTACACCAACGACCAGCACCCGCGGGTCCGTAACACCTCTTTCTACCGCGCTCAACGCCCCGACCACCACCACCCGTAACGGCGACCGTTGACGGCGGATGTACGGATGCTTACCGTCTTGCGCCCAAATAGAGGACCGATGAACAAGACCCAGCTCAAGAAGTTCAAGTCGCTTCTCTTGGAAAAGCGCGACGAGATCGTCAAGAAGGCCAAGCAGACGCTCGAAGAGGACATGACCCTCGACGCCAACGATCTGCCCGATGAAATGGATCTCGCTTCGAGCGAGTATCTCCAATCGTTCACGTTCCGCTTGCGCGGGCGGGAGAAGAGCTTCCTCGACAAGATCACGAAGGCCCTCGCCAAGATCGACGACGGCACCTTCGGGGTCTGCGAAGAGTGCGGCGAGGAGATTTCAGTCAAGCGCCTCGAAGCGCGCCCCGAGACGACGCTCTGCATCAAGTGCAAAGAGGATCAGGAGCGCATGGAGAAGGACTTCGGCTAGCCGGGCTTCTGAGCTTCAGAGGCGCACCACGCGCATGCTGCTCGTCTCGCAGCCGTCGGGCCCATCGTCTTCGCGTGCCTCGACGAGGAGGAACTTGCCGCGCGACCCGAAGACGCGGCCGAGCGTGAGCGTGTACCTGTCGGGCGGGCAGTAGCTCGGGAGCGGCATCTTCCACGCGGAGGTCGTGACGCGCGTGACGTGGCCGTCGCCTCCGTGGATGTCGAACGGGGGGAAGTTGCCGGCGAATTCCACCGTGAACGCGATGCCCTCACCACGATACGCGAGGACGGACTTGCCGGAGTCTTTGTACACCTCGTCGGCGACGGCCTGGTCGCGATCGGTGCTCGCCAGCGTGGTCCATTCGCCCGCGAGCTCCGCGTTCGCGGCTCGTGCGCGGCTCGCGATGATCTTCTCGAAGCTCGCCGCGTTGACGTGAAAGGCGTCTTCGGTGAGCGCGCGGCTCACGCCCGGTGCGCCGCGCGTCCCGCGGGCACCCGTGCCGTCGCGCTGCGGGATGTAGAGCTCGTCGCTCGCCGAGACGAGCGGCAGTCTCTTCAAGACGTTGCCCGTCGCCACGTCGACGATGGTGAGCGCCGGATCCGGATACGTGAACCGACAGCACGCGACGGGCGAGTAGACGTACGCTACGCGCGTCCCGTCGCGCGAGACCGCCGGCAGCCCGTGCACGCGAAAGTGAACGAGCGGGAAGTCTTCGTTCACGGCATCTTCGAACGACCACGTCCCGCCATCGGGGTTGCCGTTCGCGGGCAGCTCGATGCGCGGCTGCACGAGCACCCCGCCCGTGCGATGCGGTGGGGTGTCATCGTCCGAGAACCCGCTCGAGCCAAACGCGATCCACGGCACCACGTCGGGTGCAGCCGGAGAAGAGGAAGCCCCTGCGTCGGGCGGGACCTCTGCGAGCGATGGCCCCGCCTCGACCTGCGCAGCAGGCTTCACGTGGGCCGAGTCTTCCACGACATGGGGCTCACTCCGGCAGCCCGAAAGGAGCAAGACGGTTGCCGTGAGGATCCGCGAGTCCATGCTCTACCGCACCACGAGCCACACGATCACGGCGACGAACCCGATCGCGAAGAGGCCCGCCACGAGCAGCTTGCTCATGTCGGGTTTCGCGCTGCTGCGCGCCGCGCGGGTCTTGGCGAGTGAAGACCATGGGAGGATCTCGTCGTCGTAGACCCGGTGGAGCGGCGGAGCGACGCGGGAGCGAAAGAGCACGCGTCCTTCTTCGACCTCGGCCGCGAGGTCTTCGACGACGTCGTTCGCCCGGACGATGCGCTCGCTGTACTCGTGCGTCAGGTCCGTGAGGATGGCTTGGGCAAGGCGCTCGGCCGCCGTCTTGTCGTCGATCAACATCGACGACCAATCCAATGTCGCGGCCTCAGAGCGACCGGGAAGGCGACGCGGTTCACCCGGACGAGTCTACACGCGAAGCCGTGACCGTTGCCGTGGCCGTGGCCGGTCATGGAGCGACTCGATAGGCACACTCTACCGGGTACACTGACCGGTCGCGGTCACCGCCGCGGTCACGGCTACGGCCACCGCACGGCGGTAGCATGTTCCTGCGCAATCGTGTCACCGGAGCGTCCGCGGCGGAAAACCGTCCGAGAGCGACGCGGCCTCGAGCAAAAGAGGGGAAACGCAGTGGTTTCGAGCGGATGAACGCGGCAAGCGTCCGGAGGTGCTGGGCACGAGAGCGGAGGTATTAGGCACGAGCGCCGAGGTGCTGCTCGAGAGCGCCAAGTGGCTCGGGCACGACCGATCGTCGCTCGGCACGGGCGACGCGCGCATGCAGATGCCTTCAATCGGAACGCGGCACGAGTGCCGAAGTGCTCGGTAAGACCGCCGAGGTCCTCGGCACGAGCGACGTGTGCATACAGATGCCTTCAATCGGTACGCGGCACGAGCTCCGAGGTACTCGGTAAGACCGCCGTGGTATCGAGAGCGAGCGCGGAGCGCGTTTGGGTGTCTCGCGGAGATCCTCGGAACGAGCGCCGAGGTACTCGGAACGAGCGCCGAGGTACTCGGAACGAGCGCCGAGGTACTCCGGACGAGTGCCGAGGTACTCCGGACGAGTGCCGCGATCATTCGCGCCAACACATTGTAACTGCTCATCTATCTATGTTGCTGACCGTGTCGCGCCGAGGCCGTTAGGTGGAGAGAAAACGGTCGTTTCGCAGGCTTCGAAGACCACCCACGACGAGGCGTGACACGGACGGATGCTTCCGTGGCACTCCGCGAACGAGCTCGACGCCTCCGAGTGTGTGCTCCGGCGCGGATTCCTCGCGACGTGGTCGTGCCGTCTCGGGCCCGAGTCGCCGATGCGTGCCTGGCGCCCGTCGCACGTTTCTTCCGTTGTCGTGGACGTTGACGTTGACGTTGACGTTGACGTTGACGGCGACGTGAACGAAGCGCGCCATCCGATCGTTCACGCGCCGTCGCCGTTCACGTCAACGTTCACGACAACCTCAACGTCAACGACAACGGCTGACTCCGACTCCGGCGGCTTCCGAGCGACGTAAACTCAGTGCCGTCGCGCCAGCGACTCCCGCAAATACCTCCCCGTATACGACCCCTCATGCTCCGCCACCTGCTCCGGGGTCCCGCACACCACGACCTCTCCTCCCCCCGTCCCTCCCTCCGGCCCCATGTCGATCACCCAATCCGCGCACGCGACCACGTCGAGGTTGTGCTCGATGACGAGCACCGTGTTCCCCTGATCCCGCAAGTCGAGCAGCGCGAGCAGCAGCGCCTCGATGTCGGTGAAGTGCAATCCGGTCGTCGGCTCGTCGAGGACGTACAGCGTCTGCCCCGTCGCCTTGCGCGCGAGCTCCCGCGCGAGCTTCACCCGCTGCGCCTCGCCTCCTGACAGCGTCGTCGCGGGTTGCCCGAGCGTCAGATACCCAAGCCCGACACGCCGGAGCGCATCGAGGCGCTCCCGCACGCGCGGGATCGCTTCGAACGCCGTCTGCGCTTGCTCCACCGTGAGGGCGAGCGCATCCGCGACCGACATCCCGCGGTAGAGGATCTCGAGCGTCTCGCGGTTGTATCGGCGGCCTCCGCACGTGTCGCACGTCACGAAGATGTCCGGGAGGAAATGCATCTCGACGCGAAGCACGCCGTCACCCTGGCAGGCCTCGCACCGCCCGCCTTTGACGTTGAAGGAGAACCGGCCGGGTTTGTAGCCGCGCGCCCGCGCTTCGGGCAGCGTCGCGTAGAGCTCGCGGAGGAGCGAGAAGACGCCCGTGTACGTCGCCGCGTTCGAGCGTGGGGTCCGCCCGATGGGGGCCTGATCGATCGAGACGACTTTGTCGACGTGGTCGAGCCCCTTCACCGCGTCGCAGTCGCCGATGGGAGCGCTCGCCGAGTAGAGGCGGCTCCTCGCGGCTGGCAGGAGCGTGTCGACGACGAGGCTCGACTTGCCGCTCCCCGACACGCCCGTCACGCACACGATGAGGCCGAGCGGGACCTGCACCGTGACGTTCTTCAGGTTGTGCGCGCGCGCGCCCTCGACGACGATCTGGGCCTTGTGGCGCTTCTTACGTGCCTTCGGGATCGGCAGCTGGCGCGCCCCCGAGAGGTACGGCCCGGTGACCGATTGGGGATCGCGCATGATCTCTTCCGGCGTGCCTTGCGCGACGACGCGGCCACCGTGGACGCCCGCGCCCGGGCCCATGTCGACGACGTGGTCGGCGGCGAGGATCGCTTCGCGGTCGTGCTCGACGACGATGACGCTGTTGCCGAGATCGCGCAGGCGGAGCTGCGCCTCGATGAGCCGCGCGTTGTCCCGCGCGTGGAGACCCACCGACGGCTCGTCGAGGACGTAGAGGACGCCGACGAGGGCCGCGCCGATCTGCGTCGCGAGGCGAATGCGCTGCCCCTCTCCGCTCGAGAGCGTCTGCGCGCTGCGGTCGAGCGTGAGGTAGTCGAGGCCCACGTCGATGAGGAAGCCGAGGCGTGCGGCCACCGCGCGGAGGAGCGGCTCGGCGACCGCGAGCTCCTTCGCGCTGAACTTCTCGGGCCCGAGCTCGGCGACGAAGTCCCGCATGTCGCTCAGCGGCATCGCGCCGAGCTGCGCGATGTCCCGGTCTCCGAGCTTGACCGCGAGCGCTTCGGGGCGGAGGCGCCGACCCTTGCAGGCGCTGCATTGCCGCGTGACGCAGAAGCGACCGAGCTCGTCATCGGCGACGGCGCCTTCGCTCGCGTCGGGATCGTCGTCGTCGTGCTCGTCGTCGGCGCCGTCGCTCTCGAGGCGCGCCTCGAGCCGCGGGACGATGCCGACGAGCGCGGGGGTCTTCTTGGCGGCGGTCCTCTTGCCGGGGGCGCCGAAGAGAATGCCGTTGCGCTGCTCGTCCGAGAGCTCGGCCCACGGAACGTCCGGGTCGACACCAAGCGCGACGACGGCCCGCGAGAGCTCCGCAGCGAGCGCGACCGACGCGCGACTACCCCACGCGAGCACGACGCCTTCGCGGAGCGTGCGCTGGGGATCCCCGATGAGCCTCTCGGCGTCGACGACGGTGCGCGCGCCGAGCCCGTCACACGCAGGGCACGCCCCGTGCGGGCCGTTGAACGAGAACATGCGCGGCTCGATGGGCGGCAGTGAGATGCCGCAGTCGATGCACGCGAACCGCTCCGAGAGCCAGAACGCTTCGGGCGCTTCGCCTTCGGTGACTTCTTGTTGCACGAGCAGACGGCCTTCGCCGAGCTTGAGTGCGAGCTCGACGCTGTCGGTTACGCGGCCCTTGATGCCCTCTTTGAGCACGAGGCGATCGACGACGACGTCGAGATCGTGTGACTTCTGGCGGTCGAGCTCGATCTCGTCGCCGAGGTCGACGATGGTGCCGTCGATGCGCGCGCGCACGAAGCCCTCGCGTCGCAAGCGCTCGAGCTCGAGCTTGAGCTCGCCCTTGCGCGCGCGGCACACGGGCGCCAGAAGGAGAATGCGCGATGCCTCCCCGAGCGACAGGATGCGGTCGACGATCTGCTGCACCGTCTGCGCCTCGATGCGCTTGCCGCAGCTCGGGCAGTGGGGGACACCCGCGCGCGCATAGAGCACGCGCAGGTAGTCGGCGATCTCCGTGACGGTGCCGACCGTCGACCGCGGCGACTTCGAGAGCGGCCGTTGCTCGATGGCGATGGCGGGCGAGAGCCCATCGATGCGCTCGACGTTGGGCTTCGGCAGCTGCTCGAGAAACTGCCGCGCGTACGCCGAGAGCGACTCGACGTAGCGCCGCTGCCCCTCGGCGTAGATCGTATCGAACGCGAGCGAAGACTTCCCCGAGCCGCTCGGCCCCGTGAGGACGACGAGCTTGCCGCGCGGCAGTGAGATGGTGACGTCTCGAAGGTTGTGCTGGCGCGCCCCGACCACGGTGATGCGGTCGAGTGCGCGCTCCTTGGGAACGCTCCCGCTCTCGTGTCGCAATTTGGGTGACGCGCGTCCCAAGATGGAAAGGGCAGCTTAACCCATCAAGCAGTCTCTTGCGCCAGCGCGTTCAGCAAATCGCGCTCGAGATCGGCCGGCGACTCGAGGCCCACGCTCAGCCGTAGGAGGCCGTCGCCGATGCCGGCGCGGGCGCGGGCGTCCGCGGGCATGCTCGCGTGGGTCGTCGTCGCGGGGTGCGTGATGAGCGATCGTGCGTCTCCGAGGCTCACCGCGTGCGTGATGACGCGCACGCGCTCGAGCACGCGCCGGGCTGCCGCGCTCGCGCCGGGCTCGAACGAGAGGATGGAGCCGTATGCGTGGAGATCTTTCACCGCCTTCGCAGAGAGGAGCGACGGATGGTGCACCTTCGCGACGGACGGGTGCGCTGCGAGCACGCGCGCGAGGCGGGCCGCAGTCGAGCATGCCCGCTGCTGGCGGAGGGCGAAGGTCACCATGCCACGCGAGACGAGGTACGCGGTCAGCGGTGACATCACGCCGCCAAAGCCCCTCACGATGGTGTCGCGCGCCCGCTCGACGTGCGCCTCCGAGCCCACGACTACGCCGCCGATCGCGTCACCGTGACCGCCGAGCGCCTTCGTCATGGAGTGGACGACGAGGTCGACGCCGTGAGCGAGCGGCGTCTGGCAGAACGGCGTCGCGAACGTGTTGTCGGCGATCGTCTTTGCCCCGTGCTCGCGTGCGGCGCGCACGATGCCCGCGACGTCCGCCACCGCGAGCGTCGGGTTGCTCGGGGACTCGATGTAGAAGACCGTCGGCGTCGCGCCACCCTCGCGACGTGCCACGAACGCGCGGACGTACGCTTCGGGTGACGGGTCGTCGACGAACGTCGTCTCGATGCCGAGCTTCGGCAAGCGCTCGCGGAGGAGGCGCGCGCTCTCGCCGTACATCGATCGCGGCGCGATGACGTGCGAGCCGGCCTCGCAGATCGATAGGAGCGCCCCGGACACCGCCGCCATCCCGCTCGCGGTTGCGCATGCCGCCTCACCGCCTTCGAGCGCGGCGACCTTCGCCTCGAGCGCCTCGACCGTCGGGTTCCCCCAGCGGCCGTAGATGTACGCGTCGTTTTCACCGCGGAACGCTCCGGCTGCGTGCTCCACGTCGTCGAACGAGAACGCGCTCGCGAGGACGATGGGGGTCGCCAGCGCCCGCCATTCGTTCGTGACCTCGCCAGCGTGGACGCAGATGGACGCGAGGGCATCGCAACGCGCGGCGAGCATCGATTCGTAAGGGTCGGGCACCACGCAACGTATGATAGCCTGCGGAGCCGAGATGCTGCGGATCGAGTGCGAGTCGTGTCACGCGCCGTACCAGGTCGACGAGCGCCGCGTGCCGCCGCAGGGGTTGAAGATGCGGTGCCCGAAGTGCGGGCACACGTTCTCGGTGCAGAACCCAGGCGCTCCAGGCGTCGCACCCGCGTCGGCAGGGCCAACTGCAGCCGCGAAGGTGAACCCGAAGATGACGATGGTGGGGTTGGGGAACGTACCCAAGGCTCCGCCCCTTCCACCGAGGCCGGCTCCACCCGCTCCCGCCCGCCCCGTCAATGCGGCTCCCGCACCAAGTCCCGATCTCGATCTGCCTGCTGCGCGGGCCGTCCCACCGAGGCCGGGCGCGCCGAGTCCCGTGGTGCCGCCACGACCGAAGCCGCCGCCCGCCCCTTCCGTGGACCTCGATTTGCCCTCTCCACGCGAGAAGCACCCATCCCTGCCTGCAGCGTTCGGGAACGTCGACGATCTGCTCCCCGCGGCGCGCGCCGTGAAGCCGTCTGTCGCGTCGGCGGCGTCGGCCGCGCCCGCCGCGCCGGCCGCAAAACCTCCGCCGCCGGTCGCAGGTTTCGGGGAGATCGACCTTCCTGCGATCGCGTCGGATCTGCCCGCTCGCCCTGCAGCCCTCCCGAGCGCGATGAAGAGGTCCGCGGCCGCGGACGATCTCGAGCTCGATCTCGGACCGCCCGCGGCAGACCTGCCGGCTCCTCTGCCGGACCTCCCGTCGCTGGCGTCGTCGCTTCCCTCGAAGAAGGCCGAGCCAGCATTCGGCGAGATTGATTTGCCGTCACTCGAGCTGAACACGAACCTTCCCCAGGTCGCGTCGGCGCTCCCGAGTGTCGCGTCGGCGCTCCCGAGTGTCGCGTCGGCGCTTCCCCAAGTTGCCGCCACGCTGCCGCAGGTCGCCAACGTCTTGCCGGCGGTGGGGCAGCAGCTTCCCTCCCTCACGAACGACGCGCGCTTGCCCACCGTTGGCAGCGTCTCGCACGACTTTGGGGAGGTCGACCTCGGGCCGCTCTCCGCCCCGCCTCCGCCCCGGCTCGAGGCCCAAAATGTCGCCAAGAGCAGCTCGCCGCCGAATGCGTTCGCGGAGCTCGACTTGGGCGATGCCGAGCTCAAGAGCTTGCCGCCGTCGAAGCCGCAACCGGCGGCGCCTCCACCCGTGCCTCCGCCGATGAACGTGGCCAAGACCCAGCTCGGATTTGGTGAGCTCGATCTCGGCGGGCAGTCGACGGCACCCGCCATTCAGACCGAAGCGTCGCTGCCACCGCCTCCAGCCGCGACGGGCGCGGGGTACGGTGAAGAAGCGCTGCCGGTGAGCGGTCGGTTGAGCGGCGCGCCGTCGACCGAAGTGTCGCTGCCCATACAGCCTGGGCGTCGACGTGAGCGTGAGGTGGCGGAGCGACCTTCCCGCGCGCCCAGGATCATCTTCCTCATCGTGGTGCTCTTGATCGCGGGCGGAGGCTCGCTCCAGCTCACCAAGCACGGCGCGTTTGGCTACCTCACCATCGGCGACATGCTCCACGAGAAGGACTACAAGGCGTTCGCGCTCGCGCAGTCCCAGGCATGGCGCGCGCGCGCGAGCAAGGACGTCTTTCCCGAGGCGCGCGGGGCGGTCGACGACATCATGGCAGCGCACTGGCGCATGCCACGGGCAGGGGCGTTGACCGCCTATGCTGCATTCGCCGAGTTCGCCTACGAGACGCGCTTCGGTGCCGACGTCGAGCGGAACGCCAAAGCCAAGCTGTTCCTCGCCGAGGTCGTGGCGCGACCCGAGGTGCCCTACGTCAACGTGGCGCTCGCCGCCCAGGACGCAGCGGCCGGCAACATCACGCAGGCCCGCAAGGGACTCGACGCCGCGAGCAAGCGTGACGCGGGCGACCCGATTCAACGCGACATCGCGCTCTTGCGTGGCGAGGTCGAGCTCCTCGCGAAGGATCCCGTGGCGGCCAAGACGTTTTTCGACCTGGCGCTCAAGCTCGGGGCGACGGCGCAGGCGCACTACGGTCTCGCGCGCACGGCGATGCTGCAGCGTGATTGGGCACTCGTCGCGACCGAGTGCGACCAGGCCATCGCCATCACCCCGCACCACCCGGGTGCGCTCCTCTTGCGCGCGCTCGAGCGTTACAACGCCAAGGGAGACGACACGGGCGCGCTCGCCGACCTCGACGAGATCACGACGGGCGCGGCGAAGGCGCTCGCGTCGAACACCGAGGTCGCTCAGGCGTTCGCCAACCGCGGGCGGATCTTCTTGTCGAGTGGGCGAGCCGGCGACGCCCGCAGCGCCTTCGAGGCGTCGCTCAAGCTCGACAATCGCAACGTCGACGCGCTCATCGGTCAGGGGACGGTCTTTTACGAGGAGAGCCGGTTCACCGAGGCGCTGACGCGCTTCGACACCGCGCTCGCCGCGCGACCCGACGACGAGAACGCAGTCGCTCTCGATGCCCTCACGAAGATCAAGCTCGAGCGCCTCAAGGACGCCAAGGACCAGCTCGTCGCCGCACGCGCGAAGTTCCCACGCTCCATGCGCATCTCGTTCGCGCTCGCCCAGGCGGAGCGAGCGCTCGGCAACATCGCCGACGCCGAGAAGGATCTTCGCCAGGCGATTGACTTCGCCGCACCCAAAGACCCATCGTCCGTGGAGCCGTACATCGGCCTCGCGACGCTCCTCATCGCGCACAACCGCGACAAGGACGCGAGCGACGTGATCGAAGAGGCTCGCGCGAGGCTGCCCGACGCGGCGCCCGTCGCCGTCGCCTTCGGCGAGTACGACGCGGCCCAAGGCAAGTACGAGGATGCCGTTGCGCACTTCCGTCACGCGCTCGACCTGAGCCCGAACAGCCTTTCCACGCACTTCAAGCTCGGCGTGACGTACCGCCACATGCGGAAGACCGATTTAGCAGCGCAGGAGTTCGACCAGGTGCTCGCCTTGGACAAGGACTATCCGGGCCTCGCGCTCGAGCGCGGTCTCTTGTTCGAAGACTCGGGCGAAGTCGACCGCGCGCTCGAGCAGTTCAAGAACGCGCTCGCGCGGGCACCCGACGACCCGGACCTTCAGCTTCGCGTCGGTGCAGCCTACGTCGCCATCGGTCGGCCCGAGGAAGCGTTGACGATGCTGCGCAAGGTGCTCGAGAAGCGGGGGACGAGCGCCGAGGCGAACCACTACCTCGGCCGCGCGCTCTTCGGCAAAGAGGGCGCCACGAACGAGGCGATGCGCTTCTTGAAGCGGGCCGTCGAGCTCGATCCCAATCGCGCCGAGTATCACCTCTACGTCGCGTGGGCGGCGAACGATGCAAACCCCGCTCAGCTCGGTCTGGCGCAAGACGAGATCGACAAGGCGCTCGCGCTCGACAAGCTCCTCGCCGACGCCTACTGGCAGCGCGGCGTGCTCGAGCGAAAGCGCCTAGCGGTCGATGACGCCCTCAAGGACTTGCGGCACGCGCTCGACCTCAAGCCCACGCGCATCGACGCGTACGCGACCATCGCGGAGTGCTACGAGGACAAGAACGATCCTCAGAACGCCATCGCGAACTGGAAGAAGGCCATCGCAGGCAACGCCCACAACCCGTTCTGGCGCTACCGCTACGGCAAGCTGATGCTCGAGCACAATAGCCCGGCAGAGGCGGCGGCGAGCCTGACCTTCGCGGTCGACGAGGCCGCCAAGCTGGAGAACCGGCCCCCGTGGCTCCCGCCCGCGGAGTTCTCCGCTGGGGAGGCGCTCAACCGCAGCGGCAGGCGGCAGGACGCGATCGCGATGTACCGTCGGTTCCTCGAGGTCGCGCCGTCGAACGACCCCGACCGACGCGACGCGATCAAGGCACTCGAGAACCTCGGAGAGGCGTATCGCCCAGGCGGGCGCTGATTTGAGTTAGGCGAGCCTGAGCGCCATCGCTGCGAACTGTTCGGCGGAGAGTGTCTCGCCGCGGGCATCGAGCGAGATTGCGCAAGCGCGGGCTGCGGCGTCGAGCGCGGATGCTTCCGCGATACCGGACCACGCGTTGCGGAGCGTCTTTCGGCGCTTCGCGAACGCAGCGTGCACGAGGGCACGAAATGTCTCGGTCTCCGTGACGCGGTCTTTGCGGGGCACGAGGATGACGACGGTGCTCTCGACGTCGGGCCGCGGAAAGAACGACCCCGCGCTGACGCGCATGACGCGTGCGACGTCGAAGGCCGCGCGAACGAAGACCGTGAGCGCGCCGTAGTCTTTCGTGCCGGGTGCGGCGAGCAGCCGCGCGCCGACTTCTCGCTGCACCATGAAGACCGCCCGCACGAGGAGCGGCGCGATCTCCGTGGCTCGCTCGAGGAGCGCCCCCGTCAGCTGATAGGGCAGGTTGCCGACCAGGGAAAGGTCCCGCGGCTTCGCGATGATGTCTTGTCGCGCGAAGGCTGTGTAGTCGAACGTCTTGGCGTCGGCCTCGACGATCTCGACCGTGGGGATCTCGGCGAAGCTCGCGCGGAGGAGCGGAACGAGATCGCGATCGCGTTCGATGGCGATGACGCGTGAGGCGCGGTGGGCGAGCTCGGCTGTCAGTGCACCCGTGCCTGCGCCGATCTCGACGACCAAGGCGCTGCCGCGCTCGGCATCGGGAACGGCGGCCTCGGCGATGCGGCGCGCGACGTCGGGCGCCACCAGGAAGTTCTGACCGAAGCCCTTCTTGGGCGTGAGGCCCGCGGCACGGAGCACGACGCGGGCGTCACCAATCCCACGGCTCATCGAGCGGTGCCGCTCGATGGCGGCGCGGAGCTCGGCGGCGCGTCGTCGAGGTCGTCCGGGCTCGCGAGCAGGCGGCCTTGCGGAGCGGCGACGATGGGCTCGCCGTGAATCGTGGTGGCGCGGCGAAGCGCTGCGGGCTTCGCACCGATGCGCTTGAGCACGCGTCCGCCACGCTGCTGGAGAACCTCGGCGCGGGCGCGTACGGCCGCGTAGACCGCGTCCTTCACGGGGTTCTTCTCGCCCTCCTCGAGCGCGAGATCGATCGTCGGCTGAAGCCATCGCACCTCGACGTGGCGACCGCGGAGCTTGCGAACGGCGATCGCGAGGACGGTCCCTTCGTCGGGTGCCGGCGCCCAGATGTAGACGACGCTCGGACGCAGCTTCTCGCGCAGGATCTTGTCTACGGCATGGGCGAGCGAGATAGCGGTCTTGTCGCGTTCGCCTTCACTGCGCGGGGGGCACTCGACCCCGAAGCTCGCGAGGTAGTGGCGAAGCGAGCGCTCGCGCGCGGTCGCTCCGAACGGCAGGCGCGGTGCAAAAGGCGCGCGTCCACGCAGCGTCTCGGCACGGGCGGCGAGACTGTCGAGGTTGCCGCGGGCGACGTCTGCGAGCCCCCGTGGATCGAGAGGCCTTGCGTGCTCGGCGACGCGCGCGGCGACGTCGGCTTCGTCGAGA